>ERZ1740072.457-NODE-457-length-16690-cov-8.356237_pt1 | contig 16690 bp, 18 predicted proteins | sample MGYA00581733_ERZ1740072 | MGnify/ENA primary metagenome ERZ1740072 (study PRJEB43018, sample SAMN04849741) | marine metagenome | isolation source: floating plastic debris | place: Pacific Ocean | collected 2008-08-30 | study: EMG produced TPA metagenomics assembly...
CACATCTGGTAAATCCCTTACACGCAGAGCTTTTCCCGGCTTAAGTTGTTACCCTCATTTTGCTTTAGCAAAGGTTAAAGGTATAAACCGCATCTATCAATGCTAATGCCGCTCACATGCTAGGGGCTAAGTCTGCTGTAGCTCACGCCAAGATTGAGACAGTACGCGTCCTGCCGATTTTGCAAAGACCACCGTCAGCAGTAGGCCAACGGCCAGATCGGGCCAGATGGAGTGCGTCAGCAGAACCAATGCAGCGGCCCCTAGCACAGAGGTGTTAGCGATGATGTCGTTGCGAGAGCACAGCCACACTGAAGCCATGTTGAGGTTGTCCTGGCGATGGCGCATCAACAGCAGCAGGCAAAGACCGTTAGCGGCCAGAGCCAGCAGACCAACAATGCCCATGAGAGAGGCTTCTGGGCTGGCGCTGTGCGCAAATTGGTAGATCGCTCTGGCAAAAACACCGACAGCCAAGAAGAACATGACTAACCCTTTCAAGAAAGCGGCACCCGCCTGGGCTTTGACACTTTTGTTGAGCACATACAAGCTACTGGCATAGACCAGCGCATCACCCAGCATATCTAGCGAATCACCCACTAACGAGAGAGAGGCTGCTCGCATTCCTGCCCCAAACTCAACGGTGAACATTACAGCGTTGATCACCAAAACAGCCCAGAGCACTCTCGCCTGCTGGCCCTTCAGCTTAGATAGCTCGCTCGCTTTAGCCTGACAGCAATGTTTACTCATCACGTCCTCGTTCAAACATTCAAGTTAACGTTTGAACGTTAGCATAAAAATTAAGTCATTCAAACCAGAGTTGGAATGAACGCCTGTGATAAGCGTCTCAACTGCGATCGCAGGGCTAACGTTCTCTAAATCCTTTGGGCTGACACGACAGTCTGCGATTGGGAGCGATCATGGCTGCGTCAGGCATCTGGGAAAGATTAAATCGCTGTAACAGTTCCGTTGTTTGCAGCAAAAATGATTATCATTCCTTAATTACAGCTTAGCGGATTTGAACCTATAGGCATCCCTATGAATGTATCGGCAAACGATCAGCAAGGCACGGTTGTTGGCACCCTGACAGCAGATTCCTCCACTGCAGAAACCCCGCCTGCCCGTCTAGGCGGACAGGTGAGTCGCTACCGTTGGAGCATCTCAGAAAAAACGGCAACCGTGGTTTACGAAACTTTGGGGTCCGGGCCTACGGTACTACTACTGCCTGCATTTAGTACGGTTTCGACTCGGGTTGAACTGGCCCAGATTGCCCAGGCGCTGGCCGCTCAGTTTCAGGTGGTAGCGCTAGACTGGCTGGGGTTTGGAGACTCTGAGCGACCGGCCTGGAGCTACGGGCGATCGCTCTACCAAACATTGCTCAAAGATTTTGTGCGAGACTGCTGTCCCCACCCAGCTGGGATTGTTGCGGCGGGGCATGGAGCTGGGTACGCGCTGCACCTAGCCCAAACTGAACTGACAAGCGATACGCACCTACTGCTGGTGGCCCCCACCTGGAAGGGACCGCTGCGGGCGATGGGCGCATCTGACCAGTTGGCAACTGGAGTCAGAAACTTGATTCGGCTGCCGGTCATTGGACCAGCGCTCTATGGTTTGAATACGCGACCGGCCTTTTTGAAGTGGATGTACCAGCGACATGTCTTTGTTGATGGGGCACAGCTCACGCCGGAATTCATGGCGCAGCGATATCGCTTGACCCAGCAGGCCGGTGCCCGGTTTGCACCAGCGGCTTTTGTCACAGCTGCCCTAGACCCCATGACCGATCGGGAGGAATGGCTAGAGGTGTCTGCGGCAGTCGCTCAAAACATGGCAACCCATGTGATTGTGGCCGACCAGGCACCGCCTCAGTCACTGGCTGAAATGCAGGTCCTGTCTGAGCTACCGGATGTCAGTAGTGACCGCCTGCCAGGTTCGCTGGGGCTGTACGAAGAGTACGGAGATCGGGTAGGCGCGATCGCCCTAGATGTCTTCTCGGCATAGGTCTTCTCGGCATAATTTGGCCCAGCATTTTCTCAGGTGAGCATCTAATGGCTGTCAGAAAACTCAAGGAACGGTCTAAAACACGCTCAGAGCTAAAACTACTGTGGCAGACCGGGATGAAAGACTATGTGACAGCGATTGCCTGGTGTCCAACGGGCAATCGACTGGCTGCCAGCTCTGCGGCTGGGGAGGTTGCTGTTTATTCCTTGAAAACCGGTGAAGCTAACTTTCTTCAAGGTGCCCAAGGTGAGTCTGTCAGTGCCCTGGCCATATCCGCCAACGGTCAATTTCTAGCAGCAGGAGGACAGTCCGGGAATATCTGGATTTGGCAGCTTCAGGGTGAGGGCCTAGAGGTGGTCATAACGCCGATTACCACACTGCCCCATGACCGCACCTGGATTGACTGTCTCCAGTGGCATCCCCATCAATCCCTGCTGGCCTTTAACTTGGGGCGCTATGCTCAGGTCTGGGATGCAGCCGACCAAACGGTGGTCACCACTTTAGATTTTGATACCTCGTCGGTGCTCAATATTGACTGGCATCCCCAGGGGCAGCAGCTTTCCCTGGGTGGCAACCAGAGCATCAAAACATGGCAATCGGCAGACTGGGATGATGACCCAGAGGTGCGGGAAATCGGCGGCGCGAGCGAAGCAATTGCCTGGTCGCTAGACGGTATTTACCTAGCCTCAGGCGGCAACGATCGCTCGGTGATGGTTTGGGCAACAGACAGCCCCCACCCCTGGCGGATGCAGGGCTTTCCGGGCAAAGTTCGGCAGCTAGCCTGGTCGCGCCCTGCTGGCGGTGCTCCTCTGCTGGCCTCGGTGAGTGGTGAGGGCATTGTCGTTTGGCGCAAAGAGATTGATCCATCGGCGGGTTGGTCACCTGAGGTTCTAGAAGCGCATCAGGACACAGTGCGGGGGGTGGCGTTTCAACCCGGTAGCCTGCTACTGGCCTCCGCTGCTGACGATGTTCTCCTATGTCTGTTGTGTAAAGCCACTCGGCTAGGCCAGGTCCTGACTGGGGCACCCGGCGGATTCTCCTGTTTAAGCTGGTCTCCCCAGGGCACCGCTTTAGCCGCTGGCGGTAGCCAGGGAGAGCTGTTGGTGTGGTCTGAAGCTACTACAGGAAAAGGGTTTGGATAAAATAATCCTACTCGAACGGCTAGGCTGAGCTTGTCCGGTTAAGCGACCAATGGGAATAAAGTCGTGCAAATATCGCATGGGATATTAAAATGATAATCATTATCAAAATTGTGCGATTGCTCACGTCTTGCTATGTCTCCCCATTCACTCGCGTCTCCGCCTGCTGTTCCCGACAGCTCTGCCCCCACAGATACTGTCATCGCTGACACCACCAGTCCAGCCTTAGTGCATCGTCCTCGGCGGCTGCGGCGCACCCAGGGTCTACGGCGCATGGTTCAAGAGACGGTACTTACCGCTGCTGACTTGATCTATCCGCTGTTTGTGATGGAGGGTGAGGGGCAAAAGGTGGAGGTACCCTCCATGGCGGGCTGTTTTCGCTACTCGCTAGATCTGTTGCTGGAGGAGGCCCAGTCAGCCTGGGAGTTGGGTATTGGTGCGATCGCACTCTTCCCCCTAATTCCCGACGCACAAAAAGACAATGCAGGCACAGAAAGTTACAACCCTGATGGTTTAATCCCTCGCACGGTGCGGGCTCTGAAGCAGGCGCTGCCGCAGCTCTTGGTAATTACGGACGTGGCCCTCGACCCTTACAGCAGTGAAGGTCATGACGGCATTGTAAGAGAGGGACAGATTCTGAATGACGAAACGGTGGCCGTGCTGGTGAAGCAGGCATTGGCTCAGGCTGAAGCGGGCGCTGATGTGGTGGCTCCGTCAGACATGATGGATGGCCGGGTTGGAGCCATTCGGCAGGCCCTGGACGCTGAAGGGTGGATCAACGTAGGTATTCTCGCCTACTCGGCCAAGTACGCCTCGGCTTACTACGGCCCGTTTCGCGATGCTCTGGAGTCCGCACCTAAATTTGGCGACAAAAAGACGTACCAAATGGATGCGGCCAATGCGAGGGAGGCCCTAAAGGAGATTGATTTAGACATTGCAGAAGGGGCGGACATCATCATGGTGAAGCCTGCCCTGGCCTACCTGGACATTATTTGCCGAATTAAGCAGCACACTAACGTACCTGTTGCGGCCTACAACGTCAGTGGAGAATACGCCATGATTAAAGCCGCTGCTCAGCAGGGCTGGATTGACGAGCAGGCGGTGATGTTGGAAACCTTGACCAGTATTAAGCGAGCTGGGGCGGACGTGATTTTGACCTACTTTGCCAAAGAGGCAGCGCGGCTGCTTCAGGCTGGGTGAGCTGTCGTGTATATACAAGTGCTTGGAAACGGCGTTTACGGCTGCATGACCCCCTCTAACTCCCCCTTGCGAAGGGGGAGAACTAAAACTTCCCACCTTGCGAAGGGGGGACTGAGGGGGGTTAATGCAGGATTCTAAGCCTCAATCCGAGACCTGTATACACGTCAGGCCTAAATGACGAAAAGGCCAATGTGGGCGGCTACTTGTTTCTGTTCTGGTTACTGTTATGGCGATGATGGCGACTGAGCTAACGCGAATTTACGAGCTGTTTCAGCTGCCCTTTATGCAGCGGGCACTGATGGGGGGCATTCTCACTGGGGTGACCGGCGGTCTGGTGGGAAGCTTCACCGTTGTCCGGCAACTCTCTTTTTTTAGTGATGCCCTAGGACACTCAGCCCTTTTGGGCATTAGTATGGCCATTTTGCTGGGGTTTGACCCCGGTTGGGTCTTGCTGCCCTTTGCGGTTGTCTTTGCGTTGGTGGTGACCTATTGTCTGGAGCGCACGGGGCTATGGACAGATGCGTTGTTGAATATTATTTATTCTTCTTCCATTGCCATTGGTATTATTTTGCTCAGCTTTAAAGATGGTTATGAGACTGGTATCAGCCAGCTGCTGTTTGGCGACGTGCTGGCAATACAGACTGCCGATTTGGTCTTGGGTGGGATTCTTCTGGTTACCTGTGTGCTGTTTTTGGGGCTGACGTTGCGATCGCAACTCCTACTCACGCTACACGAGCCATTAGCAAAATCTCGAGGCGTTGCGGTCACCGCCCAACGGACAGCATTTATTGTGCTGCTATCACTGGTGGTGGGCGTTGCCATTAAAGCGATTGGGGTGCTGTTGATTAGCGCCTTTGTGGTGATTCCTGCCTGCACGGCTCGTGCCCTCAGTCGCACCTTTAGTCAATACATGGTCGCTTCAGCGATGATTGGCGGTCTTAGTGCAGCCCTGGGTATTGTGGTGTCCGCACTGTTTGACTTTCCCTCTGGGCCCAGCATTGTTACCGTTCAGTTTGTCATTTTTATACTGGCTATTTTGATGCCAAAGGCCCGTGCTGCCACAGCTTAGCCCGTGGGCCAAATTCTAGATGCACTTGTTCGACTCTAAATTGCGAGGTCTCCTATGACTATCTCAGCACCATCCTCATCGGAGTTAATCCCCAAGCGGGGTATGCCGGTCACGATCATCACAGGGTTTCTAGGCAGTGGAAAAACAACCTTGCTGAACCATATTCTCAGCGACAACCAAGATTGGAAAGTTGCTGTCCTGGTCAACGAATTTGGCGACATCAACATCGATGCTCAGCTGCTGGTATCGATGGATGAGGACATGGTGGAACTGAGCAACGGCTGCATCTGCTGCACCATTAACGACAGCTTGGTCGATGCGGTGTACCGCGTCCTCGAACGACACGATCGAGTAGATTATATGGTGATTGAAACCACTGGTGTGGCCGATCCGCTGCCCATTATTCTGACGTTTTTGGGCACGGAACTGCGAGATCTCACGCGGCTAGACTCCATTATCACCGTTGTCGATGCCGAGACATTTACCCCCGAGCATTTTGAAAGTGAGGCGGCGCTAAAACAGGTCACCTATGCAGATATCACAGTTTTGAATAAAACCGATCTGGCCTCTCCTGAGCAGCTAGAAAACCTGGCTGATTATATTGGTACGGTCAAAGCCGGTGCTAGAATCCTCCATAGCCAGCAGGGTCAGGTGCCGCTGCCGCTCATTCTAGATGTGGGGTACAACAATCCTGAAGATTACACGGAACTGGTCCAAGAAGAGATTGAGCAGACGGCGAGCGAGCACGATCACGGGCACCATGGGCATCACGATCATGGACACGATCATCATGGGCATGGACACGATCACCACCATCACGAGCACCATCACCACCATTCTGCCCATCTTGAGAATGACGGATTTGTATCCATTGCCTTTGAGAGCGATCGCCCCTTTAAGATCAAAAAGTTTGAGACCTTTTTACAGGAAGACCTCTCTCAAGATATCTTTCGTGCAAAAGGAATTCTTTGGTTTCAAGAAAGCGAACTGCGCAACATCTTTCAGCTGAGCGGCCCCCGGTTTGACCTTACCGGGGAAGAATGGCGCACCCCGCCTCGAAACCAGCTTGTATTTATCGGGCGGCATCTCGATGCTGAGCAGCTGCGGCGGCAGCTAGCCGACTGTCTTGCCTGATATCCAGTCTTTCAGCATGCCAAGTGCATGCTGAAGGGAGCCGATTGCTTTGCGATGGTCCTCTAGACCGGCTTTGCGATCGCTCGATTGTTCTACCTACCCATTGCTAGCTTATCTATGACCTTATCTATTTCACCCGAAGATATCCGTAAGCAGCCTGTCCGTACCCAGGGTGAATCCCCCGTCTCTGACGAAGAAATGCAGCAGGCGGTACGCACGTTGCTATTGGGGTTAGGCGAAGACCCAGACCGCGAAGGACTGATCGATACGCCCAAGCGAGTAGTCAAAGCGCTGAAGTATCTGACATCTGGCTATCACCAGTCGCTAGATGATCTGCTCAACGGTGCCATTTTCCACGAAAACACCAATGAGATGGTGTTGGTGCGCGATATCGATCTGTTTAGTTCCTGTGAACACCATATCCTGCCCATATTAGGCCGGGCCCATGTGGCCTACATCCCCAATGGTAAGGTGATTGGCCTCTCGAAGATTGCCCGCATTTGTGAAATGTATGCCCGTAGGCTACAGGTGCAAGAACGGCTGACCCAACAAATTGCCAATGCCCTCCAGGGACTTTTACAGCCCCAGGGGGTGGCCGTTGTGGTTGAAGCCAGCCACATGTGCATGGTGATGCGCGGCGTCCAAAAGCCTGGTTCTTGGACGGTTACTAGCTCTATGCAAGGTGTTTTCGCAGACGATGCTCGCACCCGTCAGGAGTTTATGGATCTAATTCGCCATCAGCCCACGTTCCGATAAAGAACGCCGCAGAGATTTTTTACTCCACACCAGGATGTCAGCCTAGGCTGACATCCTTTCCTGTTTCTTTTTTCTGAAATCGATAGCATTTGATCTATGCCATTAGTGTCGCCCACAACTGAACCACAGAAGCTGCCGGTAACGATCATTACAGGCTTTTTAGGCAGTGGTAAAACCACGCTGCTAAATCACATCCTCGAAAACTTTGAGGACTTTAAGGTGGCGGTGTTGGTAAATGAGTTTGGCGACATTAACATTGACAGTCAATTTCTGGTGACCGTTGAGGAGGACATGATCGAACTCACCAACGGCTGTATTTGCTGCACAATCAATGACAATCTTTCAGACGCGGTATATCGAATTTTGGAGCGGCAAGACCGCATCGACTACCTGGTGCTAGAGACCACAGGCGTTGCTGATCCACTCCCGATCATGCTCACATTTCTGGGCACAGCGCTAAAGGACCTGACCCATCTAGATGCCGTAATTACCGTGATAGATGCTGAAACCTTTGACCCCAATGTCAACTACGAGAGCGACGCGGTCCTGAGCCAAATAAAATACGGCGATATTGTCCTGCTAAACAAAGCAGACTGCGTACCAGCAACAAAATTACAGACATTAGAAACCTATATTCATACCATCCAAGACAAAGCCAGAGTATTGCACACCAATCGCTGTCAGGTTCCTCTGTCGCTGATTCTCAATGTTCAGCTGGCAGCTGTGACGCAACAGGATGCTGATCAGGCCGCTGAATCTACTCAACATCTGCGCAATGATGGGTTTATGTCTGTTTCGTTTACAGGCGACCGTCCCTTTGCGCTTAACAAGTTTCAGGAGTTTCTAGCCTATCGTTTACCCACCAATGTACTTCGTGCCAAGGGTATCCTCTGGTTTGAAGAGAGCCCAAAGCGTCACCTCTTTCAACTCAGCGGCAACAGATTTACCCTAGATGACAGCGAGTGGTCAACATCCCCAAAAACAGAAATGGTGCTGATTGGCCGTCAGCTTGACGTTATTTCACTGACGCAGATACTAAATAACTGTTTAACTCGATAGAGCAGATCCAGACGTGCCTCATCGATCTAAACAGCGGTATGCGAGCAAGACTAAAAATAAACTTTAAAAATAAAAACGATTATCATTTTTGCCCTATACTCTCATCCGTGCATTCTTTTTTGAGCTAGGTAAATTGTTAACCTATGTCTGACACCCCCAACATCACTGTTGTTGCTGGTCCGCCGGGTATTGGCAAAACCACCTGGATTAGCCAGTTCCTGAGTGCCGCTGGGCTGGGTTACCTCTATCCAGGGGCGGGCGCGGAGGCGGTGGATCGGCTCAGAATTGGCTACCGTTTTCCCCAGGTGTCAGTGATAGAAGAGGAGGCTGCCCTGGCTCTGCTGTCGGATCTGCCCGAGTCGGGGCGGGTTTATATAGAGCTGGGGTTTCACATTGATTTAGCCATGTTGCCCCTCAATGGACTGCCCTGCCGCCGAGTCGCTGTTGTCCCTCCTAACCTGGCCGAATCTGAATGGCACAGCTGGGCCGATGAGGTAATCATAGGCAACAACATTGAAACTCCCCAGGCAGGCCGTTTACCTTCACTGTGGCGTGCACCTCTGACGGGGCAGGTGTTTGATCCGCCTAGTCTAGACGAACTGCTGATCGAACTGACGGGGGGAGCCTACGGTCAAGTGATTCGCCTAAAGGGCATTTTTGAGCTACCGGACGGTCAGGCCTTTTATGTGGACTTTGCAGAGGGAATACCGGGGTTGGAATACACCGAACTGAAGCTACCACGGTGGTTAGAGGGTCGCCCCAGTCGACTGAGTAGCTTAGAAGTGGTGGGATATGACCTGCAACAGACCATGATTAAGGAAACGCTGCTGCTGACCTGCCTATCTGATGAGATATTGGCTCAGTATCAGCGACAGTATCAGGAGCATTATGGCCTTGAGGGCCTATCTGAAACAAAGGGAGCGGTGGCATGAAACTAGCAGTGATGTCTTGCATTCACGGCAACTATGAGGCGCTTAATGCAGTGCTGTCCGATATTGATGCGCAAAAGGCTGAACAAATTTACTGTTTGGGCGATTTGGTGGGTTACGGTCCTGACCCCAACGCGGTGGTGGAGATGATTCGCTCGCTCGCGATTCCCACCTGTCAGGGCTGTTGGGATGAGGACATTGTTGAAGGCTTAAATGCCTGTGAGTGTAGCTATCCGTCGCAGCTGGCAGAACAGCGGGGGCGTATCGCCCACGAGTGGACCAACGATGTCATTCACCCAGAAGTGCGAGAGTATTTGGCAACGCTGCCCATGACCCTGAGAAAAGATAATTTGTGTTTTGTCCATGGTAGCCCTAACAGCCAGCACGAGTATCTGTTGCCCAGTATGGACGGTTTTGCTGTGCTGGAGCGGCTGCTAAGCGCCGATGCGGATGTGTTGTTTTGCGGTCATACCCACGTGCCCTACGATCGGCGACTGGAGGATGCGGCCCTGTCGGTCAAGGTTGGGGCTGCCGACAACGGCGAGCCCCTGCAACAGCTTCAGGTGCCACTGAAACGGATTGTCAATGCAGGTTCTGTGGGTGAGCCCCGCCATGGTCGGCCCAATGCGACCTACGTGATTTACGACACCGATACGACTCAGGTGACTCTGCGAGAAGTGCCTTACGACTACCACAAAACCTGTGAGGCCATTATCGAAAAAGGCTTACCGCCTATCTTTGCCTGGCGGCTGGCCAGGGGCGTGGAGTTTGCAGAACGGGCAGATGATCCAAGCCACGTTTGCGAACGGTAGAGCAGACTAACCATAGGGAGACAAACCAGTGAAGTGGGCAATCTTGAGCGGTATTGAGGGAAATTTAGCGGCCTACGAAGCGGTTTTGAAAGACCTGCGGCGGCGGCAGGTGACCGAGCTTTATGTTTTAGGCGATGTTGTTGGGCTGCGGGGTGCCAGTGAGAACGACAACGAGGCCGTGATCCAGCGCCTGCGATTTCCCAAAACCGATGAGCTGGTGCCCCAGGTGTGCGTGGGCTGGTGGGAAGAGCAATGCTTTAGCCTGCATGGGGTGAGCGGGATGCCGGAAGCGCCCGAACTCATGGCACTAGCCGGTGGCGACGGTGTGAAGGCACTGTGGGAGTCGGTATCACGGGCATCGGTGGGGTGGCTGCGATCGCAACATTTTGGCTTCCATGAGCTAGACTGTCTCCTCATCCACGGCAGCACGGCAGGCTACGCCGACGAACTCACACCAGAGACCCCTGCCATTGAACTGTGCGATCGCCTGATCCGCGCCGACGCGAACCATCTCTTTTGTGGGCGGTCTGGCCGCGCCTTTGAATGCTGGGTTACCCCTAGCCGTCTAACCTCTACCGTAACAACCCTTGACGGCCCCCAAGCCCCCAAAGACCAGGGCAAAACACCCCGTCGCGTTGTCGGCGTTGGCTCCGTTGGCCGCATTCCCGGACAGGCCACCTATACGCTGTACAGTCCGGCCAGCAATCAGCTCTCCTTTAGAACGGTGAATTACTCAAAAGCCAAGGGCTTTGCCCCCGTTTAACCAGAGCTTTGCACCCGCTTAACCCGGTTCTGCCTCAACCTGACAGGGCTGACAGAGACCAAAGAATTCTAGGGTGTGGTAGTAGACGGCAAAGGAGCTTGAAGATTGAGGCAGCAGTTTAAGACCTTTGAGCGGACAGGCTTCCAGGGGAAAAGACTGACCGCAGTGTAAGCAGGTCAGGTAGTGTTGGTCCTGCTCGACGACGTTGTAAAGCGTTTCCCCAGCTAGCGTGGTGCGATGCTGCACCTGTCCCAACCGCTTCAGGGTATCTAGCGCCCGGTAGATCGTCGCCAGCCCGATCCGCTGCTGGGTCCGCATCAGCCCATGGAGCGCCTGGGCAGAAATAGGCTGACTCTGCTGACGTAGGGTATTCAACACGGCTGTTTGAGCTGGGGTGCACTGGGTCATGGTGAATGAGTTTGAGTTACAAGCGTTGTGGGTCAAGCCTTTACAAGCAGAGCGTTATAGAAATTTCCTTAACTTAATCGGTAGATACGGGTATTCCAGATTGCGGGCCAAAAAAGTAGGGTAAAATACGCAGGAACGATAATCGTTATCATTTTCGCATGATGTCATTCCAGCAAGGGCTTCTGCTAGGAATGAATTAGGCACTAAGCACTTATTTTTGACCCGGTCACGTTACTTTGAGGACGATATCTCCATGAAATCTACACTCTTCATCCCGTCTTCGAGCCGTTTACGTCGGTTTTTCTGGATCGCGGCGGGTGCGATCGCACTAGGCAGCTGCACTGCCCCCACCACGGATACAGCAACCGAAGCCGATACGACCAATGCTGACGCCACCGCAGAGCCAGCCTTGCAGGTCGTCACTACAGTCTTGCCCATCACCCAGTTCACCACAGCAGTGGCGGGCGAACGGGCTGAGGTTACGCAGCTGCTGCCCACCAATGTTGGTCCCCACGATTTCCAGGCCAAACCAGGGGATGTTCAGGCCATTGCCAATGCTGACGTGCTGGTGAAAAACGGTCTGGAATTAGAATCGTTTTTAGACGACATGATCGAAAATTCCGAAAATTCCGATCTAGTCACCGTTGACTCCAGCGAAGGGATTGAAACCCTTGCCAGCAGTGGTCACCACGATCACGGCCACGGCGAAGAGAAAGCCGATGATCATGACCATGAAGATCACGAGCATGACGAGCATGAGGGACACGATCACGGTGAAGAGGAGCACGACGATCACGGTCATGGTGAAGAAGAGCATGACCATGAAGAAGGCGAAGCTCACGCTAAAGACGCCCATGCAGGCCATAACCACGGCGAGTTTGACCCCCACATTTGGCTAGACCCCAAACGCGCTGTTGAGCAGGTTGAGAATATTCGCGATGGCATGATTGCGGCTGACCCCGAAGGCGAAGTGGAGTACACCGCTAACGCTGCTGCCTTTATTGCTGAACTCGAAACGCTGGACGCTGAAATCACTGAGCAGCTGACACCCTTTGCCGGCCAGACCTTTGTCGTATTTCACGACTTTGCTTCTTACTTTGCCAGCAGCTACGGGCTAGAATCTGAAGTCTTAGTGGGACTGCCCGAAGAAAGCCCCTCTCCAGAAGACGTGAAGCGCGTGATGGAGACCGTTCAAGCTGAAGGTCTGAAAACCATTCTGACTGAGCCTCAGGCGGGGGAATCGTCCTTTGACACTATTGCTAAAGATCTAGGGATTAACGTCAGTGAGTTTGATTCTTTGGAAGTTGGTGGGCCAGAAGCAACTGAGCCAGACTACTACTTGAATACGATGCGCGAAAATGCCGAAAACCTGGCTGTTGGCTTTGAGCCGTCTCAAGCGTGGTCTCCTTTCCAGCCGCTTCAGCCCGTGGCCATAATTCCGCTGGGACTGCATCTGTAGGGGATAAGTAAATAGAACAGAACAACTAATGCGGACAGGAGTAAACAGTTGAGCGACCCGGTTTTGGTAGTTCAGGATCTCACCGTGTACCGGGAGTCCTATGCTGCGGTTCAGAATGTCTCTTTTACGGTACCAGCGGGAATGGATACCGCCATTGTGGGGCCTAATGGAGCCGGTAAAAGTACCCTGATCCAGGCGATTCTGGGTATCTTGCCGCGTCGTTCGGGGGACGTATTTGCCCTGGGGCAGCCGCTGTCGGCTAAAGGGAGGTTGCCTGCTGCCGTGAGGGAACAGATTGCCTACCTACCTCAAAGCTTTCTGTTTGATCGCCGCATTCCCATTACCGTGAGGGAGCTAGTTGGGCTGGGCTGGGACCGGTTAGGTCTCCAGCTCCCGTGGGTAGGCCAACGGGCACGCCGTCAGGCGGTGAGAGAGGCCCTAATGCGCGCCGAAGCCTGGCATCTGCGCGATCAGTTAGTGAGTGCGCTATCCGGTGGGGAAACCAAACGGGTGCTGCTAGCCTACTGTCTGGCTCGTCCCCGGCGATTGCTAATTCTAGACGAAGCACCGGCTGGGCTAGACGCCCGCAGCGAAACAGACTTTTACCAGCTGCTGCACCAGCTGAAAAAAGAGCAGGGCTGGGCAATTTTGCAAATCTCTCACGATTTGGATATGGTACGTCAGAGCTGCGATCGCGTCCTCTGTCTCAACCGTACGCTACTCTGTGAGGGCACCCCAGACCACGCCCTGAGCCCCGAAACTCTATCGCTGGCCTACGGCGCTGATTTTGTTCGCTACCACCACTCCTGTCAAGCCCGCGCTCATTATGACCATTCAGACTGAACTTGTCCGTGCTGTTGAACTGTTTCAACTGCCGTTTATGCAGCGGGCGCTTATGGGGGGGGTGCTGACGGGTCTAATGGGTGGTCTCATGGGCAGCTTCACTATTTTGCGACAGCTTTCTTTCTTTAGCGATACGTTAGGGCACTCGGCGCTGCTAGGTATTAGTATTGGGTTCTTACTAGGGTTAGATCCCTCCTGGGTGCTGATGCCGTTTACCGTACTCTTTGCCCTAGGCGTCACCTATTTTCTAGAACGCGCTGACCTGTGGACAGACGCACTATTGAACATTGTTTATTCTGCATCTCTGGCGATCGGCATTATCTTGCTAAGTCTGCGAGAAGACTACCAGGGCGGCATCAACAATCTGCTATTTGGCGATATTCTGGCGGTGCAAACTGGGGATTTGATTTTTAGCGCGATGCTGCTAGTAGTGTGCGCACTGTTTATTGGGCTAACGCTGCGATCGCAAATTCTCCTCACCCTGCATGAACCCCTAGCCATTTCTCGCGGTGTCGCTGTTTCAGCTCAGCGAACGACCTTTATTGTGCTGCTATCGCTGGTAGTTGGCATCTCCATCGAAGCTGTTGGCGTTTTGCTAATTAGCGCATTTATCGTTATTCCTGCTTGCGCAGCCCGTCTACTCAGCCGTACATTCACCCAGTACATCCTAATTTCTGCGGGACTAGGTGCCCTTAGCGCTATTTTAGGCATGGTCACATCGGCTTTTTTATACTGGCCTTCTGGCCCTAGCATTGTTACAGCTCAGCTAGTTCTCTTTGTGCTGGCAATTATTGTGCCAAAACCCCATAGCTGGGGGACTTTTCTTCAAAAGATACAGTCTCCCAAAAACAGCAAAGGAAGCTTTAAGAAATAAGTTGGGTGCCCTCCAATACCCAGAGATTTTCATTCTAAAGGCAGCGTTACGGTAGCAATGGTGCCTGTTTCTACTGTTGAAGTAAATGTGAGACTGCCCTGGTGAGCATCAACGATACGTTTGACGATGGCCAAACCCAAACCATTGCCAGCAGACTTGGTCGAGAAAAAGGGCTGGGTCAGACGGGCTAATGTTTCAGGGGGGATAGGATCGCCACCATTGTGAACCGTAAGACAGCCCTGGGGCATGAGAGAAATAGTGACGGATTCGCCTGGTTGGATAGCTTCGCAGGCGTTGCTAATGAGATTGATTAAAACCTGTTTTAGTTTGTCTCGATCGCACGCCACATAAACTGCTGAGGCGACCAGATTCACCTGCAAAACCCGCTCAGTAATATGGGGCTGCTGAGACAGGGTATCAACCGTCTCTTGGATCAACAAATTCAGGTCGCACCGGGTAGTTTCTAGAATCTGGGGTTTAGCATACTGCAAGATTTCATCCAGCAGCTGTTTAAGCCGACCCTCTTCTTCAAGGGCAAGGCTCAGCCGCATGCGATCGCGCTCCCCCAGGTCCAAATTCTTAAGCGCGGTCAACCCCATATGTACCGTGGTTAGCGGATTGCGGATTTCATGGACAATCATTGAGGTAAATTCACCAATGGCGGCCAGCCGTTCTTTTTCGATTAGCTGGGCCTGGGCCGCTCGGAGTTCAGCAATACGCTTGGCAACCTCAGCTTCTAGAGTCTCGTTAAATTTAAGCTGCTGCTGATACAGCTGAAAATTATCGATGGCGGTAGTCGCCCGCTCAGCAAACAGCTCAACACACTTGACTTCTTCTGGGTCAAACTTGCGCGGCTGCTTATGAAAGCAGCAGATGGTGCCCAGTAACTTTCCGGTTGGAGACTGTAGGGGAACCCCTAAATAAGCACGATAGCCCTCAGGCGTTTGACCATACTGGGTATCACACTGAGTATCGGTTACCGTTAGCGGGCGCTGGGTTTGGACTACTGTTTTTGCTACTGAACCATGAATCGGGTAGGGCGCATCCGCATCGTCTCCTAGATCGATACTGCTGGCGAGCACCTTATTTAGGTCGCCCAGGTTTAGAGTGACCACAGACCAGTCCATGGCGGTCAATGCCGAAACACCATGGGCAATGTCATTGAGATATTTCTGGATGCTGCCCTGACGAAAGCTCAGGGACATTAGGTAGTCTAATGTTGCCTGAGCCAGTCGGTTTGAGTGCAGCGCACGGGTTTTGGGCTCAGGGGATGGGTCAGGTTGCATGCTCAAGCTTGGAATTTTTCTCGAATCGTTTCAACGCGTTTGCGATTGACGCCTAGATCTGATTTACCTAAACGGGCGGCTGAACGCACATGAATAAGTCCAGACGGCTCGACGTAAAATTCGATATCGTCTACAAATCCCATGATTTTGCTGGCAAATTCAGCGTAGAGATAGTTGGTGGTGGCCTCATTGATGGTGGAGCGTTCCATCCCTTCAATGATCGTCTTGAGCGCTGCGATCGCATCTCCGGGGGCTTTATTGCTAGCAATAGGCTCGATAAAGTGCTCTTGGTCGCCAGCATCGGCCTGACTACACACGCAGTTGGGGGTGCTGGGGCAGTCTAAAAGCTTACCCTGATTGACACCGAGGTTGTCGGGACGCTTACCTGAAAATGAAAACAGAGACATAGTGATACCTTTTAGAGACACCCTTTAGTCCAATATAGGCCGTAGCGCCGTAGCGCCCACACCCGTATCTGGCTAAACCGGTACCTTAAGGCTACAGCGCTTCAACTTCGCTCAGTAACTCTGCGACAAATTTTTCAACGTTGCCCAGCAGATCCATCTCGCCTAATGCCTGCCATTCATCAACAGTGTACTGGCCATCTTCACCAACAATGCCTTGCACCCAGTGGGCCAGATTGTCTGTATCTTGAAACAGTTCTTGGACTTTGCCCGCGACATCACCGTCTACATTGGCGGCCAGACAAACCTTGAGCAGCTGTCCCAGTCGGGTGTCTGGATGAGTAGATAGAAGCACTGCGATCGCAGTCATTACGGCTTCTTGATTGGACGACGGTACCATCTTTGGGCGATCTCGTTAAGGTGATAGGCAGTCTTTTTGAGGCTATGGTCTGGGTCCCTTCTTCTACGTTCAGCCGCTGTTATCTAAAGCCGGAAAGTTGGCTGAGACGGTGGGTAAGCATACCGATGCATTCTTAGCGGAGCTTATCACTAGCACCGAAGGC
>ERZ1740072.458-NODE-458-length-16688-cov-5.658089_pt1 | contig 16688 bp, 15 predicted proteins | sample MGYA00581733_ERZ1740072 | MGnify/ENA primary metagenome ERZ1740072 (study PRJEB43018, sample SAMN04849741) | marine metagenome | isolation source: floating plastic debris | place: Pacific Ocean | collected 2008-08-30 | study: EMG produced TPA metagenomics assembly...
GTATTTGGCCTTTTGTTCGGGCGTCCCGTTCAGCTTGATCTGGTTCACACAGAGATTGGAATGCGCCCCATAGCTGAGCGAGACGGACGCACTCGCCCGCGCCACTTCCTCGATCGCGACCGTGTGGGCGAGATAGGACATCCCCGCGCCGCCATGTTCTTCGTCCACCGTGATACCGAGCAGGCCAAGTTCGCCCATCTCGGTCCAGAGTTCAGCGGGAAAGGTGTTGGTCGCGTCAATCTCAGCCGCCATCGGTTTGACGCGATCCTGCGCCCAGCGGTGCACCATATCGCGCAAGGCATTCACGTCTTCGCCCAGATCAAAACTCATGGAATGGGTGAACATGGCTCGCCTCCCCGGCTTAATGAACGCTTGTTCAATAATAGAGCCAAGTGCTGCGCCTGTCCAGCACCGTGATGCAGCCTGCGCTGACGCCAGACCTCAGACCAGCCCGGCCAGCTTGGCAAATGGATCGCGACCCGCATCCTTGTGCCATTCATATTCACTGCCCAAAGCCAGCCTGTCGGCCATTTCCATCCCGAACAGGTCAGCCATGACCGCCAGCGCCATATCCATACCCGCAGACACGCCTGAGGATGTATAAAACTTGTCATCCCGCACCCACCGCGCCTCTTTCACCCAGTCGACATTGGGGGCGAGGTGCACTGTGCTGGTAAAGTCGATCTTGTTGGTGGTCGCCTTGCGCCCATCCAGAACACCGCTCATTCCCAAAAAGATCGAGCCGGTGCACACGGTCATAACCCGCTCCGCTCCCGCCGACACAGTGCGCAACCAGTCGAGCATTTCGTCGTCTTTCGCGGCAATCAGGGCTGAATCTCCGCCTGGGACTAAAAGCAAGTCGTAGTCAGATTTGTCCGCCAGCGTCTTGTCGATAACAATGCGTTGGCCGTGAACGCTGGGCACCGGGTCTGCGTGCTTGGCGACGGTGACAATTTCGGTCTCTTCACCGTACCCGCCCAACATTTCGATAGGGCCAAAATAGTCGAGTGTTTCAAAACCGGGAAATACGAGGGCGGCGAGCGTTTTCATGGGCGTGGACCTTTGTTGCCTGTTGCCCAGTAAGTCTAGCTCTGATGCGCCGCGTTTCGATAGCGGTTCGCACCCAAACCGATGCCGCCTTCTTGTTAGGGCGCCGCTTGATAAACCGCGCCCACTTCTGCCCTGATGATCCGCGCAATCAATTCGCAGTCCTCAAGGCTGAAGGTCAGCGGCACGCGCATGTCCACAATACCGGCCAGCACCCGGTCGCTGGCTGCCATGGGGGCGGACGGCGCGTATTGCCAGCTGTCATACTTGCTCGTGAACGCAACAGGCTCTGGCGCGCCGAACCATTTCAACTCGACCCCACGTGCGCCGCAGCGCGCCAGAACGTCCCGCACCGCACTCGCGGCCCAGTCGAGCAGCAAGAACTGGATGGAGGAGCCAACGATGGTTTCTTGCGGCGGGCGTTCGATGACCGTCAGGCCCGGCGCGTCGCGCAATCCCGCTTCTATCGTGTAATAGCGGTCATTCCAGCGTGCGCATTGAGTTGCAAGGTCGGCAACCTGGGGCCGCAAGATTGCGGCGCGCAGGTTGTCCATCCGCCCAGAAATATTGGGCGTCGAATATTTGATATCTTCGAATGCTTCTTTCGGGGGGGACGCACGGTGGCGTTCGAACAGCATATAGCTGCCCGAAAGCACGATTGCCTTGGCCGCGATGTAGGGGTCGTGGGTGACCAGAAAACCGCCTTCGCCCGAATTGACGTGTTTGTAGGTTTGGCAGGAATAGCAGCCCACCGCGCCGTGCCGGCCCGAAGGCACGCCGTTCCAGGATGCACCCATGGTGTGTGCACAATCCTCGATCACGGTGACGTGTGCCGCGTCGCACATCGCCATCAGTCGGTCCATGTCGCAGATGTGTCCGCGCATATGGCTGAGCAAAAGCACGCGTGCCTGATCGAGTTTTGATTCCAGATCGTCCAGATCGATCGTGAGGCTCTCTGTTACGCCGACAAACACCGGAATCGCGCCAACCGAGGCAATCGCACCGGGCACCGGGGCAAGCGTGAAGGCGTTTGACAAGACCTTGTCCCCGGGCTCGCCCCCGACGGCACGCAGGGCCGTCGCCATGGCGTAGCCACCCGAAGCGACGGCGAGGCAATAGGGTGCGTCGACAAATTCCGCGAATTCCACTTCGAGAAGTGCGGTTTCGCATACTTCATCCGGCAGCGTGTTGTAGCGGTGAAGCCGCCCGTGCCGCAGCACGGCGAGGGCCGCCTCTATTCCTGCTTCGGGAATGGGTTCTTGCTGGGTGAAACTACCGGTAAAACGCTCTGTCATGATTTCGTTTTGAGGGTACTGGCCTTTTGCGTCAATGCGGTGCTTTGGCATTTGGGAATATCAAAGCGCGGATGCACAGAATCTAGCGGGACAAAAGTGCGGCCACCACGGATGGCAAGGCTGCATAGTCCTCTAGCAGCGCCTCGGGTTCCAGCGCGGCCATGTCCTCGCCTGATGGTCCGAATGTGACAAGTACGGATGGCACGCCAGCGGCGCGCGCTGTGTTGCGGTCTGTATCGCTGTCTCCCACCAGAAGAAACGCTCTTGGATCGACGCCCAGACGCCGGGTGGCCTCAAACAACGGCTCGGGGTCGGGTTTGCGCACCGCCCGCGTGTCGGCTCCGACGAGGCTGCCAAAGGCGTCGCGCACGCCAAGATCACGCATCAATTGCTCGGCCAGCCCTTCGGGTTTGTTGGTGCAGATGCCGATGGCATGGCCCTGGGACTTCAGCGCCTCGATGGCGTCCATCGCGCCGGGATAGAGGCGGGTGTGGGTGCTGATCGCAGCGCCGTAGGCCTCAAGCAATACGGGGTAGTATCGATCGATGGTCGCCTCGTCCAACTGGTCCACGCGGGCCAGCCCCGCGCGCAGCATCGCGCGCCCACCGCGCAGGGCAACGCCAGCGTACCCAAACCCCCAAACCAACCCCAAACCCCAATAATCCAAACCAACCTATGCCCCCCCCCACCAGGACCCCCAAGGGGACCACCCCAGAACATCCCCGTACCCCATGTCTGCAAAGCAGACGTTGGCCGCCGCCAACAGGTCCCCACTGGTGTCCGCCAGCGTCCCGTCCAGATCGAAAATCACCGCTGTCATGCCTGCTCTCCCTTACCCCGTGCCGCGTCCGAGTTGTTGCAAGCCGCAATCTTGTTTGATGGCTGGCCCGCTTGCGCGCATCGCAATAGGCGATAAACAGGGCGCAACAAAAAGACAAAGAGAATTGGGCAAAGGGGCAATTCATGAGCGCTGCATTGATCATACTTGCTGCAGGCAAAGGCACCCGGATGAATTCGGACCTGCCCAAAGTGCTGCACCCCATTGGCGGCGCCCCGATGCTGCACCATGCGATGCGCGCCGGGGCGGCCCTTGATCCTGAACATGTGATCGTTGTGGCCGGGCACGGCGCAGGTCAGGTTCGCGCGGCGGCTCTGTCTTATGACGAGAACGCCGAAGTCGTTTTGCAGGAAGAGCAGTTGGGGACAGGCCATGCGGTCGATCAGGCGCGCGACGCCCTCAAGGGGTTCGAGGGCGATATCGTCGTGCTGTTCGGGGACACGCCGTTTTTGCGCCCCGAGACGCTGGAACGGATGATTGCTGCGCGCCAGCGCCATGACGTGGTGGTGCTCGGGTTCGAAGTTGCCGAACTCCAGCCCCGCTATGGCCGCCTGGTTATGGACGGCGACCGCCTTGTCAAAATTGTTGAATACAAGGACGCCAGCGAAGACGAGCGTACCATTCGCTTTACCAACAGCGGCCTGCTGGCCTGTGATGCCCAGACCCTGTTTGAAATGCTCAGTGAGACTAGCAATGACAACGCATCCGGCGAATACTATCTGACCGAAGTGGCTGAACTGGCGAACCAGCGCGGGCTGACCGTGACGGCAATTGCCTGCGATGAGGCAGAGACACTGGGCGTAGACTCGCGCACCGATCTGGCTGCGGCAGACGCATTGTTTCAGGCGCAAGCACGCGCTGAGTTGCTGAGCGACGGGGTAACACTGGTCGCCCCTGACACCGTGTATCTGTCTTTGGACACCGTGATCGGGCGGGATGCGGTGATTGAACCCAATGTCGTCTTTGGCCCCGGTGTCACGGTCGAATCCGGCGCGACCATTCGCGCGTTTTCCCATCTGGAAGGATGTCACGTGGCGCGTGGCGCCACCGTTGGCCCCTATGCTCGTCTGCGCCCCGGCGCAGAACTGGCAGAGGACGTGCGCGTGGGCAACTTTGTTGAGGTCAAGAACGCCACGCTGGCGGCAGGGGCCAAGGTCAATCGCCTCAGCTATATCGGCGATGCGTCGGTCGGTGCGGCCAGCAACATCGGCGCAGGCACGATCACCTGCAACTATGACGGCGTGATGAAGCATTTCACCCATATCGGCGAACGCGCTTTTATCGGGTCCAACACCATGCTCGTCGCTCCGGTGTCCATCGGGGATGAAGCGATGACAGGGTCTGGTTCCGTCATCACATCAGACGTGGATGCGGGCGCACTGGCACTGGCACGTGCGCCACAAGTGGAAAAACCGGGAATGGCACGCAAATTGTTCGAAATGTTAAAGGCAAAGAAGACCAGAATGCAAAGAGGCAGCTAGAATGTGTGGAATTGTAGGGGTCCTGGGCAGCCACGAAGTCGCTCCAATACTGGTTGAGGCCCTCAAAAGGCTGGAATATCGCGGGTATGACAGTGCGGGAATTGCCACCGTGAATGACGGCGTGCTGGACCGGCGGCGCGCGGTGGGCAAACTGGTGAACCTCAGCGACCGGTTGGTGCATGAGCCACTCGCCGGCAAGGCTGGCATCGGACACACCCGCTGGGCCACCCATGGGGCACCGACAGAAGGCAATGCACATCCTCACCAGTCCGGCCCTGTGGCCGTGGTGCACAACGGGATCATCGAAAATTTCCGCGATCTGCGCGCGGAACTGGACGCGGCCGGGCTGAAGTTTCAGACCGAAACGGACACTGAAACCGTCTCTCTTCTCACGCAACACTACATGAACGGCGGGATGGGTCCGGTGGATGCCGCCTTTGCGGCGCTCAACCGCCTCGAGGGCGCGTTTGCACTGGCCTTTCTGTTTCAGGGTGAGGGCGATTTGATTGTGGCAGCCCGCAAGGGCTCTCCGCTGGCCATCGGACACGGGGATGGCGAGATGTTCGTCGGCTCCGACGCCATTGCGCTGGCCCCTATGACAGACCGCATCACCTATCTGGAGGAAGGCGACCGCGCCGTTGTAACGCGCGCCGGTGTGGAAATCCGGGACGCCAATGGCACTCTTGCCAACCGCGCGATGCGCCAGATCCAGATGGATGCAACGCGCATCGACAAGGCCGGACACAAGCATTTCATGGCCAAGGAAATCGCCGAACAGCCCGTCGTTCTGGCCAACACGCTGGCCAATTACCTGAGCGCCGAAGGTGAGATCACCCTGCCCGACCCCGGCATCGACTTCGCCAGCATTGACCGGCTGACCATGGTCGCCTGCGGCACGGCCTACTACGCCTGCCTCACCGCAAAATACTGGTTTGAACAGATCGCGCGGCTCCCCGTGGAAGTCGATGTGGCCTCTGAATTCCGCTACCGCGAACCGCCCATTCCAGAGCGTACGCTGGCCCTGTTTGTCAGCCAGTCAGGAGAGACCGCGGATACGCTGGCCGCATTACGCTATTGCGAGGGCAAGGCGGATAAAATCGTGTCCGTTATCAACGTTCCCGAAAGCTCCATCGCGCGCGAAAGCGATTTGGCCCTGCCGATCTTTGCAGGGGTTGAGGTGGGCGTGGCGTCGACCAAGGCATTCACCTGCCAGTTGACGGTGCTGTTGATGCTGGTGCTGAAGGCCGCGCGCGCCCGAGGAACGATCACGGACGCGCAGATGGCAGAACATATCTCTGCCTTGCGCAGCCTTCCGGCGCTGATGAACCATGCCATCGAAAGGAGCGGTGCGATGAAATCCACCGCCCGCAAACTGGCCGAGGCCCGCGACATCCTGTTTCTGGGGCGTGGCGTGATGTACCCACTGGCACTGGAAGGCGCACTGAAACTGAAGGAAATCAGCTACATACATGCCGAAGCCTATGCATCCGGCGAGCTGAAGCATGGCCCGATCGCCCTGATCGACAAATCCGTGCCGGTGGTCGTCATGGCCCCCCGCGACGTGCTGTTCGACAAGACGGTGTCGAACATGCAGGAGGTCATGGCACGCAAGGGCAAGGTCGCGCTGATCTCGAATGCGGCCGGCCTGAAAGAGGCCGGAGAGGACGCGTGGGCAAAGATTCCGATGCCTGACTGCCCGGACATCATTGCTCCGATCCTTTACGCGGTGCCTGCACAACTGCTTGCCTACCACACAGCCGTGGCCAAGGGCACGGATGTGGATCAGCCGCGCAACCTCGCCAAATCAGTGACGGTCGAGTGAGCCCCGAGGACGCACTGGCGCAGATTGCCGCCCATGGCGACGAGACCCGCGCCGCCGGTGCCAAGGCCTATCACAAATCCAAACGCACGCATCTGGGTGTGCCCAATCCGGTCCTGAACGACCTGACCCAAGGCTGGCGTAAGGCGCTGGACGGGCCTGCCCGCGTCTCCCTTGCCGACGGGTTGTGGCAAACGGACATTTACGAGGCGCGACTGGCGGCGGCCAAACTGCTGACGCAGGCCCGAATCCGCCCGGATGATGCGGCATGGGATCTGATCGCGTCATGGGTGCCGGAATTTGACGGATGGGCCATTGCCGATCACGCCTGCATGGCCGGGCAACGCCGGGTCACGGCAAACCCGACCCGCCTTGATCAGGTTGAGGGCTGGGCAACATCCGATCACATGTGGACACGCCGCGCAGCATTGGTGATCACCTTGCCTTGGACCAAACAGAACTTTCCCAAGCCAGACGAAGTGGTCGCCCGCGAACGCGTTCTGGGTTGGGCTGCATCCTATGTCCCTGATCAGACATGGTTTATCCAAAAGGCCATTGCCTGGTGGGTGCGCGAGTTGGGCAAGCACGACGCTCCACGGGCACGCGCCTTTCTGGACGAACACGGGGACGCGATGAAGCCGTTTGCCGCCAAGGAGGCGGGCAAGTATCTGACGTGACCGGCTACGCTCCGAACACGTCCACTTCGACAAGGTCAGCGGGCGATGCACCAAGCGCCTGCATCGCGGCCAAAGACAACCGGCTGCCCGCTGTTGAAGGCCCCTCGATAGGAATCAGCGTCACTGCGATCGTTTGATTGGTTGCCGGGTTATAAACGCGGCCATTTCGTGCGGCGCTCACCAGCGGGGTTTTCAACCACAGACCAGGCTCGCCCGGATTCCCAAGAGACGCGATTGTGCGACCAAGCGTGCCGATCGAAACCTCTGGCGTCGAGGTTTGTGTCGTCGCACCCGTATCCGGACGCGCAACCGGACGCTGGACATCACCGGAGACACGCAATGGATCGCCCCCCTCGGGCGGTTGCTCGGACACGTCCCCACATCCAACCACGCACAAGCAAATGATCATCATTCGTCGCATATGCGCAGCATAGAGCACGCAATTGTTGGTGCAATGCCCCTTGCGGTCGCCCGTGTGCCCACATACCAATTGACCCATGAACGCTCCACTTATTGATCCCTTCGCCCGCGCCATCACTTACTTGCGCGTTTCGGTCACCGACCGCTGCGATTTTCGCTGCGTGTACTGCATGTCGGAAAACATGACCTTCCTCCCCAAGAAGGAACTGCTGACGCTCGAAGAGCTGGATCGCATGTGTTCAACCTTTATCGGTCTGGGCGTGGAAAAGCTGCGGATCACCGGTGGCGAACCGCTGGTGCGGCGCGACATCATGACGTTTTTCTACGCGATGGGACGGCATCTTGAAGCGGGCACGCTGAAAGAACTCACACTGACCACCAACGGCAGCCAGCTTGAGCGTTTTGCTGACCAACTGTACGCCGCTGGTGTGCGCCGCGTGAACATCTCGCTCGATACGCTCGATGAGCAGAAGTTTGCAGACATCACCCGCTGGGGCCGCCTGCCCCAAGTGCTGCGCGGGGTCGATGCAGCGCTGGCCGCTGGCCTGAAGGTCAAGATCAACGCCGTTGCCCTGAAGGATTTTAACGAGGATGAGCTGGAGACGCTGACGCGCTGGTGTGCGGAGCGCTCCATGGACCTCACCTGGATCGAAGTTATGCCGATGGGCGACCTTGGGAACGAGGACCGGCTGGGCCAATACTGGTCCCTCAAAGACGTGCGTGCCCGGTACAGCGATCACTACACCGTCACCGATCTGGCCGAACGCACCGGCGGCCCTGCCCGCTATGTACGTCTTGAGGAGACCGGGCAAAAGATCGGGTTTATCACGCCGCTCAGCCACAATTTCTGCGAAAGCTGCAACCGCGTACGGCTGACCTGCACGGGCGAGATTTACATGTGTCTGGGTCAGGAAGACATGGCGGACCTGCGTGCACCTTTGCGGGCGCACCCGGATGACAATGCCCCCCTAGAGGACGCCATTCGCGCGGCCATTGGGGCCAAGCCCAAGGGGCATGATTTCGACTATTCGCGCCAGCGCCTTGATGGCCAGATGCCCCGGCATATGAGCCACACAGGCGGGTAGCCGCGATGCGGCCCACGGCCCTGTTTTATCTCTACAGGACTGTCAGCACCCTCACCCTGCCCTTCATTGCGCGCGCATCCGTCAACAGGCTGCGCCGGGCAGGCGTATCGGTGGATCGTGCCCATGAACGCCTTGGCCACGCCACCGCGCACCGGCGCGCCGGACCACTGATCTGGGTTCAGGCAGCGGACGTGGATCAGGTAAATTCCGTTCTGCCCCTGATCGATGACATCGCCCACTCCTATCCCGAAGCCGCCGTGCTGCTGAGCACGAACACTGCCGCCGCAGCCCAGGCGCTGGCGGGCCGTTTGCCCGCACGCGCGCACCATCAGTTCAGCCCGCTGGAAGGATCAGGGCCCCTGCGCCGCTTCCTGCATCACTGGCGGCCCGATCTTTGTGTGCTTGTGCAATCGGACCTGTGGCCGCTCTTGTTGGATGGCTGCGCAGATGCGGGCATTCCAGTTGCGCTGCTGGATGCGCACCTGCCGGACGCCAGCGCGCAAGGTTGGAAACGCTTTCCTGCCACTGCGGGGTATGTGGTGCGCGGCATCCGGATGGCCCTGTGCCGGGACATGGCCAGCCGCAATCATTTGCGCGATATGGGGCTGGAGATGGCGCAGGTGGGCGCCCTCACGACAGTGACAACCTCACAGACAGCAGGTAAGACCGGAAAACCCCTTGCCACCCGCCTGTTTGAACTGGCTGCCACCCATGCGACAGACGTCATGCGTTGACTGACGCGCGGCACAGCATAAGGGACGGCGGGTGGGGCGATCTGCCAAAGGCAGGAGCGTCAGACGACGTCACCCTGCCATCGGCATCCTCTGTTCGACAATTTCCGCCCACCAAGAACAGCCCGCCGGGATCGCCTCGTCATTAAAGTTGTACTCTGGGTGATGCACCATGGCCGTGTCGCCATTGCCAACCAAAATGTAGGCGCCGGGACGCTCTTCGAGCATGAAGGCAAAATCCTCACCCCCCATAACAAGCGGCGCTTCTTCGCATTGCCCGGACACGGACCGGGCAACCTCGGCTGCGAATTCCGTCTGCTCGTCGTGGTTCACCATCACCGGATAGTTGCGCTGGTACTCGACACGCGCCACGCCGCCAAAAGTGGCTGCAACGCCGTTGCAAATCTCGGTCACCCGCTTTTCCGCCAGATCGCGCATTTCGGCGGACATCGTGCGCACGGTCCCGAATATCTGCACTTTTTGAGGGATGACGTTGAACGCCTTCGAGGACGTCTCAAACGATGTGATCGACACCACGATCCGGTCGATGGGATCAGCATTACGGCTCACGATGGATTGCAGGGCAGTCACCGCGTGGGACGCCATCAGGGTCGTGTCGATGGTTTCCTGCGGTTTCGCTGCGTGCCCACCCAAGCCTTCAAATTCGATGTTGAGCAGGTCAGTGGCGGCAAAGAATGCGCCCGAACGGATCGAAAACTCGCCCACAGGTTTGCCCGGCCAGTTGTGCATGCCATAGACTTCGTCGATGCCCCAGCGTTCCATCATGCCGTCATTGCACATCTCGCGCCCGCCGCCGCCGCCCTCTTCTGCGGGCTGAAAGATTACCACGACCGTGCCGTCGAAATTGCGGGTTTCCGCAAGGTATTTGGCCGCCCCCAGCAACATCGCCGTATGCCCGTCATGGCCGCAGGCGTGCATCGCATCCGGTGTCTTTGAGGCATAATCGAGCCCGGTCTGTTCATGGATCGGCAGCGCGTCCATATCCGCACGCAAGCCAATCACTTTGCCCGACCCGGTGCCGCGCCCTTTGATCACACCGACCACGCCTGTGCGCCCAATGCCCGTCACCACTTCGTCACAGCCAAATTCCCCCAGCTTTTCAGCCACCAGCGTGCTGGTGCGGTGGGTTTCAAACAGGATTTCAGGGTGTTCGTGAATATCACGGCGCCATGCGGTGATGTCGGCCTGCATTTCGGCAAAACGGTTCTTGATCGGCATCGGGGCCTCCTCGTCATGGGGTGTGATGTTGCTGCAATGACCCTGCGCCAATCAGGCGGAATGTCCAGACCCGAACGGCGCACAGCTTTGTGTGCCTTACTGCGCGGGCATCCGTTGTTCGACCAGTTCCACAAACCAGCTGCACCCGGCAGGAATGGCGTTATCGTCAAAGACATAGGCCGGATGGTGCACCATAGGGCCGTCGCCATTGCCGAGGAACATATAGGCCCCGGGGCGCTCATTCAGCATGAAGGAAAAGTCCTCGGCCGCCATGATGGGTGGCGTTTCCATATCCACGTCGCCCGCGACGGTGCGGGCGGCGGCGGCGGCATATTCGGTGTGGGTGGGGTCGTTGACCGTCACCGGATACCCTATCCGGTAGTCGACCTCCGCCACGCAATCATAGGCCTCGGCAATGGTCTTTGCGATGGCCTTGACCCGCGCCTCGACCATATCGCGCACCTCTGCATTTAGGGCGCGCACCGTGCCGGTCATGCGGGTCTGCTGCGGGATGACGTTGTGCGTGTCCACATCCGAATGCAGCGCGCAAACCGACACCACTGCAGACTCCAAAGGGTCCACATTGCGGCTGGCGATGCTTTGCAGGCCCAGAATGATGTGGGCCGCCGTGACGTTGGGATCAATCGAATCGTGTGGTGCGGCAGCATGGCCGCCTTTGCCGGTGATCGTGATATAGAATTCATCCGCCGACGCCATCAACGCTCCGGGGCGGATCGCAAATTGCCCCGTGGGGTAGCCCGGCATGTTGTGCAGCCCATAGACCTCCTGCACGCCGTAGCGATCCAGCACCCCTTCTTCGACCATGACGCGGCCACCCCCGCCACCCTCTTCGGCGGGTTGAAACATCAGCACCACGGTGCCGTCGAAATTGCGTGTCTCGGCCAGATATTGTGCAGCACCCAACAGGATCGACGTGTGTCCGTCATGGCCGCAGGCATGCATCACGCCCGCATTTTGCGACGGATAGTCCACGCCGCTGGCCTCAACGATCGGCAGTGCATCCATGTCTGCGCGCAGGCCGATCACGCGGCCCTTGCTGTCCGTGCGCCCCTTGATCACCGCAACCACGCCGGTGCGGGCAACACCGGTTTCGACCTTGTCCACGCCCAGTTCACCCAGCTTTTTTGCCACGAAGGCCGCCGTTTCATGTTCCTCGAACCCCAGTTCGGGGTGGGCGTGCAGATGATGGCGCCAGCCGGTGATCTCGGCATGGGTTTCGGCAAGGCGATTCTTGATCGGCATCACGTATCCTTTCTGGATGTCACAGGGACGGGCCAATCCGCATGGGCGAGCCGTCCGAAAATCGAGCGAGGCGGAAGCGTGTCAGATCATGCCCCACCTCAGCCCCGGTGACCAGAGCGGCCAGCACCTTTCCCATGCCCGGACCGATGCCAAAGCCATGCCCGCTCATCCCCGTCCCGACGGTCAGCCCCGGTATGGCTGCAACCCGGTCCACCACAGGAACGACATCCGGCATGGTGTCAATCATCCCAGCCCAGGCTGATTTGACCTGAACCGGCCCCAGATCCGGGAACAAGGCCCCAAAATCACGGGTCAGCCCCTTGAGCTTGCGTTGGCTTGGCGCCGGGTTCAGCACACGCATCTTTTCAAAGGGGCTGATTGCATCGGCAGCCCATGAGCGCGCCGTGTCCCACGCATCAGGAAAACCGCTTGGTGCTGCGGGATACAACTTGACCCCAAAGGGATCAGCCCGCAATTGGGCAAGGTATTTGGGCAAGGCCCGAAACGCGTCAGGACCGACAAACAACTCAACCATGCCTCCGGGCGCGAGCGAATACCCCCCATCGGCGCGCGGACGGAAAGCGACCTTTTCATCCGTCGCACCGCCCGGATAGGCCATCGGCATCGGGGCGGTTGCAGCAACCGTCGATCGGACGGAGAGCTGCGGCATCGCCACCCCGTGCTTGCGCAAAAACAGGCTCGACCACGCCCCTCCTGCCAGTACCACCTCTGATGCTTTGATGCGGCCCTGTTCGGTTATCACTCCCGCCACACGCCCCGCCGCAAGATCCAGCGCACGCACGGCACAGTTTTCGACAATCGACACTCCTGCACGCGCGGCGATCCCCGCAAGGGCGGGAACGGCCACCCAGGGTTCGGCCCGCATGTCCGAGGCTGTATAAAGAGCGCCTACATACTTCCGCGCCATTCCAGGGATCAGTTCGGCTGTCTCTGCCGTGCTCAAAAGACGGCTGTCCACCCCATTCGCCTGCGCATGAACGAGCCAGTCTGTGTACCCAGCCATCGCTTTTTCTGTCGAGGCAAGATAGGTGACGCCGCCCGTCTTGAGGCCGATGTCCATATTCGTTTCGCTGGCAAGGTCACGCCACAGGCGATTGGCCTCGACCATGATCGGCAATTCATCGGCATCGCGTCCCTGCTGACGAATCCAGCCCCAGTTGCGGGATGACTGCTCGCCCGCAATCCGGCCTTTTTCGAGCAATACAACGCGCTGCCCACTTCGGGCGAGATACAGAGCAGTGCACACCCCAATTACGCCACCGCCAATGACGACAACATCTGTCTCTGCCGGATGAGGTCCGGGCCATGTGATAGGCGTCGCCTCGGAAATCGGAAACGGTATCATCGCCGGCCCCGGCGGGTCGGCGGGCGGGCGCCTTTTGAGCCATGCTCAAAACAGTCCCGGACGACGAGCGTCACAGGCGGGCGACCAGATCGCGCATGAAGGCATGGCCTGCCTCTAATTGCGCGACGGTGATGAATTCGTTGGGTTGGTGGGCTTGCGCAATGTCGCCCGGTCCGCACACGACGGCCGAATAACCTGCGGCCTGAAACTGCCCTGCCTCCGTGCCGTAGCTTACAACATGGCCTGCATTGTCCCCGGTAATGCCACGGACCAGTGCCTCGGCCATGCCATCGTTTTCTGGCTGTAGCGGCGGCACGTCAAAACGGGTCTCGATCTCAACCCGTGTATCAGGGTGCACCTTTTGCATCCCCGCCTCGATGCTCGCCACGTGCGCAAGATAGGCCTCTTTCAACGCCACGACGTCATCCCCGGGCACCGCGCGGAAATCCATGGAAAAGCGGCAGTCCTTGGCTGTGATATTGTGCGCCGTCCCGCCCGACACCTGCCCCACATGCCATGTGGTAAAGGGCGGATCGAACATAGCGGCCAGCGGCGACGGCGTTGCGGCCATGTTCTCGGCATTGCGGTGGTTGGCAAAGTCGATGATCTTTGCGCCCTCCAGAATGGCACTGACGCCCGTCGGAAGCAGCGAGGAATGCACCTCGAACCCGATCACATGGGTGTCAAAGCCCTGCCCGCCCTTGTGGCCGGTCACCGCCTTCATCATCGACGGCTCGCCCACGATCACCGGTCCGCCCTTGGGCACCACCCCTTGCATCGCTTCGATCATGGGCGGCGCCCCAAGGCACCCGATCTCTTCATCAAAGCTGAGCGCGATCTGCATCGCCTTGCCGGCATGATGCGCCTCGACCAGCGCCCAGACGGCAAGCGCGTCGAACCCTTTCATGTCACACGTGCCACGCCCGAAATACTTGCCCTCGGCTTCGGTCACAACAAACGGGTCCGTATCCCACGGCTGGCCATCGACGGGCACCACATCTGTATGCCCGGACAAAACGACCGCCCCCTCGACCTCGGGACCCACATGGGCAAACAGCGCGGCCTTGGGTTGGTCCGGGTGATAGTACCGATGACAGATGATACTGTGGCCGTTCAGATACTCCTCAAGCCAGTCCACCAATGGCAGGTTCGTGTCCCGGCTCACGGTGGGAAAGCTGATGAGCTTGGTCATCAATTCAAGCGGAGTCATTCGGGTCGTCATAGGCGGTAGCCTCCGGATACAGTGAGCACTTCACCCGTGATGAAAGATGCCGCGTCGCTCAGCAGAAAGGCCACAACACCTGCGATGTCCGCGGGCGTGCCCATGCGCCCCAAGGCGGTCATGTCAATAAAGGCCTGTTTCAAATCATTGTCCCGACCCGCATCCGGGACATCAATAGCACCCGGTGCAATAGCATTGATGCGAATGCCCTTCGGACCCAGTTCCTTGGCCGCCCCGCGCGTCCAAAGATCAAGCGCCGCCTTGCTTGCCCCGTACATTGCGGCCCCTTTGGGCGGCAAAACGGCGTTCACCGAAGAGATGTTAATCATCGCGGCCCCCTTCGACAGATGCGGCAGTGCGGCGGCCAGCAGGCCTTGGGCGGAAAAGAGGTTCACATCGAACATGGCGCGGTAGGCCTCGGGCGTGAACGCATCGAGCGGAGACACTGAGATGTCGCCTGCATTGTGCACCACCGCGTCCACGCGGCCAAAGCGATCCATGGTTGCAGCGATCAAACGGGCCGGTGTTTCAGGATCAGTCAGATCCCCCTGCACGACTGCCTCGTGATCGGGAATTGTTGTGTTGTAGTGCACCATGACGTCATGGGTGTCGCGCAAGGCGGCGACGATGCCCGCACCGATCCCACGCGCGCCCCCCGTCACCAGAACCGATTTGCGCTGCGCTTTGTCAGTCACAACGGATCAATACCCGCTGTCTGTGGTCAGCACCAAATGCCCCGGCTCAACTTCGTCATAGGCCGAGGGTTCGGGCGTATAGCTCACCGGGTGAATCGGTGACGGGATCGGTTTGAAGTTCAGGTCTTTTTCATCTTTGCGCTGGCGCGGATCAGCAATTGGGACGGCTTTCATCAGCGCCTGTGTATAGGGATGCTGCGGATTTTCGAACACGCGGGCGCGCGGGCCCATTTCGACGATCCGGCCCAGATACATGACACCCACGTGGTGGCTGACCCGTTCGACCACAGCCATGTCGTGGCTGATAAACAGGAAGGACAGGTCCAGTTCGGCCTGCAACTCCATCATCAGATTTAGCACCTGCGCCTGCACGGACACGTCGAGTGCCGACACGGCTTCATCGGCGATGATGAGTTTGGGATTCAGCGCCAAAGCGCGCGCGATGGCGACCCGCTGGCGTTGTCCGCCGGACAGCTCGTGCGGAAAGCGGCGCATGAAACTGCGCGGCAGTTCGACCCGGTCAAACAGCATCTCGACGCGCTTGCGGCCCTCTTCGCCTTTGAACATGCCAAAGTTCTGCATCGGTTCGGCCACCTGATCGGCCAGCTGCATCTGTGGATTGAGCGATGCAAAAGGGTCCTGAAAGATCATCTGCATATCGAGCCGTGCCGTGCGCAAGTCCCGATCATTCAGCGCCATGATATCCTTGCCATCCAGCACCACCTCTCCCGATTGCGGCTCGACCAGCCGCAGGATGGAACGACCGGCCGAGGATTTACCGCACCCGCTCTCCCCCACAAGGCTGAGCGTTTGGCCCTTGTTGATGGTGAACGACAAATCCTCCACGGCGTGGACGTTGGCCACCAGCCGGCGGAAAAAGCCTCCGCGCACAGGGAACCGGGTGGTCAGGTTCTTGACCTTGAGCAGGGGGTCGTCCGTCCCGGGGATCGGTTTGATCTCAGCCTGATCCCGGCCCATCAGCTTCATCGGCTCGGGTGCGGCCTTGCCGCGCATCTCTCCCAGTTTAGGAACCGCGGCCAACAGCGCCTTAGTGTAGGGGTGCTGCGGGTTCTCAAAGATTTCTTCGACTGTCCCTTCTTCGACCTTGTTGCCACGGAACATGACAACGACGCGGTCAGCCATTTGGGCAACCACAGCCATGTCATGGGTGATAAACATCACCGCCGTGCCCGTTTCACGTTTCAGACGGTCCATCAGAGCCAATATCTCGGCCTGAATAGTCACGTCCAAAGCCGTTGTGGGTTCATCCGCGATCAGCAAGCGCGGCTTGCACGCGAGCGCCATGGCAATGACAACGCGTTGGCGCATCCCGCCAGACAGCTCATGCGGGTACTGTTTCAGGCGACGTTCCGGTTCGGGGATGCGGACCTGATTCATCAACTCGAGCGCGCGCGCTTCGGCCTCGGCCTTGTTCATCCCGCGGTGCAAGCGCAGCCCTTCGGTCAATTGTCGCCCGACCGTAAACACGGGGTTCAGCGCCGTCATCGGC
>ERZ1740072.459-NODE-459-length-16684-cov-3.621565_pt1 | contig 16684 bp, 17 predicted proteins | sample MGYA00581733_ERZ1740072 | MGnify/ENA primary metagenome ERZ1740072 (study PRJEB43018, sample SAMN04849741) | marine metagenome | isolation source: floating plastic debris | place: Pacific Ocean | collected 2008-08-30 | study: EMG produced TPA metagenomics assembly...
GGGATCTCAGGCCACCAAGACCGGGACTCGCCGCACCAGATCCCCGCCTGTGCGGGGATGATCGAGAAGTTTGAGGTCGTTTCCTGACAAATAAAGAGAGCTGGAACCCGTGGAAGTCCCTAACAAAATCACGCAAAGTGCGGGCCTGATATGGACGAAGGCGGCACATCAGACTAGACGCTAGCTCGCCTGAAGACAGAGATTGGTGTCATGTTCGATATCCGTGCCATTCGCGATAATCCTGACGCGTTCCGCGACGCGTTCGAGCGCAAGCAAAAAGGCCTCGGCGACGTGGTCTCGTACATGCTGGATCATGACGCCGCTGTGCGTAAAGCCGTCGCTGACAAGCAGGACGCCGAATCCGCGCGCAATGCCAAGTCGAAAGAGATTGGCAAGGCTAAGGCGAGCGGCGATGAGGCCCTGTTTGAACAGCTCCGCGCGGAGGTCGCCGACGCCAAAAAGGTGATCGAAACAGCCGGGGAACAAGAAGCAGCCGCGCGCGAAGAGCTGGACAAATTGCTGCTCGGCACGCCGAACATTCCGATGCCGGACGTGCCGGTCGGCGAAGATGAAGACGGCAATGTCGAACAGCAAAAATGGGGGGACCCAAATGCGCGTATGGCCGGACGCAACAGCGTCCAGGATCACGCCGATCTCGGCGCCGGGCTGAAGAACGCGATTGGCCAACCGCTTATGGACTTTGAAGCGGCGGCGGCGATGAGCGGGGCACGCTTTGTGGCCCTGCGCGGACAATTGGCACGACTGGAACGCGCCCTCGCGAGCTTCATGTTGGACAAGCAGACGCTTGAGAATGGGTATGAGGAGGTTAGCCCACCGCTTTTGGTTCGTGATCAGGCTTTGGTAGGTACAGGTCAATTACCAAAATTTGACGACGAGTTGTTTGGTGCGGTTTCGGGAAATCCCGAAATATCAAAGGACTTTCCAAATTTCGAAAAGCAAGTCGCAGGGCACTCTGTTTTCGCCAAAGACTATTTTAGCCACTATTTAATTCCCACCTCTGAGGTTCCCCTCACCAATCTTGTACGCGAGCAAATCCTCAACGCCGATCAGCTGCCCATTCGCATGACCGGCCACACGCCCTGTTTCCGGTCTGAAGCGGGCAGTGCCGGGCGGGATACGAAAGGCATGATCCGGCTGCATCAATTCAACAAGGTGGAAATGGTCTCTATCGTTGCGGGTGAGGCAGAGGGGCTGGCGGAACTGGAGCGGATGACCAAATGCGCCGAAGGCATTCTTGAAGCGCTCGACCTGCCATATCGGCGCATGGTGCTCTGTACCGGCGATATGGGATTTGGCGCGCGCAAGACCTATGATCTGGAAGTCTGGTTGCCGAGCCAGAACACCTATCGCGAGATCAGTTCCTGTTCTTATTGCGGCGACTTCCAGGCGCGCCGGATGAGCGCCCGTTGGCGCCCGGCGCCGAGTGAGGAGAATGCCAAGCCGAAGCCGGAATTCGTGCACACGCTGAATGGCTCGGGCCTGGCGGTCGGACGGACGCTGGTGGCGGTGCTGGAAAACTACCAGAATGAAGCCGGCTCAATCACCCTGCCGGACGTGCTGCGCCCCTTTATGGGTGGACTTGAGGTGATCGCGTGAGACTTCTCCTGACTAATGATGATGGCATCAATGCTCCAGGGCTGGACGTGCTGGAACATATTGCGCGTGAATTGACCGATGATATCTGGGTCGTCGCGCCAGAACTGGAGCAATCCGGCAAGGGCAGGGCGATCTCCCTGACGGAGTTTGTGCGTGTCCGCGAACTCGCGCCGCAGCGTTATGCGGTCAATGGCACGCCAAGCGATTGTGTTTTGCTGGCCTTGGATGAGTTGATGCCGGACCGCCCGGATCTGATCCTGTCCGGGGTCAATGCCGGCCAGAATATTGCCGAGGATACGACCTTTTCCGGGACCATTGCCGCCGCCTTGTTTGGGATGCAGCATGGCGTGCCCAGCATCGCGCTGAGCCAATCCCGCGGCTTTCAGAACCCACATTCCTGTCCATGGGAAACACCGACTGAATGGGGCGCCAAAGTCTTGCGACCCATCATCGAAAAAGGTTGGCCGAATGATCTGGTGATCAATGTCAATTTCCCGGATCGCGCGCCGGACGAGGTCCAGGGCGTACGCTTTACCCGGCAAGGCTTTAGAGATGAACGAATCATTCGTACAGAAGCACGAGAGGACCTGCGCGGGAACGCCTATTACTGGATCGGTTACCGTGGAAAGCTCTCCAATCCCGATGAAGGCACGGATTTGCGCGCCATTTATGACGGTTACATCTCTGTAAGCCCCCTACATGTGGATTTGACGCATGAAGCGTTTCTCGCTGAGATGCGAGGTGAATGGCAGACCTGATTCCAGTTCCTTTACGCGCCGCCCGTCTGATCCTGTCCCTGCGGCGGCAGGGCATTACCGATGATGGCGTTCTGACGGGGATGGAAACGGTCGACCGTGGGGTCTTTGTGGCCGAAAATCTACGTCCGCTGGTGACTCAGGATTGCGTTCTACCCATCCCGTGCGGGCAAAGCATTCCGCGTCCGATCATCACCGCCATGCTTCTGCGCGCCTTGCACATCGCGCCCGGCAAGGATGCGCGCGTCCTGCTGATCGGGTCAGGGAGCGGATACACGGCGGCGCTTTTGAGCCAGATTTCGCGGCATGTGTTTGGGGTGGAACGCTATGAGCGCCTGGTCGAACAATCGCGCGATCGCCTGAAGCAGCTTGGTGTCGACAATGTCACGATCCGGCATGGCAATGGCCTAGCAGGCCTGTCGCAACATGGACCGTTTGATCGTATCCTGCTCGCGGGTGCGGTGAAGACCATTCCCGCTGTGTTGATGGGCCAATTGTCCAAACAGGGGCGCCTGGTAACGCCGATTGAGACCCGGGATGGGGCGCAAATCCTGCGCACCGTCACGCATGATCGGGATGTCACGGATGAACCGCTGCCGGATCGTCTGGCTCTATTATCCGAAAGCGCGGCGCAGTCGCTTTAATCTATTCCATGTCCGGGCTGGGGCATTCGCCTTCCAGCGCGATGCTGACGCCTTCAGATTCGGCGGTACAGGCATTGCTGTAAGTCTGGCCGTCACAGCCACAGACGGGCCGATACTCACGGGTACAGACGTCCGGTCTGGGCTGGCAAGTGCCTGCGCCATCCATGCCTTCCAGGCATTCGCCAGCGGCCTGTTTGCAGAAAAAGCCGGCTGGGCATTGACTGCCGGCAATGCCTCCGCAAACTTCGCCGGTTGGGTCGAAGGCGGGCTCTGTGATTTCTGAAACCGGCTCGGCCTGAGGTTCTGCCACGACCGGATCCGTCGATGAATCATCACTGCCGCCACACGCTGCCAACAAAGCCGCAAAAGCTGACAAGATAAGTACGCGCATGCAGTACTCCCCTTCAGTCCCATTTCCAGTTTTTTCAACTTAGAAAATAAAAACCGGCGAGGCCATAGGGCGTCGCCGGTTTCGATGAAAATATTGTGGTTTGCGCAGCAATTAGGCCTTGGCTGCGGCCTCTTGCAGGCGGGCAAAGATGTTCGCGCCATGGCCGGCGCCCGAATCGAACGGCGTCTGGACGCTGGTATCGGTGATCTGGTCCCATTTGGCTTCAACCGCTTCCGCCGTCAGCGCTTCGCCCTGGCCAACAAACGCGCCTTTGGTTTCGACGATCTGAGCCATTGAGAAGGCCCCCGCGCCGGCTGACAGGATCATCCCGGTCGGGGCATCATCCTTGACCAGGTTCATGACACCAGGCGTGACAAATTCCGGCTTGAGCTGAGCCAGGGCTTCCGGCGACATCAGGCCTTCCGTCATCCGTGTCGCCGCAATCGGGCAGATCGTGTTGATTTTGATGTTGTTTTTCGCGCCTTCAATTTTCAGCGTATTCATCATGCCAACCACGCCGAGCTTGCCGGCGCCATAATTGGCCTGGCCGAAATTGCCATAAAGACCCGTGGAAGATGTGCTCACGACGATCCGACCGTAATTCTGTTCTTTCATGATGTTCCAGGCCGCGTGAATCGGCTTGAACGAGCCGCGCAGGTGAACATCAAGCACCAGATTGATGTCTTCCGTCGTCATTTTGGAGAAGGATTTGTCGCGCAGGATGCCCGCATTGGCGATGATGATATCAATCCGTCCGAAGGCGTTCATTGTATCATCGATCATTTTCTTGACGCCGGCATCATCGGAAACCGACGAGCCATTGGCGATGGCTTCGCCGCCCATGGCCTTGATTTCAGCCACAACCGCTTCAGCCGCTTCGGAATTGCCGCCGGAGCCATCCATGGCGCCGCCAAGATCATTGATGACGACTTTTGCGCCGCGCCGCGCCAGTTCCAGCGCGTGGTGTTTGCCGAGGCCGCCGCCTGCGCCAGTTACTATGGCGACGCGATCTTCAATACGAATGGACATAAGTGTGTCTCCTAAAACCAATACTCATTGTGCGAGTGCGAAGGCCTTGCACCATCCGCTGACGTAAACGTCAAGCTCCGACGCTGCGTTACCTCTTGTCACAGGGGCAGGTGCATGGTGGCTAGATGCTAAACTAATGCAAAGGAGTTTCATTATGCTGGCTTATGTCACCCTGGGATCGAATGACACCGAAAAAGCGCTCGCATTCTATGACGCGTTCATGGCTGAACTGGGCGCAAAACGCCTATTTGATAATGAGCGACTATATTTCTACGGCGCCGGTCCGGGCCAACCCATGTTGGCGATTGGGGGCACCTATGATGAGCAACCAGCGACCTGCGGCAATGGCGTCATGCCAGCGCTGAGCGTGGACGCTACCGCGACGGTCGATCGCGCTTATGCCAAGGCGCTGGAACTTGGCGCGACCGATGACGGCGCGCCAGGGCCGCGCGTTCCGGGCTTTTACGGCGCTTATTTCCGCGATCCAGACGGTCACAAGATCTGTATCTGCAAACTCGGATAAGTCGGACTGCTGACAAGGAGGCTAGCCCGCTGCAATTCAGCGGGCTAGGGCTTGTTGCGGAAACGAAAAGCAGAGGAATTGCCGATGGAATGGGGTTGGGACAATGCGCGGGCTTTTCTGGGCATCGCGATGATTTTCGGGATCGCCTGGGGGCTGTCAGAGAATAGAAAAGCATTCCCCTGGAAAATCGTGCTCGGCGCGGTTGGTATTCAGTTTGCGTTTGCGTTGATCCTGTTTGGCATTCCGTTTGTCCGGGATGAAATACTGTTCAAAGCCAATATGGTGGTTGATCAACTGATTGCGGCAACCCGGTACGGAACGGAATTTGTGTTCGGAAAACTCGTCGGAAACTCCGAAAACTGGCTGGCATTTGAACGCGCACAAATTGGAGAAGCTGATGCCGGAGTGATATTTGCGGTTCAGTTGCTTCCGCTGATCATCGTCGTCGCATCGCTCTCAGCTATTCTTTGGCACTGGCACATCTTGCGCTGGGTGACGAAAGGCTTTGCGACTATCTTTCGAAGGTTTATGGGCCTTGGCGGTGCGACATCTCTTGCGGTCTCCGCGAATGTTTTCATGGGTATGACAGAAGCGCCAGTGCTCGTGAAACCCTATCTCAAGGGAATGACACGTTCGGAAATTTTCATTCTCATGGTCGCGGGGTTCGCGACCGTGGCCGGTAGCGTTTTGGTGCTGTATGGCGTATTTCTACAAGACGTATTGCCAAATGCTCTTGGTCAATTACTGGCGGCGTCCTTGATCGCTGCCCCGGCAGCTGTTGCACTTGCCCTCGTCATGATCCCTGAGACAATTGACGAAAAGCTGCGCGCGCATGAGCCCGATTTTGAATATGAGTCGACCATGGATGCCTTCGCGACCGGCGCTTCTGATGGGCTGAAAATCCTTGCCAATATCGTGACCATGCTGATCGCGGCTTTTGCCTTGCTGTTTCTGGTCAATGCAGGACTCGGCGCCTTGCCGGACATTGCCGGCGCGCCGTTATCGATAGAACGGCTACTCGGCTGGGTCTTCGCGCCCATTATGTACATGGTCGGAGTTCCGATGTCAGAAGCCGCCCAATCCGGGTCACTGATCGGAATCAAGACTGTCCTCACCGAATTCGTCGCCTTCCTGCAATTGGCGGGCGAGGGTGGCGAGGGCTTGTCAGAAAGATCTACGATGATCACGGCCCACGCCATTTGTGGCTTCGCAAATTTTGGATCAATCGGGATCCTAATCGGCGGCCTCTCCATTATCGAACCGAAGCGGCGCAGCACGATCCTTGAGCTCGCCTGGAAAACCCTGGTCGCTGGCACGTTGGCGACCTGTCTCTCCGGTGCGGTCGTCGGCGCTTTGCCCGCCAATCTCTTCTTTGGGAGCTAACACACCCTCATGATCAGAAAGATCTTGCTGACATCCGTGGCTTTGGGATGCGCGACTACCGCGCATGCGCAATTCGCTTATGAAACCGCTGAACAGGATGTCGTCGACGCCGTCGCCGCCTGTCTGAAAGAACGCGGGCTGCCGATAGATAGCAGCTCACCGTTTTGTCCAGCCAAGACCAATCGGGTGCTGGCCACGATCACGACCTATGGCGACCGTAGCCCGGAGGCGGCAGGCGCCATTTCGATTCTGGATGCGGAAACGATTGCCAGTGTCTCGGCGGATCACCCCGCAGAAGTGTTGAACACGCTGCCGGGCGTAATCATCCACACCAATTCCGGTCAGGAGCATCTGATTGCCATTCGCTCACCGGTCCTGACAGGCGGCGCGGGACAGGGCAGTTTCCTGATCCTCGAAAACGGTGTGCCGACTCGGTCGCCGGCCTTTGGCAATGTGAATAGCCTGCTCGAACCGCATCACGAGACCGCGAAAGCCATCGAAGTTGTGCGCGGGCCGGGCTCCGCAAAATATGGCTCTAACGCCGTGCACGGCCTGATCAATGTTATCCTGACGGATCCCAGCGGAGATCCTTTGCGCCAGGCCAATGCCTCTTATGGCAGTCTCGGCCGCTATAAAGGCGATCTAATCTATGATCAGGGCTATCTCGGCCGCGCCTCGCTTTCCGTGCAAAAGGATACCGGATGGCGAGACACTACCGGACTGTTTCAGCTGAAAGGCTCCGGCGTTGTCGAAACGGTGTATGCTGGCTGGAATGTCACCGCGTGGGGCTCGGCCTCCCACCTGGAGCAGGAAACGGCGGACTTCATCCAGGGCCCGGATGCGTTTGAAGATCGCGATATCGCCAAGGCGAATGATGATCCTTTGGCTTATCGCGATGCTTGGGCGGCGCGCGGCGCGGTCCGGCTGGAGCGGGACGTGGCAAATGGCACCCTGACGCTGACGCCCTTTGGGCGCGTGCAGCAAATGGATTTCCGACAGCATTTCCTGCCTTATCGCGGATTCGAAAAGAATGGTCATACCGGGATTGGTGTGATGAGCCGGTTCGAACGCGATGCGTCTGATACTGTGACTTGGCGGATCGGGGCAGACGTGGATCTCGCCTCAGGATATTTGCGCGAATCTCAGCCCGCGCCATTTGGGTTTTTCCCAGGCGATACGCGGTTTCCGATTGGCAGTCATTATGACTATACCGTCGATACGATCGTCGGAGCCCTGTGGGGCGAAATCGACTGGCAAGTGTCCGACAAGTTGACCGTGTTGGCCGGGCTGCGCGGTGAAGCGCATGCTTATGATTACACCACTGATGCGCCGGTCGGTATCAATGGCCGGTTCAACGTGCCGGCAGATCGCACGGATGATTTTGATTTTGTCACGCCAAAGTTCGGCCTTGTCTATGAAGCGACGGATACAGTCAGCCTCTATGCCAATTACGCGCGCGGCAGCCGCGCGCCGCAGGCCAGTGACTTGTACCGTCTTCAGTCCCAGCAGGGAACGGCTGAGGCCGAAGTCGAAACACTGGACAGTTTCGAAATTGGCGCGCGGGGTGCTCTAGCCGGCGGCGCCCTGATGTTCGATGTAGCTGCCTATACGGCTGACAAGGACAATTTCTTCTTTCGCGATTCGGATGGCTTGAACGTGACCGACGGTTCGACGCGGCATCAGGGGATTGAAGTCGCGGCGTCGTGGAAGATCAGCGATCAATTCTTCCTGGGCGGCAATGTCAGCTGGTCGGACCAGATCTATACGTTTGACCGGATTGTCGGAAACGGATCGGAAATCATCCTCGACGGCAACAAGGTCGACACGGCGCCGGAATGGCTTGGAAACGCATCGCTGACCTGGTTGCCGAGTGATAAGATCAGTCTTGAGATATCGGCGAACTATGTCGGCGAGTATTTCACCAATCCTGCGAATACGCAGGACTATGATGGCCATCTCGTCGGCAATTTACGGGCGGCATATGATGTTTCAGACGCGCTTGAAACATTTGTGATTATCAGGAACCTGACGGATGAAAAATATGCTGATCGCGCCGATTTCGCCTTTGGAGATGAGCGCTTCTTCCCGGGTGAGCCCTTGAATGTCACGGTCGGTGTGCGCAAAAAGTTCAACTGAACAAAAAAACACGGTTTCGGAGGAAATATGCAACTCTATCATGCCCCGCAAGCGGTCAATCCGGAGCGGACTTACAACTTTCTGAAAGCCAAGGGAGAGCTGGAAGCGGTCGACATTGTCGAAATCTCGATCATGAAAGGCGAGCATAAACAACCGGAATACCGACGTTTGTCGCCATTCTCTCAAGTTCCGGTTCTGGTTCTGGATGATGGGACGACAATCACTGAAAGCCGCGCGATTTGCAGCTTCTTTGAACATATGTTCCCGGAACCCAATCTGATGGGCCGAGACGCCCTGGAAAAGGGTCTGTTCGAAATGTGGGACCGCCGTATCGAATTCATGATGATGGCGCAGTTTGCAACCTGGTTCCGTAACACGCACCCGGTTATGGCGCCATTGGAGAAGCCTCAACTCCCTGAAGCCGGCGAAAAGGCTGAAAAGAGCGTCAAACGCTTTACGGCCAAACTGGATGAACATCTCTACGAGAAAGAATGGGTTGCGGCGGGCCGCTTCTCTATTGCAGACATTACGCTTTATTTGACCTGCGGCTTTTGCGGAGTGATGCGTTGGCGTCCGCATGAAGAGTTTGAGAATATCTCGAAACACTATGCGGCGGTGCGCGAGAAACTAGCCTAGCAAATCGGTCAGGATCGATCTGAGCTCTGCGATAATGTCCTGTGGCACAAGACCCGGGCCAATGCGCTTTCCGGCCTGACCATGAATCCAGACCCCGGCGCAGGCCGCCTCAAAGGGAGGCATGCCCTGGGCGACGAGGCCAGTAATGAGACCGGCCAATACGTCGCCAGTGCCTGCCTTTGCCAGATAAGGTGAAGCGGTTGTATTCAAAGCGACCCTGCCGTCCGGGGCCGCGATGGCGGTGTACGGGCCTTTCAAGACAATCACATGTCCGCTGGACTGCGCCGCGGCCGCAGCCTGGTCGGTTGATTGGTCGGCTGACGTTTGAAAATACCGTTCAAATTCCGCCGCATGCGGGGTCAGCACGCATGTCCGTGACGAGAGTTCAGGTGATAATCGGATAGCATCCGCATCAAGGACAAGCGGCAGGTCAGGATCTGCTGCGAGCAGCTGCCGTGCCTGATTATCATCGCAACCCCCTGGTCCGGCGAGCACGGTCGTCGGGCGATTAAGGGCTTCGATCGTGTCCGTTCTCACCATGATATCGGCGGGCAGGGTGGCGCGATACACATCAGCTTGCGCCTCGCTGAGCACCGTCACCAGACCCGACCCGATCCGCGAGCAGGCTTCCGCTGCTAGTCGCGTGGCCCCGGTATATTCGCTGGCCCCGAGAATGATGGAGTGGCCGCGATGATATTTGTGCGCATCCGGCGCCGGTCGCGGCAACACAGCCGACCAGAGCACAGGAGAATTGCTGACCACGTCCATCGTCTACTCCGCGGGCACAGGCTCCATGACCTGCGCTTCAAGCCAGGCGCTGACATCTCGCAAGGCGCGGGCAGCCTGGGCGCGCTTCTTGGCGCGGCCTTTGTCCTTGCCGCGCAGGCGTTTTCCGGTTTCTAGATTCTTGGTCTGAACTTCTTCGGGGTCCGGCGGCGGGAACAGGCCGAAATTGACATTCATTGGCTGGAAGGTGGCTTTGCCTTCCAGATGGCCACCCGTGATATGTTTGACGAGCGCGCCAAGCGCCGTCGTTTCAGGTGGATTTGGCAGGGTCAGTCCGAGACGGTCCGCCGCCGCGAACCGGCCGGCGAGCAGCCCCATCGCAGCGCTTTCGACATAGCCTTCAACGCCGGTGACCTGGCCCGCGAACCGCAACTGCGGCATCGATTTCAAGCGCAACCGCGCATCGAGCAGTTTTGGCGAGTTGAGGAATGTATTGCGATGGATCCCGCCCAATCGCGCGAATTGGGCGTTCTCCAAGCCCGGAATCATTTTGAAGATGTCGGACTGAGCGCCGTATTTCAGCTTGGTTTGGAACCCGACCAGATTCCAAAGTGTGCCTAGCGCATTGTCCTGACGCAACTGGACGACGGCATGGGCCTTGACCTCCGGATTGTGCGGATTGGTCAGTCCGACCGGCTTCATCGGTCCGAAACGCAGAGTCTCACGACCGCGTTCGGCCATGACTTCAATGGGCAGGCAGCCTTCAAAATAGGGTGTATCCTTTTCCCAGTCCTTGAACTCGGTCTTGTCCCCAGCGATCAGCGCATCGATGAAAGCGTTGTATTGGGTCTCATCCATCGCGCAGTTGATATAGGCCGCGGTGTCCCCATGTGGCCCCGGTTTGTCATAGCGGGACTGTCGCCAGGCTTTGTCCATATCGATACTGTCGAGATAGACGATCGGGGCGATGGCATCGAAAAAAGCGAGATCCTCTTCGCCTGTCTCATCGCGCACCGCTTCGGCCAGGGCAATCGAGGTTAGAGGACCGGTGGCGATGATGACGCTCGACCAGTCTTTCGGGGGCAGGCCGGTAATCTCTTCCCGGACAATGGTGATCAGCGGGTGCGCTGACAACGCGTCCGTCACAGCCTCGGCAAAGCCTTCGCGATCGACGGCCAGGGCACTGCCAGCTGGCACCTGGTGCTTGTCAGCGGTTGGGATGATGATGCCGTTGGCACGCCGCATTTCCTCGTGCAGCACGCCGACAGCGTTCAGTGCGTGATCGTCAGACCGGAAAGAGTTCGAGCACACCAGCTCCGCCAGCTTGTCCGTTTGATGAGCATCTGTGCCTTTCACGCCGCGCATTTCGTGTAGAATGACGGGCACGCCCATATTGGCCGCCTGCCAGGCAGCTTCTGAACCGGCCATGCCGCCGCCAATGATGTGAATGGGATCAATCTGGGTCATCTGCCGGATGTGCGATTGATGCGGGTTCAGGTCAAGCGCGATGTGGCAGACAGGGGCTAGGCATTTTCAAGGACGCTCTCTACATGGAGCGCATGACGAATTCCACGCTTTCCCCTGAATCCATTCTCTCCACCCTGATCGATACGTGCCGCAAGGCCGGCGCGACCGATGCCGACGCCTCTTATTCGCGCGCCGATGGTGTCAGCATTGAGGTGCTGAATGGCAAGCTGGAAGGGATTGAGCGGTCGGAATCGCAAGGGGTCTCCTTGCGCTGCTTCTTTGGCCAACAGAATGCCTCTGTGTCTGGCTCTGATACGTCGGCAGATGGGTTGAAAACCCTGGCGGAGCGGTGTGTCGCCATGGCGAAAGTCATACCGGAAGATCCGTATTGCGGTTTGGCCGATGCCGCCGACCTTGCGACAGATGTACCTGAGCTCGATCTGACCGGCGATGGTGAGATTGCTGCGGACAGGCTCGAGCGTGAGGCCCTGGACGCAGAAGCGGCCGCGCTAGCTGTCAACGGAGTGAAACAGGTTTCGGGCTGCGGCAATGGCTGGAGCACGAGCGAAACCTGGGTCGCCGCCAGCAATGGCTTTTCGGCCTACAAGGCGCGTGGCTCGACGGGTCTCGGACTGGCCGCTGTGGCAGAAAAAGATGGTGCCATGGAGCGGGATTATGAATCGCGTTCAGTACGACGGCTGGAAGACCGCCCGTCGCCCGAGGAGATTGGCCGGATCGCGGGTGAGCGCGCGGTCGCGCGCCTGGCGCCACGAAAGATCAAGACACAGACCGGCGCCGTGATCTATGACCGCCGGATTGCCGGCAGTCTGATCGGCGCTTTCCTGTCCGCAATCAGCGGGCCGAGCGTCGCGCGCGGTGTCTCCTTTCTGAAGGACCAGTTGAACGAACAGGTTTTTGCCGAGGGCGTGAATCTGATTGATGATCCGTTCCGGGCACGCGGCATGGGCAGCCGCGTTCATGATGGAGAGGGGCGCGCCGTTGCGAAGACCCACCTGATCGAGAACGGTGTTCTGACACGCTGGCTGCTCAATGGGGCCTCCGCCAAGCAATTGGGCATGACCGCGAATGGGCATGCGACAGGCGGGTTTGGATCGAACCCGGGCGTCGGGGTATCCAACGCCTATCTGGAAGCCGGCGAGAAATCGCCGTCAGAGCTGATGGCACAGGTCGGGGAGGGATTGCTCGTCAGCGATATGTTCGGCCCGTCCATTAATCCGAACACGGGCGATTATTCGGTCGGTGTGGCGGGTTTCTGGTTTGCCGATGGCGAAATCCAATATCCCGTTTCCGAAGTCACGATTGCCGGAGATCTGCCGGGTATGTTCAAGCGTCTGATCCCGGCGTCGGATCTGGAATTCCGAGGCACCCGTGACGCGCCATCCATTTTGATCGAGGATATGTCGATTGCCGGTGAGTGATCTCGATCGTCAGGATCTGGAGACCCTGAAGGCCGTCGCCCACGAAGCCGGCGAGCTGGCGCTGGATTATTTTGAACGCTCTGACGTGCGGTTCTGGGATAAGTCGAAAGGCCATCCGGTGACGGAAGCCGATCTCGCCGTCAACAATCTCATTCGCGAGCGCCTGATGGCGGCACGGCCGGATTATGGCTGGCTGTCGGAAGAAACAGCGCTCAGCAATGAAACGCGGACAGCTAACCGGGTCTGGATTGTGGACCCGATTGACGGGACGCGGGCCTTTATGCGCCAGGAGCCTTATTGGTGCATCGGCCTTGGTCTATTGGAAGCCGGTCGCCCGCGCGCGGCAGCGGTCTATGCGCCAGTGCTCAAAGAGCGGTTCACGGCAATCAAAGACGGTGGTGCGTTCCTCAATGGTGACCCAATTCATGTCACCGATTGCGGTCAGGAAGAGGGCTGCCGGCTGATCACCAATGAAGGCATGTTGACCCATCCCGGTTGGCAAGAACCCTGGCCGGAGGTTGAGCTGGCGCGTCCTAAGCCTAATGCGACCCTGTTGCGGATGTGCTGGGTGGCCGCCGGTAAATTCGATGCGGCACTGACCCTATGGCGCAAATCCGACTGGGATCTCGCGGCGGGCGTACTGCTGGTCGAGGAGGCGGGTGGCGTCGCGCCACCCCACCTCGGTGAACCTTATGTGTTTAATCGCGGGGAACCTGCACAAAGAAGCCGTTAGGCGGCTGGATAGGCATAGCATTCCCTGTTATCAGCGCGAGTCAAAGGCGTACGCTTGCCAGATCCGAACTGGACCGTGCGTCCGTATGAACGAACTCAGCCGACGGAGCGCCAGGACATGGGCGAGACAGATACAAAGCAATTGCTTCACATCGTAATTGGTGGCGAACTCAAGGATGTCACCGACGTAGAATTCGAGGATTTGTCGCAAATCGATTTTGTCGGCGCGTTTCCGAGCTACAAGGAAGCCTATGACGCCTGGAAGGGCGCCGCGCAGCGCACGGTCGACAATGCCGAGACCCGCTATTTCATACTGCACGCTCACAAGCTGCTAGACCCTGAGACGGGTGATCATCATCACGTCTAGGTTAGACAAAACGCCACCAAGACGCTCCCTGACGAAACTCTTCGGAGCGCATTTCTGGCCGCACAAAAACTGGTTTATTGCGGGCACACTGTTCGCTGTCATCACGGCGTTGAGCGCGGTGGGCTATGCCGTTGTCCTGTTTTTCGTCGTGATTACGCTGCAATGCCTGATGCAGGGCGGCGTGGGTGATGCCTTCGATCAGGTTCTGGAGATGACGAGGGTGACGGGTCTGGATACGGCCAATGCCTGGGTCTGGCTGGGGATCTTTTCGATTATCGCGCTGACCGCCGCGCGAGCCTTGTCTATGTACGCGATGACCATGTTCAACAATACCGGCGTGCAGCGCGGTCTGGTTTCGGTTCAGAGCGTTCAGTTCGATGCCTTGACGGATGGCGACTTCGCGCGTGTAGCCGGCGACAGTTCAGGCGGTTTCGTCTCGCGGTTCATCAATGATGTGAACGCCATTCGCGATGCGGCGCTGCGCTTTGCCAATAACTTCACCAAGAGCCTGGTCACAGTCATCGGTGTGTTGATCTATCTCTTCGCTCTCGACTGGCAGTTGGCGCTGATCATTCTGGTCGGCTATCCGCTGGCGCTAGGACCGGTGATCGCCCTCGGCAATTCCATCCGCGGACGCGCCAAGAAGGCGCAGCAGCAGATTGGAGAGGTTACGGCGCTGGTATCAGAAGGACTGCAATCAGCCCGTGTTGTGAAAGCCTATGGGCTAGAAACCTATCAGAAGGATCGCGCGCGTATCGGCTTCGCAGAGCGTTCCCGGCTCTTCTTGCGGGTGCTCAGCCAGCGTGCAGCTGTGGATCCCATACTCGAGATTGTCGGTGGGATCGCCATCGCGGCTCTGCTCGGCTTTGTCTCGTTCAGAATCGCTGCAGGGACCAATACACTTGGCGATCTGCTGGGCATTATTGGCCTGATCGGCGTCGCATCGCCGGAAGTTAGAGCGCTCGGCTCCATTACGGCGGTGGCGCAGGAAGGCGCCGCAGCTGCGGACCGGGTGTATGATATTGTCGGTGCACCGCCCAGCGTGACGGATGCGCCAGATGCAATCTCTATGGACCGAGCAAACGGTGCATTGACGTTTGACGATGTCTCATTCTCTTATCCTGACGGAACCGCCGCATTGCATGGGCTGAGTTTTGAGGTGTCGGCTGGCGAAACCGTCGCGATTGTCGGGCCGAGCGGGGCTGGCAAGTCGACCGTGTTCAATCTGCTCCTGCGCCTCTATGATCCAATCAGCGGCCGTGTCAGTGTCGACGGTCATGATATTAAATCCCTGAATGCCAACAGCCTGCGCGGCGCTACAGCTCTGGTGTCCCAGGACACGGCGTTGTTCGATGACACGATCGGGGCGAATATCGCTCTTGGACGTCTTGGGGCAGAGCAGGGCGCGATTGAAACGGCAGCAATTGCGGCCAATGCCGATGAGTTTATTCGCGAAATGCCGGGGGGCTATGATGCTGAAGCGGGCGAGTTGGGGCGTAACCTATCTGGCGGACAGAGGCAGCGCGTTGCGCTGGCGCGTGCAATCTTGCGCAACGCCCCCATACTGCTGCTGGACGAGGCCACGTCAGCATTGGACGCCGAAAGCGAAGCCAAGGTTCAGGCAGCGCTCGCTGATTTTGCAAAGGATCGTACGACCCTGATCATTGCCCACAGGCTGTCAACCGTACGTGCGGCTGATCGGATCGTTGTGCTCGATGCCGGACAGGCCGTTGAAAGCGGCACGCATGAGGCGCTGAAGGATCTGGACGGCGTTTACAAGCGTTTGGTTGAGGCGCAGCTGAATTAGCTCTGTGCGCCCTGCAAAGGTCGTTCAGCCGGCATTTGATCTGCAGCCGTTTTCAGGAAGCGCGCCAGCTTCTCAGCGCTTTCTGCCCCTTGAACGGCGATCTGACGGTGCGCGATAAAGGTCGGAACACCGGAGATTCCCATTTGCCGGAACAGGTTTTGCTCTTCGCGTATCCGTTCGACATCTGCATCGCCGGCGAGAAGATCAGACACCAGATTTGAGTCGAGGCCGATCCTGGCGGCAACGGTCACCAGAACCTCATGGTCGCCAATATCCTCGCCGTTGGCGAAGAAGGATTCAAACAGCGCTTCTTTCGCCGCCATACCGAGGTTCTGCCCTTGCGCCCAGCGTACTAGGCGATGCGCGTTGAAACTGTTCGGACGCCAGGTGATACGCTCAAAGTCAAAGGGAATGCCGAGCTCTTCGCCATACTGGATCAGGGCGCCGCGCATTTGATTGGCGCGATCCTTACTCTGATCAGAGCCAAACTTTTGTTTCATATAGGCTTTATAATCAGTACCGCCGGCGGGTATGGTCGGATCCAGTTCGAAAGGCCGAAACAGGATTTCAACCTCCAGCTCCGGAACCAGTTCCAAGGCGCCTTTCAAACGACGCAAACCGACCCAGCACCAGGGACAGACGAGATCTGAGACCATTTCGATATGCAGGGTCATGTGGCGGCTCCTTCTGCAGCATGGGCCTTGAGATGGGCGAGGTCGTCTTTGGCCAGCGTTTTATGTTGCGTAGACTCCTGATGAACATGCGGGGCTACCCCCATCTGTCGCGCCTCTTCCCAGCGGGTAGCGCACAAGCACCAGCGATTGCCGGGTTTCAGGCCTGGAAACTGAAACTCAGGCCGCGGCGTGATCAGGTCATTACCGCGGTGAAAGCTGTAATTCAGGAACTCGGCTGTGACGGTCACACACACGGTATGCATGCCATGATCCATCGGGCCGGTATTACAGCACCCATCGCGGTAAAACCCGGTCAGCGGGTCATGGCTGCAAGGAGCCTATTCTTTGCCGAGCACGT
>ERZ1740072.460-NODE-460-length-16682-cov-4.708426_pt1 | contig 16682 bp, 16 predicted proteins | sample MGYA00581733_ERZ1740072 | MGnify/ENA primary metagenome ERZ1740072 (study PRJEB43018, sample SAMN04849741) | marine metagenome | isolation source: floating plastic debris | place: Pacific Ocean | collected 2008-08-30 | study: EMG produced TPA metagenomics assembly...
CTCACGCTGGGCATTTACCGGATCTGGGCCAAGACGCGGATCCGCAAATACATCTGGTCGTCCGTAACGGGCGACGCCGACAGCTTTGAGTATACCGGCACGGGGCTTGAAAAATTCCTCGGCTTTCTGGTCGCGATTGTCGTTCTTGCGATCTATCTGGGCATTTTTCAGTTGCTGCTGACCTTCATCGGGTTTTCGATCATCCCGCAGGACAACAGCCCGCAAGCGATTGCGGGGCAGGCGATTGCGATCAATCTGTCGATCCTTGCGGTGCTGCCGCTGATGCTCTTTGCGCAGTATCGCGCGCGGCGCTACAAGATGGCCCGCTCGCGCTGGCGCGGCTTGCGCTTTGGCATGGAAAACGGCGCATGGGGCTATGTGGCCCGTGCGTTCGGCTACGGCATCCTGACCATCATCACGCTGGGCATCCTCGCGCCGCTGGGCACTTACCGGCTTGAGAAATACATGGCCGACCGCAGCTGGTACGGCGACGGCAAGTTCGAGCAGACCGGCCGCTGGCAGGGCCTTTACCGCGGCATGAAGCATGTGTTCATCGGCCTCGGCATCCTGATCGTGTCGGGTATCGTGTTTGCCGTTGGCGCGCCCGGCGAGCAGGCTGGCTTGATGATCCTTGGCGGCGTCGGCTTCTTTGTGGGTTATTTCTGGTTCATCATCGGCATGGTCTATTACCGCGTCTATGCGTTCAACTACCTGACCGGCCACAAGGTGCTGGACGGGCAGGTGACCTTTGCGGCGGCCCTTGAAACAAGCACGGTGCTTGCCAAGGTGATTGTCGGTGGCATCGTGATTGCGGTCCTGATGGGGGTGATCTTTGGCGTCATTGCAGGGATCGGCGCGGCGGTGTTCGCGGGCGCTGGCGCGACCGGACAGATCGGCGCGGGCGGCATTGTCGGAGGTCTTGTGGTGCTGATCCTGTATGCGCTGGCGTTCCTGGTGGCAGGCGGTCTGAGCCTAGTCATGATCACGCAGCCGATCATCGAGCATGCGGTGAACAACATCACCGTGAACAATGCCGATCACCTGAACGCGATCCAGCAACGCTCGGCTGACAGCTTTGCCGATGCGGACGGCTTTGCCGACGCGCTTGACGTGGGTGGCGCCATCTGATGGCCCACCACACCCTGACGCGGGCCCGTTTCTTTGACGGGGAACAGGGCCTGCGTCTGGATGTCGATCTGCAAGTGGACACAGCCGCAGAGACGCTGCGGCTGACCCATCCCGACCTGCCGATGGGCTCGCAATACTGGCCGCTCTGGGCGATCCGGGCGCTCAGCGATCACGCGCGTGAGGATCAGATGATCCTGACGCGCAAGGCAGACGCATCGCTCGACAGCAGCCTGATCATGACGGCCCGGCTGACCGTTGACGAGCCCGAGATGATGTCGATCCTGACGCGGCTCTGCCCGGACCTGACAAAAAAGGATGTCGCCCGCGGCACGTACCGCAAGGTGCTGACCTGGACGGGCGGGGCGGTGGCGGCACTTGCGCTGATGATCTTCGTGATCCTGCCGCGCATGGCCGACACGCTGGCGGGCTACATCCCGATCGAACGCGAGGTCGCCTGGGGCAGAACCGTGGTTGGCGGGATGGAGCGGTTTCTGGGCGGCACCGGCGCGGGTAGCCTTGTGTGCCGCAACGAAGAGGGGGTGAAGGCGCTGACCGCCATGACCGACCGGCTGACCGAGCGGGCGGACCTGCAATACGACCTGAGCATCGCGGTGTTCGACCACCCTATGATCAACGCCTTTGCTGCACCCGGCGGGCATGTGGTGCTGATGCGCGGCCTGATCGAAAAGGCCGACAGCCCCGACGAGGTCGCCGCCGTGCTGGGCCACGAGATCGGCCACGTGGAATCGCGCGACGTGACCCGCAATGCGCTGCGCTCGGCCGGGTCGGCCGGGTTGTTGTCGTTGGTGCTGGGGGATTTCGCCGGCGGCGGTGCGGCTGTGCTGATCGCCGAATGGACGCTGAATGCCTCTTACACCCGCGAGGCGGAGGCCGCGGCGGATGTCTTTGCGCTCGAGATGCTGGATGCCTCGGGCACGGATGCGGGCGGCATGGCGGACTTCTTTGACAAGATCGCGGAATTGCAGGCCAGCGACAGCGGGCGCGCGATGCCCCAGTTCCTTGCCACGCACCCCGACAGCCACGCCCGGGCCCATGCGGCCCGGAACTTTGCCGCGGCGCAAGGCTACGGCACCACGCCGATCCTGAGCGCGCGCGAATGGGAAGCGTTCCGCGACATCTGCAAGGACTAGGCCCGGCGCGGCAGGCGCACCACCGCGACGCGCATCCCGCCAGACCGGCGCGTGTTGCCGATCAGGCCGCGTCCGGCGCGGGCTCTGGTTGGGGTGGCACGAGGGCTGCGCGCAAGGTGCCCATCGCGTGGGTGAACCCGAGGCCGAGGCAAAGCGCGGCAAAGCCGAGCGCCAGCGTGAGTGCCGCAAAGGGCACGTCTTTCAGCACCGGAAGGATCGCGCCGATCATGATCACCCCACCCGCGCCGATGGCCGCAAACCCGGTGGCCACGGTGATCGATACGGCGCGCGCGCGGGCCTGAGTGACCGGGCACGCGCCCACCAGCGCGCCAATGCGCAGGATCATAAGTGTGAGCAGCTTCTCGGTGCCCAGAGCGGAGGTGAGGTACAGAAATCCGAGGAAAAGCATGGCGTTGTCTCCTGTTATGGAAGCGGGGGAAGGGGCCGGCGCGACAGGTCACTGCGCCAGCGGTTGTAGAGTTTTCCAAAGGTCAGCCCCCAGAGCGGGGCAAAGACGAGGGCAAAGCCGATCCAAAACACGAGCCCGTCAGGATGACGAAGCATTTCCAGCACCTGATCGGCCAGAACGAGCAGCCCCGCGCCCACCACGACGGTGGCAAAGGCCAGAATACTCGTGCCGAGCGGGTCGCCCTGGGCGTAATGCAGGTAGATCATCAGGACAGGCGTGCCGACGATCAGGTAGAGCGGGCCGCCGAACACTACGGCAAAGACGGGGATCAAGAAGGCCCAGAACCCCAACGCGGCCACGATCAGCGGAGCGAGGATCAGCGCCTTGGCAAAGGCGACCGGGTCGAGTGCGTAGCGCGCTCCAGTGGTTTTGATCGTTTCTGTCATGAGGGAAATATCCGGGCAAAAAATTTTTAGCCGTCAGGTGTCGAGCGGGGCAGGAGCCGCGCGATGCGGGCCCCCATCTTGATCGCGGTCAGTTGCACGGCGCGGGGCAGGCGATTGACCTCGAGATACCAGTCGTCGAACATCTTCATCGTGGTCAGCGTCTCGTCGATGCGCGCCTTGACGGCGGGGGGGGTGTTGTCGGCCTCGGCCTCTTGCTGCACCTTTTGCAGCGCCTTGAGCGTGGGGGCGTATTCCCGGGCGCGGCGGCTTTCGATGACGGTGTTGACCAGGTCGAACATGTCGCGGATCGAGTGGAAATGATCCCGCCGGTCGCCCAGCTGGCGCGAGGAGTGCACGAGGCCGAGGCTTTGCAACTCCTTGAGGCCGTTGGAGACGTTGGAGCGGGCGAGGTTGAGCAGCGCGCAGATCTCGTCGGCTGTCAGCGGTTTGGGCGAGATGTGCAGCAGCGCATGGATCTGCGCCACGGACCGGTTGGTGCCCCATTTCTGGCCCATGTCGCCCCAATGGAGGATGAAGTCCTGCATGGCCGGTGTCAGGTGCATTTCCGAATCTCTCTACGTTTTCTGTAAAGACAGAAATATATGAAGCCGCAGAAAGGTCAAGGTATTCTGCATGCCGCTTTCCGACGCGGAAACCGATCGGATATCGACGCGATATACCCGGGGTCGCGGTTTTCAGTGTCGGAAAACAGCCGGACTTCGCGTCGAAGTCGGTCCCCGTCAGGGGTCCGGGATCAGGTTGAGGACAAAGGCGCGCACTTTGGCTGCGGGCATCTCGCAGGGTTTCAGCCGCGCGCCGGAGCGGAGTGCGTAATGGTTCAGGGAAATGTAGTCTGGGCCCCCAGCTCTTCGGCGACCAGCTTGGTCGTGCGGCCATTCCTCAGAACCGCCTTGCTCACCACGTAGCGCCGGCCCTGTGCCATGCCGAAAAACGTACCCGTTGGCAGGGCGGAGAGCGCCGCGGCAAAGCCGATCACGCGGTTTTCTGGCCGATCTTGGGCTCTGTCCCGTCCTTGACGCGGCGGATGTTCTCGCGGTGGCGCCAGTAGATGAGCAGTGTCAGGGCCACGCCCATCAGGATCGCCTGACCGTAGCCCAGAAACACCATCAGAAAAGTTGATGACGCCGCTGCCACCAACGCGCCCACCGACGACATGCGCCAGATCGCGGCCCCCAGCAGCCAGGCCACACAAACCCCGAGCCCCACGGGCCAGTGCAGCGCCAGCATCAGCCCGATGAAGGTCGCCACCCCCTTGCCACCCTTGAATCGCAGCCAGATCGGGTAGCTATGCCCGATCATCGCGGCAATGCCGGCGAGCTGGGCGGCTTCCTCTTGCCCGGTGATCCAGCGCGCCAGCAGCAGGGCCACCGCCCCCTTGGCCGCAGCTAGCATCAGGGTCAGTGCGGCGGCCGTCTTGTTCCCGGTGCGCAGCACGTTGGTCGCGCCGATATTGCCCGACCCGATCTGTCTCAGATCGGCGAGGTTCATCACCCGGCTCACCACCATGCCAAAGGGAATGGTGCCGAGCGCGTAGCCCAGCACCGCCCACAGCGCCAGAACTGTCAGGGAGGTTTCGATTGGGGGCATCAGGTCCTCTCGTATACGCGGCTGCCTGCCACATAGGTTGCCAGAACCTTACCCTGCATCCGCGCGCCGTCAAACGGCGTGTTGCGGGATTTGGACCGCAGGTCGGCCCGGTCCATGACAAAGGGGGCGTCCGCATCAAAGAGCACAAGGTCCGCCGGCGCGCCAACCGCCAGCCGCCCCGCGTCCAGCCCCAGCCGACGGGCGGGGTTCAGCGACATGGCGCGCCACAGCGCCGGCAGGTCCACCAGCCCGGAATGGTGCAGGCGCATCGCGGCGGGCAGCAGCGTTTCCAGCGCCACGGCCCCGCTGGCGGCGGCCTCGAAGGGCTGGCGCTTGCTTTCCTCGTCCTGCGGCGTGTGCATCGAGCTGATGATGTCGATCAGGCCCGACTGCACCGCTTCGGCCACGGCGCGCCGGTCGTCCTCGTCGCGTAGGGGCGGCTTGATCTTGAAGAAGGTGCGGTAGTCGGCCACGTCGAGCGCGTTGAGTGTCAGGTGGTGGATCGAGGTGCCGGCGGTGATGTCGAAGCCGTTGCCCTTGGCCCGTTCCAGCGGTGGCAGGGCGCGGGCCGTCGTGATCTGGTCGGCGTGATAGCGCGCGCCGGTCATCTCGACCATGGCGATGTCGCGGTCGAGCCCCATACGCTCGGCCATGGGTGACACGGCGGGCAGGCCACGCAGCGACGCGAACTTGCCCGATGTGGCCGCCGCCCCGGCGCTGAGGCCCGGATCCTGCGGGTGGCCCAGCACCAGCGCCCCCAGCGACCGCGCATAGCTGAGCGCGCGGCCAAACACCTTGGTGTCGCGCACCACGTTGTCGCAATCAGTAAAGGCCACGGCACCGGCGTCGAGCAGGAACCCGATCTCGGTCATTTCACGGCCCTGCCGCCCCTTGGTCAGCGCGGCCATGGGCAGCACGTGCACGGGGGCCGCTTCGCGGGCGCGACGGATCACGAATTCGAGCGTTTCGGGGTTGTCGATGGCCGGGTCGGTGTCGGGGCGGGTGACCATGGTGGTCACGCCCCCGGCCGCAGCCGCCAGCCCGGCGGAGCCAAAGCTTTCCTTGTGCCGCTCGCCAGGCTCGCAGACTTTCACCCCGATATCCACGATCCCGGGGGCCAGATGCTTGCGCCCGCAATCGACCGTGGTGCGTGCCTCGGGCAGGGGGCTGTTATCGGTGATCACGGCGCTGATGCGCCCGTCGGTGATCCCCAACGCGCCGGTGGTGACGGTGCCGCCCTCGGGATCGATCAGCTTGGCGTGGGTGAGCAGAAGGTCGGTCATGCAGCACCTCGTTGTGCGTTGCGCAGCAGTTGGTAGATCGCGCGGGGGTCGTCAAGCAGCTCGAACCCGACGGGGTGTTCGCGTTTGTTGCTGAACATCGCCTGTTTCGGCCCGCTGCCGAACCAGACGGCGCGTGCGCGCCCTTCGTCCAGTTGCAGGGGGGTGTCGGGCGTGATGGGAAAGCTGTCGAGCGTCCGTTTGCCGAATGATCGGTGTGCGATGAAAGCGCGCTTGTCGGTCAACGTATAAAACGTGCGGCGGCGCTGAAAGGCCGCCCAAAAGTGCTGGCCAACAAAGAAGTAGACACCGATGGCGGCAAAAAACGGAGGTACGATCAGGAAAATCGAGGAGGGTACGAAGATGATCATTCCGATCGGTATGCCGGACCAGATCGCCATGAAGATCACGCTGAACACGCTTTCGAACTCCAGCCGGACCTTGCCCGAGGGCTGGCCTTGCCAAATGATGTGCTCGCCGGGGTCCAGCAGCCCGTCCCAGTCGTCGGCGCGCGTCATCCGGCGAGCCTGATGAAGAGGTAGGTGAAGATCGCCAGCACGATCAGCACCAGCGTCGCCACCCGTCCGGACATGGCGGCATCGGAGGGCCGCTTTTTGCCGGGCTCGGGCGGGGCGGTGTAGGGTTTGGCGGCCTCCGAGGTGATCGGGGCGTCGGCGCTGTAGTCAGTGCGGACCTCGCCATAGGTGCCGATGAGGGTCAGGGCGGGGTCGGGGGTCAGCGCGGTGGCGCGGTCGCCAAAGGCGAGGGAGAAGACCACCATGACCCAGCCGCCCAGCCGTTCCAGCTTGGCCCGGTCGGGGGTGAGTTGATCGGCCGGAATGCCCGCGCCATCGATGAGATAGCCCATCAGCCCGACCCCTTCGAGGTCGGTGATCGGAAACAGTTCCACATGGTCGGTGTCAAGTGGCGCATCCGCGCCCAGAACCTTTGCAATGGCAGCCGCGTCGTCCTTGAGCATACGCGCCTGATCGTCGGTCATCGACAGGGCGAAAACGCGGACAGCGCCACGCTCGCGGGCCGGGATGGTGATGGCGGTGCTCATGCCGCCCCCCGCACGCTGCGCAGGTTGCGGGCCAGCAGGTCCATCGCGGCCATGCGCACGGCGACACCCATTTCGACCTGGTCCTGGATCACGCTGCGGTTGATGTCGTCGGCGAGCGTGCCGTCGATCTCGACCCCGCGGTTCATCGGTCCGGGATGCATGACGATCGCATCGGGCTTGGCATGGCTCAGCTTGTCCGCGTCGAGGCCGAAGCGGTGGTAGTATTCGCGTGTCGACGGGATAAAGCCGCCATCCATCCGCTCGCGTTGCAGGCGCAGCATCATGACCACGTCGACATCCTCCAGCCCCTTGGCCATGTCGTCATAGACCTCGACCCCGAACTCGGCGATGCCGGCGGGCATGAGCGTGGGCGGGCCGATCAGGCGGATGCGGTTTTCCATCTTGCCCAGCAGGATGATGTTCGACCGCGCCACGCGGCTGTGCGCGATGTCGCCGCAGATCGCGATGTTGAGCCGGTGCAGCCGCCCCTTGGCCCGCCGGATCGTCAGCGCGTCGAGCAGCGCCTGCGTGGGGTGCTCGTGCCGGCCGTCGCCTGCGTTGAGCACGGCGCAGTTCACCTTTTGCGCCAGCAGGTCCACCGCGCCCGAATGCGGGTGGCGCACGATCAGCAGATCGGGATGCATCGCGTTGAGCGTGAGGGCGGTATCGATCAGCGTCTCGCCCTTGGTGATCGACGAGGCCTGCATGGCCATGTTCATCACGTCCGCCCCCAGCCGCTTGCCCGCAATCTCGAAACTGGCCTGCGTGCGGGTCGAGTTTTCGAAGAACATGTTGATCTGGGTGAGGCCTGCGAGCACTTCGCTGTGCTTGGTGTCGCCCTGGTTGAGGGTGACGTAGTCGTCGGCGAGGTCGAGCAGCGTGACGATTTCCTCGGGCCGCAGATGTTCGATCCCCAGCAGGTGGCGGTGGGTAAAGGTCATGACACTCTCCGGCAGGCGCTTGTGCGGGTTATAGGAACGGGCGCGGCGGGGGGCAAGCCGCTGCGCGGTGCTGCCGGTGCGGGTGCGCGTGGCAGTCCGGCCCTCCGGGGGGGATTTTTTGGGGACAGAGACGGGGCAGGGGCGGTGCATTGAGGCAATTCAGCTTTGTCATCATCTGGATTAGGGTGCGGCATGGATTCGGAGCAACATCAGGCGGCCTTGGCGGCCCTGGTCTGGCAGGTGGAGCTGGGGGTGGACGCGTGCATCGGCGATGCGCCGATCAACCGCTATGGGGTGCCGGCGCCTGCGCCCAAAGCGGTGGCGGCGGTCGCAACACCCGTGGCTCCCACAGCGGATGATCCGGTGGCGGTAGCGCAGGCGGCCGCCGGGGCGGCGCAGGATTTGCCGGGCTTGCGGGCGGCGCTGGCAGCCTATGAGCATTGCGAGCTGAAGCGCGGGGCGCGCAATCTGGTGTTTTCGGACGGTGTGCCGGGGGCCCGCGTGATGATCGTGGGCGAGGCGCCGGGCCGGGACGAGGACCGGGAGGGCAAGCCGTTTGTGGGCCGCGCGGGGCAATTGCTGGACAGGATGCTGGCGGCGATTGACCTGAGCCGGGAGGCCTCAGTCTACATCACCAACGTGTTGCCGTGGCGGCCGCCGCAGAACCGTGACCCCAAGCCCGAAGAGATCGCGATGATGCAACCCTTTCTGCACCGTCACATCGCGCTGGCGGACCCGGATGTGCTGGTGATCGTGGGCAATCACGCCTGTCAGGCGCTGCTGGGCAAGCGTGGTATCACGCGGCTGCGCGGCGACTGGTGCGAGGCGCAGGGCAAGCCTGCGATCCCGATGTTCCACCCGGCCTACCTGTTGCGCAACCCGGCGGCAAAGCGCGAGGCCTGGGCCGACCTGCTGAGCCTGAAGGCGCGGTTGCGCGATGGTTGATCCGGTCCTGCTGCTGGCCTTCATCCCCGCCGGTCTGGCGCTGAACCTGACGCCCGGTGCGGACATGATGTTTTGCCTGGGCCAGGGCCTGCGCGCCGGTCCACGGGCGGCGCTGGCGGCGAGTGCGGGCATCTCGCTGGGCGCGTTCGTGCACACGGCACTGGCAGGGCTAGGGCTGGGTGCGCTGGTGGCGGCGGTCCCCCTGGCCTTTGAGGTGATCCGCTGGGTCGGGGTGGCCTACCTGCTGTGGCTTGCGGTGCAGACCTTGCGCCACCGCCCGGGCACGCAGGCCGCGCCGCACGCCCCGCGCCGGGCGTTTCGCGCCGGGCTGATGGTAAACCTCAGCAACCCCAAGGTGATCCTGTTTGTGCTCGCCTTTGTCCCGCAATTTGTCGACCCCACGGCGGGGCCGGTCCTGCCGCAATTCCTGATCTTTGGCGCGCTGCTCGCGCTTGGCGGGTTCGTCATCAACGGCGCGGTGGGTGTGTTTGCGGGCGGTGCGGGGCAGCGGCTGGCGCGGGGCAGCCGCGTGCTTGACTATATCTCGGCCAGCGTCTTTGCCGCGCTGGCCGCCCGCCTTGCCATTCTGGAGCGCACATGAGCCGTATCGACGAAAGCATTGATTTCATTGGTATCCGGATCGCCGTCCTGACGGTCAGCGATACCCGCAGCGTGGATGAGGACCGGTCGGGCGACGTTTTGGTCGCGCGGCTCACAGAGGCCGGGCACACGCTGGCGGCGCGCGCCATTCTGCCGGATGAGCGGGACGAGATCGCCGCACAGTTGCGCGCGTGGTGCGATGATCCGGAGATTGACGTGGTGATCTCGACAGGGGGCACGGGCCTGACGGGGCGTGATGTGACGGTCGAGGCGCATCGCGATGTCTATGAAAAGGAGATCGACGCGTTTGGCACCGTGTTTACCATGGTGTCGATGCAAAAAATCGGAACGAGTGCAGTGCAAAGCCGGGCGACAGGGGGCGTGCGCAATGGCACCTACCTTTTTGCACTTCCGGGCAGTCCGGGGGCGTGCAAGGACGCCTGGGACGAGATCCTGGCCCGCCAGCTCGACTATCGCCACCGACCCTGCAACTTTGTCGAAATTCTGCCCCGGCTGGACGAACATCAGCGACGGAAATAGCGCCACTTTGCGTAACAGTATTGTTGCTTGGTATGTTGTGACGCGGGCCTACGTCTTATGTTGGCTTAGAAATTGTGAATAGAGGCCTGAATTCATGCGGTTTTTGCGACAAAGCCTGATGGGACTGGTGCTGGCGGCGCTGAGCCTTGGCCTGCTGGCCTATGCCGCGCAGATCGTGGGTGGCGCGGTGCAGGACCGCATGTCGCGTGAGCAGACAGCGCCGGTGGCACGCGAACGGGTGTTCGCGGTCGGCGTGGTGCGGGCTGTGCCGGGCACGGAGACACCGGTGCTGGAAAGCTTTGGCGAGGTGCGCAGCCGCCGCACGCTGGAGCTGCGGGCGGCGGCGTCGGGCCGGGTGATCGAGCTGTCGGATGTGTTCGAGGATGGCGGCGCGGTGCAGGCGGGTCAGGTGCTGTTGCGCATCGATCCGGCCAATGCCGAAGCGGACCGCGCACGGGCGGAGGCGGATCTGCTGGATGCCGAAGCCGAGGTGCGCGATGCCGAGCGGGGCCTGACATTGGCCCGCGATGAAGAGCGGGCGGCACAGGATCAGGCAGACTTGCGCGAGCGCGCCTTTGCCCGCCAGCGTGATCTGGCGGCGCGCGGTGTGGGCACGGCCGCAGCGGTTGAGGACGCGGAACTGGCAGCTGCCAGTGCGCGTCAGTCGGTGCTGTCGCGGCGGCTGGCCGTGGCGCAGGCGGAGGCGCGGGTGGATCAGGCGCAGACGCAGCTTGTGCGGTCGCAGATCGCGTTGAACGACATGCAGCGGATGCTGGAGGACACCACCGTCACGGCTCCGTTTGATGGCACGCTGAGTGCCACCAACGTGGTGCAGGGGCGCCTGATCTCGGCCAATGAAAAGCTGGCCGACCTGATCGATCCCGGCGCGCGCGAGGTGTCGTTTCGCGTCTCGACCGCGCAATACTCGCGCATCCTGAGCCGCGAGGGCGACCTGATCGATGCGCCGGTGACAGCCATACTGGATGTGTCCGGCGTGGACCTGAGCGCGCGGGGCGTGATCAGCCGTGCCAGTGCGGGCGTGGGCGAGACACAGACCGGGCGGCTGGTCTTTGCCCGGCTGGATGCGGCCCCCGGGTTCAAGCCGGGTGATTTCGTGACCGTGCAGGTCGAAGAACCGCCGCTGGAACAGGTGGTGCGCCTGCCCGCCTCTGCCATCGATGCGCAAGGCACCGTTCTGGTGCTGGGTGCGGAGGACCGGCTGGAGGCGGTGGAGGTGCAGCTGATGCGGCGTCAGGGTGATGATGTGCTGGTGCGTGGGGCGGACATCGTGGGCCGTGATGTGGTCGAGGCACGCTCGCCCCTGCTGGGCGCGGGCATTCGCGTACGGCCCTTGCGCCCTACGGACGCGGCACCCGCCGAGCCGGAGATGGTTGAGCTGACAGAAGAGCGTCGCGCGCGGCTGGTCGCCTTTGTCGAGGCGAACCAGCGGATGCCGGCAGAGGCCAAGGCCCGCGTGCTGGCGCGGCTGAGCGAGGCGCGGGTGCCTGCGGGCATGGTTGCGCGGCTCGAGAGCCGGATGGGGGGCTAGGGCATGGCCGCACGGCGTCCGTTTGGCATTCCGGCCTCTGCGGGTGGAATTTTTGGCTATTTCGTGCGGCACCGGACGGTGGCGAACCTGCTGCTCCTGGTGATGTTGGTGGCGGGGATCGCGTCGATCCCGAACCTGCGCGCACAGTTTTTTCCCGATGTGATCATCGACAACGTCACCGTGTCGGTCACCTGGACCGGAGCGGGGGCCGAGGATGTGGATGCCGGTATCGTGCAGGTGCTTGAGCCGGGGCTGCTGGCGGTGGAAGGGGTCGAAAGCTCTTCGGCCCGGTCGACCGAAGGGTCTGCGACCATCACGCTGGAGTTCGAGCCGGGCTGGGACATGGGCCGGGCGGCGGATGACGTCCAGACGGCGGTGGATGCTGTTACGACATTGCCCGACGAGGCCGAAGAGCCGACCGTGCGCCGGGGCGCGTGGCGCGACCGGGTGACCGATCTGGTGATCACGGGGCCGGTGTCACCCGAACAGCTGGGCATTTTTGCCGATGAGCTGGTTGTGCGCCTCTTTGCCCAAGGGGTGACACGCACGACGATTCGGGGCGTGGCCGCGCCGCAGACGCTGATCGAGGTGCCGTCGCTGCAACTGATCGCGCACGAGATCACCATGTCCGAGATCGCCGCCGCCATTGCAGGCGAGGTCGATGCCGACCCGGCGGGCGACATCACCGGCGCCAATGCGCGCGTGCGCACCGGCACCCAGAAACGCAGCCCCGAAGAGATCGGTGGCATTGTCCTGCGCTCCAACCCGGACGGCTCCAAGCTGCGCATTCGAGACGTGGCGACGGTCACGCAGCTGGGGTCCAGCCGCGACCGCAGCTATTTCGTCGGGGACCAACCGGCGGTGTCGATCCGGGTGGACCGGTCCAACAAGGGCGACGCCATCGCCATTCAGGGCCAGGTCGAGGAAGTCGCGGCAGAGCTGGAGGCGACGTTGCCCCCGGACGTCACGATCGAGCTGATCCGCACGCGGGCGGAATCCATCACAGCGCGCCTCAACATCCTGATCGACAATGCCATTATCGGGCTGGGGCTGGTGATCTGCCTGCTGTTCCTGTTCCTGAATGCCCGCACGGCGTTCTGGGTCGCGGCGGGCATTCCGGTTGCCCTGCTGGCGGCGATTGCGCTGATGTATCTGGGCGGGCTGACGATCAACATGGTGTCGCTCTTTGGGCTAATCATCACGCTTGGCATTGTCGTGGACGACGCCATCGTGGTGGGCGAGCATGCCGATCACCGCTACCGCACCTACGGGGAAGACCCGCTGACCGCGGCGGAAAACGCGGCGCGGCGCATGTCGCTGCCCGTCTTTGCGGCGACGCTGACCACCGTGATCGCGTTCTTTGGCCTGTTGGCAGTCGGGGGGCGGTTTGGTGATCTGATCGCCGACATCCCCTTTACCGTCATCATGGTGCTGATTGCGTCGCTCGTCGAATGCTTCCTCATTCTGCCGCATCACATGGGCCACGCCCTGTCGGCGGTCGACAAGCCCCGGTTCAGCCGGATCAGCCTGGCGGTGGCCATTGCGGCGATCCTCGGGGTGAGCGGGGTGGTGACGGGGGCCGTGTCCTATGTGCTGTGGCCCGGCATCATGACGGACTGGCAGGCGGTGGCACCCTATGCCGCCATCGGTCCGGGTCTGGTGGCCGCGCTGTTCCTGATCCAGCCGCGCGCACGCAAACTGGCATGGCTTGGCGTGATGGGCCGCAACGGGCTCGACATGCCGTCAACGCTGGTCAATGGCGGGTTCGTGTGGATGCGCGAGCGGCTCTTTCGTCCGTTCATGCGGCTGGTGATCACGGCGCGCTATGCGGTGCTGGCGGGCGTATGTGTCGTGCTGGCCAGCCAGGTGGCGCTGTTCATTCAGGGCGACGTGCAGTGGCGGTTCTTCAACGCGCCGGAGCGGGGATCGGTCACCGGCAACTTTGCCATGGTCGAGGGCGCAACGCGCGCCGAAACGCTGGCCATGATGCGCGAGATGCAGCGCGCCACCAACGCGCTGGGTGCCGAATACGAGGAACGGTATGGCCGCAACCCCATCGACTATGTCATCGCCGAGATCGGGGGCAATGCGGGCCGTGGCCTGAGCGGGACTGACAGCAAGGACAGCGATCTGCTGGGCGGTATCTCCATCGAGCTGATCGACGCCGATCTGCGGCCCTATTCGTCCTTTGCCTTTGTCGCGGACCTGCAGGACGCTGTCGTCAACCATCCGCTCGCCGAAACGGTCAGTTTTCGCGGCTGGCGGTCGGGGCCGGGGGGCGATGCGCTGGATGTGGAATTCTTTGGCGCTGACAGCGACACGCTCAAAGCCGCGTCAGAAGACCTCAAGCGCGCGCTGGCGCAATATCCGGAGGTGAGCGCGGTCGAGGATAACCTCGCCTATGACAAGGAAGAGCTGATCCTTGACCTGACCGCGCAGGGCCAGGCGCTGGGCTTTACCATCGACATGCTTGGCAGCGCGCTGCGCGACCGCCTCAACGGGATCGAGGCAGCGACATATCCCGACGGCCCCCGCAGCGCCGAGATCCGGGTGGAGCTGCCCGAGGGTGAGCTGACCGCCGATTTCCTCGACCGGACGCAGATGCGGATGCCGGACGGGGCCTATGTGCCACTGGCCGATATCGTGAGCGTCGAGCGGCGCACCGGCTTTTCCACGGTGCGGCGTGAGAACGGCATTCGGCTGATTTCGGTCACCGGCGACATCTCCGAAGACGATCCGGCCCGTGCCACGGAAATCACCGAAGCACTGCGCGACGAGATTCTGCCCGAGATTGCCGCCGTGCGGCAGATCGAGTACCGGCAGGCGGGGCTGAGCGAGCAGGAGGACCAGTTCCTGCAGGATTCGCTGACCGGGCTGATCCTGTGCCTGACCGGCATTTACCTTGTGCTGGCCTGGGTGTTTTCCAGCTGGACCCGGCCTGTTGTGGTGATGGCGATCATACCCTTTGGCCTTGTGGGGACGATCTATGGCCACCACGCGTGGGACGTGCCGCTGAGCATGTTCACGGTGGTGGGCCTGCTGGGCATGACCGGGATCATCATCAACGATTCCATCGTGCTGGTGACCACGATTGACGAATACGCGGCAGAACGTGGGCTGGTGCCGTCGATTGTGGACGGTGCGGCGGACCGGCTGCGGCCGGTGATGCTGACGACGCTGACCACGGTGCTGGGCATGGCGCCGCTGCTCTACGAGACCTCGCAACAGGCGCAGTTTCTCACGCCCACTGTGATCACGCTGGTCTACGGGCTGGGCTTTGGCATGGTGCTGGTGCTGCTCGTCGTGCCGGCGCTGGTGGCGGTGCAGCACGATGTCGGTCGGCTGATCCAGGCGATGCGGCGGGGGCTGGGCGCGCCTGCGGCGGGGCTGCGCTGGTCGCTTTATGCGCTGTGGGCGGTGGTGCTGGGCTGGTTCGCGGCGACGCTGGGCCATACGATTGCGCTGGGCGGGTTGCCCGCGCCGCTGGCCGCGCTTGTGCCCGCGCAGGACATGGCGGCGATGCCTTTGGCCTTTGCGCTCTTTGCGGGGGGTGTGATGGCGGTGGGGCTGCTGGCCTATCTGGTGGCAGCCATCGGGTATCAGGTGCTCCGCTGGCGGGCGGCGCGGGCAGCGCGGGCGGCCTAGCCGGCGGCGGTGCAGCCCTGCACGTCCACGGCATATGCGCCGCCAAGGATCGTGATGCGCACGTCCGAACGGTCGATGCCAAAGGCGCCGCCATCGGGGTGGATCATCTCGGATATGGCCACAACGGTGTCGCCCTGTCGCGCGGTGCGCGCCTCGCTCACCCAGATGCCGGGCGTGCCGGGTTCGATCACGGCCACTTCGGTGCCGCCGGTATAGGGCAGGGTCACATGCGCCTCGATCGACATGCCGCGCTCCGACGGCGCGATGTGGCAGGCGGCGCGTACGACGCCCGCCTCGCTCGCCGCGTAGGGCATGTCAGCCAGCGCTGCCACGATGGCCGGCGTCGGGCTGGGGTCGGCCACATCAAGCATCGCGTCGATATGCAGTTCGTGGGGCAGGCACACGTCGGCGCAAACACCGAGGGACATGGTCGTGCGCAGGCGCATGGGCTCGCCCTGCCGTTTGGGTGTGACATGCAGCGGCAGCACGACCTGCCCGCTGTAGCCCAGCGAGCGCATGCCGTTCTCGCTGTAGACGGTTGGCGTCGGCCACGAGATGTCGACGCCTTCGATGTTGCGTGTCCGGCTCCAGTCGAATTGCGGCGGAATGCCCGCATCGCCCGGCGCGCGCCAGTATGTTTTCCACCCCGGCTCCAGCGTGAGGCGAATGGCGGCCATGCGGCGGCCATCCGGCAGGGTCCAGCCCTGTAGCACATCCGCGGTCACGGGGTCGTAATCACCGGCGAGCGCAGGCGCGGGAAAGGCAGTGAGCGCGGCAAGGGCGCAACCGGACAGAAAGCGAGCAGATATGGTCATGTGCCCTAGATGACGGGTCTGGTGATAAAATCCAACTCACGATTCAGTGGGCCACCTGTCGCCTGCCGCGACCAAGAGGGTTGCCGCCCCGCCAGCCGCGCTGCATCCTGTGGCCAAAGACCAAGAGGCAACGGATGGCAGAGCCGCAGAAGATGAACCTGACGGGTGCCTTGCTCGTGGCGATGCCGGGCATGGGCGATCCGCGCTTTGACCGGTCGGTGATTCTGATCTGTGCGCATTCGCACGAAGGCGCGATGGGGCTGATCGTGAACAAGCCCGCGCCCGAGATGGCGCTGGGCGATCTGCTGGATCAGCTCGACATCACCTGCGCCACACGGTTGCGTCAGCAACAGGTGCATTTCGGCGGCCCGGTGGAGACGCAGCGCGGCTTTGTGCTGCACGGGGCCGACTACCGCTCGCGGTTGCAGACACTGGACGTGACGGAGGCGTTTGCCATGACCGCGACGCTGGATGTGCTGGAGGATATGGCGATCGGGCAGGGGCCGGATCCGGCGCTGGCGATGCTGGGCGATGCGGGTTGGGGGCCGGGCCAGCTAGCAGC
>ERZ1740072.461-NODE-461-length-16621-cov-8.535555_pt1 | contig 16621 bp, 16 predicted proteins | sample MGYA00581733_ERZ1740072 | MGnify/ENA primary metagenome ERZ1740072 (study PRJEB43018, sample SAMN04849741) | marine metagenome | isolation source: floating plastic debris | place: Pacific Ocean | collected 2008-08-30 | study: EMG produced TPA metagenomics assembly...
AACGCTTTTCCCCATAAGAAAAAAGCGCTTACACAAAAATCAATACACTCTCGTTTCAATTTTCTCATCGGGAATGCCTTGTCCCTGATCTTTGACTTGAATCAGCAGTAGCGTATCTGAGATGTCTAAACCTGCTTGAATCGCATCTTGTCCCTTTTCATTAAGACTGTCTTCTATTAGCGATACGTTACTAGAATCAACTTGCTGAGCGCGCACGTCTACTGTGGTTCCATCAGGGGAGAACTTAATGGCGTTACTGAGCAGATTTGTCAGAGTTTGGATAATCCGATCTGGCGCTGCCCATAGCTGAGCCGGTATTGGCAAAACATGAAGTTGAATATTATGGTTTTCTGCCATGGCATGCATTTCATCCGCCGCTTGCAGCATAATATCGGCTAGACTACAGTTCCTCTTATTCAGGGTGATTTTGCCCAACTGCATACGTTCAACATCTAAAATGTCATTGACCAGTCGCACCAGCCGTTTAGTATTGGAAAACGCAATTTTAACCATGCGCTGACGTTTTTGGACTGGAATCTCTAATGTCTCTTGGGCCAGTAAACCGAGGGCAGCCCGAATGGAAGTCAACGGTGTTCTCAGCTCATGGCTGACGACAGCAATAAATTCATCCTTCATGGACTCAATAATTTGCCGCTCAGTGATGTCCTTAAAAATTACAACAGCGCCAACAATATGACCGTTTTCATAAATTGGCGTGCTGACATATTCTACAGGAAAGCTAAACCCTCCCTGGCGTTCAAATAAATCACCAGTGACATGATGGGTCTCGCCACGGCTAAGCGTTTTAAAGATAGGGCTCTTTTCCCAGCTATAGAGAATCTTTTCGGATGTTGAATAATTTAATAAATTGTGCATAGACTGACCGATCAACTCTTCTTTGCTATATCCCAATGCCTTAGCAGCAGATGGATTTACAAAAACTGTTTTACCTTCGGTATCTATGCCATAGATACCTTCGCCAGCAGAATTAAGAATGAGATCGTTTTGGTGGCTCAGCCGTTTGAGAGAATCTCGAGCCTGCTGCAGTTCTCTAAATGTACGTTCACGCTCTATGATTTCTTTTCTTAGGTTCTCATTCAGCTGCTGGAGCTCAGTCGTGCGCTGTAGTACTCGCGCTTCTAGCTCGGTGTTTAGCGCCTGCACCTCATGATAAAGCTGAGTTTGATAAATAACAGATGTAAATTGTTCCGTTAGGGCCTGGGCTAGTCCAATATCTTTTGCGGCCCAAGGATGAGCCTGATCTTGTTTCAACTCTCGCCACGTTTCAAAGGATTGACGGGGGCGGCTCTGACGTGGATCGGATGCGTCCAGCTGACCTGCCCAGATGGTTTCATAATCAATCGACTGGCGAAACAGGCTCAAGTATCCTAGAAAACGATCGCGGTGGGCAAGTCTAGCCACTAAAACGCTACGAATATTTTGACCCATCAGGGCAGAGGTGAGCGCCCACGAGAGCTTGGTTTGTTTAATGTCAGCTATCACCCATAGCTGGTCAACCATTTGATTAGGGGCTTCAGCAGCCAGCCAGGCTTGCCAGTCAGGCAGCTGTTCTAATACTGGCTGTTGGCGAGCTGTTTTGCTCGTCATATCCAACTCAGGTTGGATGCCGCTGAGGATGAGCTGAGCGTCTGATGCTGACTCTTTTTTGGGTAGATAGAGTCTGCCCCCGCTGCACTGCAGCGCCGTCACGGTCTGGTCGAGCGCTTTTTGTAAAGACTCTTGGGGAGTGGAGTGTAAGAGCGATACGACCTGGTTGATTAAGGCTTCATGCTGCCCTTGTAAACGGGTCAAATGCATTAGGTTGGCATGACTGATGGCCACGGTCACCTGGTCGGCCACCAGCTGAACAATCTCTAGTTCTTTACGACTGACTCGTCGAGGAACACCGTGGTGAGCTACCAATAGGCCCCACAGCTGGTGGCGGTAAAGGATAGGGACAACCAGCGATGAGCGTACCCCCATGGCTGTCAAGTATTCAACGTGGCAGGGGTCAACAGGCCGAACCCATAGGTTAGCGGTTAAGGGTTCCTGGGTGGTGTGGCAGAGCAGGGGGCTAATGCCGATCTCTTGTTTTGACACATTAACGATGGTGCGCTGACGAGCCGTTAAGAACATTGCTCGGGCATGCTCTGGAATGTCATCGGCTGGAAATCGATGGCCTAACAGTGAGGGTAAACGCTGTTCTCTAATGGCTTCTGCAATGACTTCACCGCTGCCATCCTCATCAAATCGATAGATTTTAACCCGATCTGTTCCTAGAAACCGACGCATTTCATCTACGGTGGCACTTAAAATGTCGGGCAGTTCAATTGACTGACGGATACGATCGGTCATCCGATGTAACAGTATTTCTGGGATTTTGATCGAACGTGCAGATTGGGGGAGCATAGATAAAGTAGACTGGCAAAAAATCTTTAGGTATTCAACGCTGAAGTATTATTTAGAAGGTTGTCTAACAGCTCAAAGTAGCCATAGTCTGCTGAAGCTGAACTCTCCTCAGCTGATCGCAGAGACGAATAAAAAGATCTGATTCTGCTAAGGACTTGTCGACTAGATCATTGGCCCCAGCCCTGAGAGCCGCTATTTTGGCATCGGCGTCGCTATGGGCGGTGAAGAAAACAATAGGCAATTGATTCCATACAGGGGCCTGTCGGACTGCCTGACAAAGCTCAATGCCACTAAAGTCAGGCATTTCCATGTCTAACAACAGCAGGTCCGGGGATGATGATTGCAGAGTGGCCCAAAAATCAACGGGCTGGTTTAAGGTGATTAGCTGCAATCCTTTGGGTTCTAACAGGGTTCGCAAGGCTTCTAGAACCTGGGGATCGTCATCCACCGCTAGCACTTTGTTGGTTGGCTGTTGGAGATGCGATCGCACCTCCAACACACCACTGAGAAGAGTCGAAATATCAGTACTGTGCAAGAAGGAATGACTGCCTAGCTGGGAGGCGCTGACTCGATTAGTCAAACTTCCATCAGCACTGCTGACCAGTATCGGCAGTGGCGGCACCTGATTAATAAGTTGTGATAGTCGCGCCCAGGCACCTTTATTAAGATCGGCTAGGCAAACATTAAATAAGACGACGTCTGGAAGGCTAGGTTTTTCGTTTGCTGTATCTAAAGACCGTGTGCTGCTCTTGGGTAAAACCGACTGAGCCCTATTGATCCTGTGTCGCAGTCCCCCCAGGGCGGCTTCATCCATAGCTACATCTACATTTAAGTCCTGAGCCTGAAGAGCGGTGGCTAGCTGTTGCAGCCGCTGAATACTATTGTCGATCAGGACTAATAGCGGCGTGTTCAGACTGGAATTTGACTGCTCAAGCTGATTAAACGCCTGGTGTAGGTTCTTCGTTAGAGTATTAACCAGCTCAGAAAGCTGTTGTTGGCGGCTAAGGTCTATGGGAGTCTCACTGCGTAAAATTTTCTCAATAGCTCGAGCTAAATCAGACCCCGACTTTAAACCAAAGATACCCAACGCTCCGGTGAGACTATGGGCGGCCTGAGTTGCTGCCTGTTTTAACTCGTCAGTGAGTGCGTTTGTCTGTAACGCCTGGGTTGCCTCCCTGAGAAGTCCAACCCGTTTGAGATGCTGAGGTTTAAACGACTTCCAGAGTGTGACGAGGGCTGCTTGGGTCTTTTGCCGACAGGTGACAAGCTCGATCTCCGGTTCTGGAGCCGGGGCAGACGGTGTTTCATCGGTCTCAGCCGGTCTCAGCCGGTAGCCTACACCATAGACTGTTTTGATCAAGTCGCTAGGAGCACCCGCTGCGGTCAGCTTGCGTCTTAGCCCCTTAATGTGAGAGGTTACCGTGTCTTCTCCAGGGGCCTCGCTACAGCTCCAGAGATGGTCTAAAATGCTCCCCCGACTAAACACTTGGGATGGGTTTCTTAAAAACAGCTCCAACAGACCATATTCTTTTGGAGTCAGGCTCAGATAAATCTCACCATAATTGACTTCTCGGCTATTGAGATCCAACCGTAGTTGCCCCCATTCTAAGGTGGATACCACCATTGTTTGGACTCGTCGCAAAAGCACCCGCACCCGAGCAAGGAGTTCTTCTAACTCAAAGGGTTTAGTAATGTAGTCATCGGCACCCGCGTTAAATCCAGCTAGTTTCTTTGTTCTAGAATCAAGCGCCGTTAGCAACAGTACAGGCATTGTATAGGAACACTCTCGCAGACGCTGGCACAGTTCTAGTCCATCTAACTTCGGTAGAACAACGTCTAAAACCACCAGGTCATAGTCATAGATATTGACCAGATGCCAACCGGCTTGGCCATCATCGGCAACATCTACGGTGTAATGTTCATCAGTTAAAACTTTCTCAAGAGCTTTAGCAACTGATTCATCATCCTCAACGAGTAGAATCCTCATAATTGATTGCCAATACTAAATAGTTTTTGTTAATGAAAATGAAACAAATAGGTTCAAAAAAGAGATTAAAATTATGAGAAAACATTCTCTAAATACTAATAATTGTAATGAAAATTCTTATCATCTCATCAAAATTTATAAAACCATACACTGGTAATTAACTCAAACGCTGTTGTTAAAAGCGGTGTCGATTTAGATGAATTTCTATAAAGGCCCTAAAGATGGGGCCTTTATAGAAGCGATTTTGCCAATGAATGTCTATCTACGGACGGCTGCTGGCTCAGGTTTTTGTGTTGCAGATCGTAAAGATGCTCAATGAAAGTAGGTGCCGTATTGTAAGCCAGGAAAGATACGATTAAGCTCAATCATCACCCCAGACAGAACAATTAAAGCGACCGCTGCCATAATTGGAGCACTGGTCAAATATTTCATAAAATACTGCATTGGGAGTCTCCTATTTTTTAACCTTGGTTGCTATCGTCTTGTTGCCTAACGAGGTGATACCGAGAGTTCGGAGTCTTTGGCGGTGAGTTCTCCGGTGGTGAGTTCTTTGAACACTAAGATGGGCCATAGCAGCCCTTGCGTAAACGACCTAATGGCCAAAGGAATATCGATAAAGATTTCTGTTTCTTCTGGTTTGCTAGCTTGCTTGCCACCAATCAAATACGCTCGACCTGACCAGCCTACAAACCCAGCAAAGTAAAAGAAAATTCCAAACGGAATGACAATATCTATTGCCCGGTCAAACCTCAGCTGTAGATGAGGTAGCCCTTCTTCGCCACAGAGTAAGTTAGAGGCATATAGCTGATAGGGCTGGTCAAAGTAATAGTTCTGAGGGGCGCTGTGCATGCGCTCTTGAAAGGCGGCTGAGTTTTCGCAAGGAACTAGATGGGTATCGGCCCGTGCGGGTACTGTAAAGCCTACCCACATTGCGCACACCAGTAAAAATGCCAACAGCTTTTGCATGGGACTGTCTCCTAATGTGTTGAGCTATAGTCTTTAAACTTTTGAATTCAAGACATTGCCGATCCTCGAGATAGTTTGAATTTCAAGGGTGACTCAGATAGCAACCGTGCCAGATCGGAGCCTCAGCAATCGCAAATTCAATTCACATCTGCTCCCATCGGTTCAGAGCGCATCTCTGAGGATAGATCCTGCCCCATGGCGGTCTCAGTATCGCTTTCTCGTTCAATCCAGAGAAAAATGATGGCGAAAATGGGGAATGGAAGAATATAGAAAATCAGTGGAATCATTATCCAAGGGAGCCAGGAGATGGCATAGTCTCCGGTGAGTTGAGTCATGTCGGCCATGGAATTCTCCTTTTGTGGGTTTGAGTTTTGTCGGTTTGAATATTGATGTCAGAAGGCTCTAGAGCCTTCAGTCCTAGCCAATGCCACTCGACCACAGCATCTGGCTGACGTTTACGGCTCCTCGCAAGATGGCATCGAGTTCGTCAAAGTTTTCTAACAGCACATAGGCAAATACGGCCCCGCCCGTCGATCCGAGAAAAATGCCGCCGCACAGCTGAAACCAATCTTCTTTTTTACGCAGTGGCCGCAGTCGATCTTGGGAGTAAGAATTATAGGCGCCCTTAGGATTGCCCTGAAATGTGCTCAGGGCAAAAATGGAAATACCTAAACAGGCCGATACTGTTATGTAAATTGAGGTAATCAGCCCGCTTAGGTTGGCACCATGGGCCGTCTCTCGCAAGGGGCCAACCACCACCTCTGGCCCGACCAAAAAATAACCGTGGGCCATACCAATTTCCAACCCTCGTAAAAAGGACGTCAGTCCGGGGCGGTAGGCTGGCAGATTGTTGATATAGGCTTTAGCCAGGCTAGAGCTGTTAATTGGGGTGGCCAGGTTGCCTAACCAAGGATTGCCCTGGTAGGGCTGAATTGGGTCCGATTGGGAATAGGCATTGGCCCAGGCAGATTCGGGGACGGGTGACATGGGTGTTTGCTCCTCTCTGGTGTGTGGTCGTGATCGGTGAGTCCATTGGCTAGTTGAAGAAAAGTCCTGGCCGCTCGTCAACGGCCAAGACTCGTCTACGCAAAGGGAGAGTCCGCAGTGTTGGACAATGCGTAGATAGATGAAAAGGTGTTAATCCATTTGGACGGCATACATCATGGAAATCGGCTGGCCGTTGACGCAATCAAAAATGCGCCATAGGTGGCAATATAGCCAACGGTAAAATGGGTCAACCCCACCAGTCGCGCCTGCACAATGGACAGAGCCACTGGTTTGTCTTTGGGATAGCCAAAGGACAAGGGCGTTTGTTCGTGGGCCCACAGTAGGGTCTCAATTAGCTCCTGCCAGTAACCGCGCCAGGTAATCAAGAACATAAAGCTCACGGCCCAGGCTAGGTGACCAAATAGGAACATCCAGGCCCAAACGGCTAGATTATTGGTGCCATAGACGTTGTATCCGTTGATCAGCTGGGATGAGTTGAGCCAAAGGTAGTCGCGGAACCATCCCATCAGATAGGTGGAACTCTCGTTAAACTGGGCCATGTTACCGCTCCACAGGGCCAGGTGTTTCCAATGCCAGTAGAAGGTAATCCAGCCCAGGGTATTGAGCATCCAAAACATGGCTAGGTAAACTGAATCCCAGGCAGAAATATCACAGGTGCCGCCGCGACCAGGACCGTCGCAGGGAAAGCTATAGCCAAAGTCTTTTTTGTCGGGCATTAGCTTAGACCCGCGAGCATCCAGCGCCCCTTTGACTAAAATCAGGGTGGTGACGTGAAGGCCTAGTGCGATCGCATGGTGGACCAAAAAGTCCCCTGGCCCAATCGTGAGAAACAGCGAATTCGCACCGCTGTTGATTCCCTCTAGCCAGCCCGGTAGCCAAACGTTAGCATGGTTGGGCCAAGCCGTGGTGGCGACACTGTCTGGATTAGACAGCAGGGTATTAATGCCATAGAGCGCTTTACCATGGAAAGCTTGAATCCACTGGGCAAAGACAGGCTCTACTAAAATCTGTTTCTCAGCTGCACCAAAGGCCACTTCGCAGTCGTTATGGACATAGAGACCCAGGGTGTGAAACCCTAAAAATAATGAGACCCAGCTCAGATGAGAGATCAGCGCCTCTTTATGGTCTAAAACTCGGGCTAAGACATTGTCTTTGTTGGCTTCTGGGTCATAGTCACGCACTAGGAAAAGAGCCCCATGGGCAAAGGCCCCCACCATTAAGAATCCAGCAATGTACTGGTGGTGAGTGTACAGAGCCGACATGGTGGTGTAGTCGCGAGCAATAAACGCGTAGGGCGGCATGGAATACATATGCTGAGCTACCAGGGAGCACACCACCCCGAGACAGGCCAGATGCCAACCCAGCTGAAAATGCAGCGAGTTGTTGTAAGCATCGTAGATACCCTGGTGCCCACGCCCTGTGCGCGGGGCAATAAAGAATCCTTTCCACCCAGGTCCCTGGAGCGCTTCGGTCATTTCTTTAATATTGTGACCAATACCAAAGTTGGTGCGGTACATGTGCCCAGCAATGATAAAGATGACGGCAATCGCCAGGTGGTGATGGGCCATATCCGTCAGCCACAGAGACTCGGTTTGAGGGTGGAATCCCCCCAAAAAGGTGAGAATAGCAGTTCCAGCTCCCTGGGAACTATTGAACACATGCTTTGCTGTGTCTGGATTCTGGGCGTAAACTCCCCAGTTGCCAGTAAAAAATGGGGTTAACCCGGCGGGATGGGGGGGATTTGATAACAAATTATCCCAGCCCACATGGCGGCCCCGTGATTCAGGAATGGCCACATGGATTAAGTGTCCTGCCCAGGCTAGAGAACTCACACCAAACAAACCAGCCAGATGGTGATTTAGGCGAGATTCTGCATTTTTAAACCAGCTGAGACTGGGGCGAAATCTGGGTTGAAGATGGAGCCACCCGGCATAGAGCATGACGGCGGCCAGCAGCAGTAAAAATAGCGCCCCCGCAAACAGATCGGCGTTAGTGCGCATGCCGATGGTGTACCACCAGTGATAAACACCGGAATAGCAAATATCCACCGGGTTTTTGGCTCCGGCCTGGGTATATGCCTCAATCGCCGCTGGGCCAAACTGGGCATCCCAAATAGCGTGGGCAATGGGTGAGGTGCCGAGGGGGTCTTGAATCCACCGCTCAAAGTTGCCTTGCCAGGCCACATGAAACAAAATGCCTGATATCCATAAAAAGATAATGGCAAGATGGCCAAAATGGGAGGCAAAAATCCTTTGATACAGGTTCTCCTCTGTCATTCCATCATGGCTTTCAAAGTCATGGGCCGTGGCGATGGAATAGAAAAGTCGACGCGTGGTCGGATCTCTCTGTAAATCCTGACTAAATTTTGGAAATTTTGTCGCCATGGTTCTAAAGTGAGGTTTTGGTGATGAAATCAAACGTGTTGAGGGGCCGTCACCCGACCGTTGCCATACGGGCTAAGAAGAAGGCCCAGGTGGTCACAATCCCTCCTAAAAGATAGTGGGCAACCCCAACCGCTCTGCCCTGGGTGATGCTTAATGCCCGAGGTTGGATAGCGGTCGTAATTTTTAACTTGTTATGGGCCCAAACAATGGACTCAATCAGCTCTTGCCAATAGCCACGACCGCTAAACAGAAACATGAGGCTAAAGCCAAAGACAAAGTGCCCTGCTAGGAACATGATTCCGTAGGCGGACAGAGCCGAGCCATAGGAGTTAATCACCTGGGATGCCTGAGCCCAGAGAAAATCTCGTAGCCAGCCGTTGTTGGTAATCGATGCGAGGGCAAAGTTACCCCCGGTAATGTGGGAAATGGTGCCGTCGGTGTCCACCGTTCCCCAGACATCTGACTGCATTTTCCAAAAGAAGTGAAAAATCACAATCGAGAGTGAGTTATACATCCAAAACAGCCCTAAGAACACATGATCCCAGGCAGAGACCTGGCAGGTGCCTCCCCGACCGGGACCATCGCAGGGAAACCGGAAGCCCAGCTCAGCCTTATCGGGAATTAAGCGGGAGCTGCGGGCAAACAAGACTCCTTTAAGCAGTACTAGCACCGTTACATGAATGGTAAAGGCGTGAATGTGGTGAATCAGAAAATCGGCAGTGCCCAAGGGGATGGGCATCATGGCAATCTTGCCACCAACGGCGACGACACCCCCTCCAAAGGCATAGCTAACCGGTTCAGTAATATTGGGCACGGTGGTACCGATACCCGATAGCTCAATGTTGCGCAGTCCGCCAAACATATTGCCTAATGGTTCTGCAGCCTGGGCGCTACCCACTGCCATGGTGTGAATATGTTGCACCCATTGGGCAAAGATCGGCTGCAGCTGAATGCCGGTATCAGAAAACATATCTTGGGGGCGACCAAAGGCTCGCATGGTGTCGTTGTGACAGTACATGGCAAAGCTGTGGAACCCCAGGAACTGGCAGGCCCAGGCCAGGTGAGAAACAATCACATCTCGGTGACGCAAGACCCGATCGAGCACATTGTTCACGTTTTGGGCTGGGTTATAGTCTCGCACCATGTAAATGGCGGCATGGGCGGCAGCACCGACAATGAGAAAACCGCCGATCCACATATGGTGAGTGAAAAGTGACGTTACTGTCGCATAGTCAGTTGCCAGGAACGGATAGGGCGGCATGGCATACATGTGGTGGGCCACAATAATGCTCAAAGAGCCCAGCATAGCCAGGTTGATCGAGAGCTGGGCGTGCCAGGAATTGGTTAGGACTTCAAACAGTCCCTTGTGGCCTACCGGCCCGATAAAGTTAAGGAAGGGCAGCATTTTAGGGGTGCTAGCATCTTCCAACATGACTTTAATGTTGTGGCCAATACCCCAGTTGGTGCGGTACATGTGGCCAGCGATGATAAACAGGACTGCGATCGCAACATGGTGGTGGGCAATATCTGTCATCCATAGCCCCCCTGTGGCTGGATTTAAGCCCCCTCTAAATGTGAGAAAATCGGAATAAGCTGACCAATTGAGCGTAAAAAATGGCTTAATCCCTTGAGCAAACCCAGGGTACAGCTCACTCATCAAGCTGCTATTAAGAATAAACTCATGGGGCAGTGGAATATCTTGTAACGGCACCCCTGCATCCAACAGCTTATTCGTTGGCAAGGCCACATGGATCAAATGCCCCGCCCAACCCAAACTGCCCAGACCTAATAGCCCAGCCAGGTGGTGATTGAGCATTGACTGCACATTCTGAAACCACTCCAGCTTGGGGGCACGCACATGGTAGTGAAACCATCCTGCAAACAGCATCAGCGCCGCCATTACCAGGGCTCCCATGGCGGTCCAATAGAGCTGAAATTCATGGGTAAACCCTTCACCCCGCCACATCTGAAATAGGCCAGACGTGATTTGAATCCCACGAAAACCACCCCCAACGTCAGCGTTGAGAATCTCTTGACCCACAATGGGCCAAACTACCTGAGCGCTTGGCTTAATGCTGATAGGATCGCTCATCCAAGCCGAAAAATTAGAAAACCGAGCGCCGTGAAAATACATGCCGCTCAGCCAAATAAAGACGATGGCCAGATGACCAAAATGGGCAGAAAAGATTTTACGAGAAATATCTTCTAAATCACTCGTATGGCTGTCAAAATCGTGGGCATCGGCATGGAGATCCCAAATCCAGGTGGTGGTTTTCGGGCCCCGTGACAGGCTGCGCTTAAAATGCCCCGGCTGTGCCCACTTTTTAAAGGATGTAGGCACCGGATTATTATCAACCCGCGGTCTCTGCTTCGGAGGACTTGTGGTCATTGAAAGACTCCTTTTCGCTAAATAAACTCACTGGTTTGACGGTCTCAATAGGCTGTTTCAATTACGCTTTAGATACTGAATCTGCCCCAGACATCTCTACATCGGTAACAGGGGTGTTGGTCAATCCGGACTCTTCTAGAAAGAGGGGGAAGGCAGGCTGACGCGTATCTTTGAGCGCGTAAATACCCAAGTCGGCTTGAATGACAATATCAGACCAGGTTGGAACAACTGTCTTTTGAAATGTCTGACCTGGAGTCAGAGAGAACTTATCAAACCCAAACGCGGCCATGTCAATACCCATGGCTGCTGACCAAATACCTGCCACAGGCAAAGCTGCTAATAAAAAATGTACGGCCCGTGACGTTTTTAAGGTTGCTCCCTGCCACAATAGTTTCTGCTGATAAGCCTGAATATGGTCAAAGCTATAGGTGGGCGTTGCCTGATGAGAGCGAGAACGTCTGACCACTACAGAAGTACTCTCGTCAGCACAACGAGTCAGAGCGGATGTTACAAGAGAACCATGGGCCGCACACAACAACGCTCCGCCAAACACGCCAATCACTCCCATCTGGTGAAACGGATTAGCCAGAATGTTGTGATCGGCCTGGAACTGCAGCATAAATGTGAACGTACCGGAAATCCCGAGGGGCATTCCCGAGGCAAAGCTACCCTGGCCAATGGGATAGATCAGCAGCACTGAGACAGCGGCGGCGACAGGAGCTGTAAACGCTAATGAAATCCAAGGGCGCATTCCTAAGCGATAGCTCAGTTCCCACTCTCTGTCTTGGTAGCTAATAATGCCAATAATAAAATGCAGCACAATTAGCTGGTACGGACCGCCGTTAACCAGCCATTCTTCTAGAGATGCGGCATCCCAAATGGGATAAAAATGTAGCCCAATGGCGGCAGATGTGGGAACAACAGCAGCGGTCATCAAGTTGTTTCCATCTAATAGCGATCCGGCAATGAGTCTACCTGTGCCATCCATATCGACGGCTGGAGCTGCAATAAATGCCAGGATAAAGACAATGGCCGCCGTGGATAAAGTGGGAAACATCAGCATCCCAAACCAGCCAATATAGATGCGATTTTCAGTACTCGTAACCCATCGACAAAAGCGCTCCCATGGAGAAATCGGGGTGGGTATGGCAATATTGCTCAACGGAATCGTATCGGTCTCAGTGGCTACATCAGGGCTAATATCGTTGGATATGTGATCGAGACCTAACTCATCGAGTCGGTTAGCAGGTTTAAGGGCAATGGCTCTATTAAGCTGTGTCATCTTAAAGATTTTAAGGTAGAAATAGCTGTTTGCAATCGTTGTTGCTAAAGCTGCAGATTGATGCAACAGAACACTATCCGCTGTAGCCAGAAGGTAAGCAAATATATCGAAATCAAAAGGCTATAGAAGCATGTCAACAGACCTGTAAATCTTTAGCTCTAGGTGGTCAGATGCAGGCCAAAAGACATTTTTATGGGTAGCAAAGCAACTATAGAAAGTAAAAATGGAAAACTAATGAAGACAAAAATCTGCTTTAGGAAAAGTTACAGTTTAAAGAGAAACGAATAATATTGTTTCAACAAAACTATCTGCCTAATAGAGAGACAAAAGACTATGATAGTTTCAAACTATTCGAAAGCAGATTAAATCGAACTCAGTGCCGGTGATTTTAATCGTTTGACGTTAACTATTCGTTGAGTAAAAAAGATTTTTGGAGAAAAACTGCAATGATGTATCACAGTAAAAAGCATCGAGTAAATCCGCTGATTTCCACTGTTTTGATCATATTACTAACATCGGTTTTATGGGTGGCCGGGGCAACCGAAGCAATGGCCGTTGAGATTAGCAAAACAACCCGCACCGTTCCTTTAAATGACTCTGGAGAACAGATTACCCTGTCTATCGCTCAGCTCGCTCTGGGTCAGAAAAAATTTAATGGCAGCTGTGCGAGCTGTCATTTAGACGGTACCACCAAGCCTAATCCTGATGTCAATTTGGGGGCTCAAGGACTGGCGCTAGCTATTCCTCCGCGCAATACTATCAAAAATATGATTGATTATTTAGAGAACCCCACTACCTATGATGGTTTGGTTTCTCTTGAGGAGCTGCATCCATCACTTTCGCGCACAGATCTCTTTCCTAAAATGCGGGATCTAACGGAAGATGACCTGGTTGCGATCGCAGGTTATATCCTAGTCCAGCCTAAAATTATTGGTGACCAGTGGGCTGGGGGTAAGCCCAGACGCTAAGGGTGTTAAATTCAACCATTAAAAAAGCCGGGGTTCCTATTATCGAACTCCGGCTTTTGCAATATCTAGGTTTTTCTGATCAGATGCTTAAATAGATTTTCTTTCATCATCATCTGATGCATCATCTCAACGACATAGTTTTGGGCCTGGTCGAGAGAGAGGTTTTTGACCTGTTCCCTGAGGAGCTGCAGCTCAAACTCTTGCTCTAGGCTTAGGTCTCCTGGCATTTTCATGACGATTACTTCCTAGCCGATGAGCATTAGCGCTGAATAAACTGCATCGCTGCGATCGCCCCTAAGAAAAATACAGTTGGAATACCCAGGGCATGTATTGCTAGCCATCTGACGGTAAAAATAGGATAGGTCATCTCTTGGTTAGGATTGATATTAGCCATGGTGAGTAATCTCTTACTAAAAGAATAATCAGTGAATGATTAAACGACAGGTTGTTCGATGCGACCATAGAACTGTCCTCGAATTTTGACATCCATCGAGTCTTTCGCACCGAAATCAGTATCGGATGGCTGGTCACTTTCAAATAAACCAGCAATTTCTCCTGTAGCACGATTTACTCGATTAATTTGAAGAGAGATGTGTCCCTCGGCAATGTCAAACGTCTTAGTGTTTGGGCGAGCCAAGTCTTTACGGTCCGCCTGATTTGGCATACCCATGGCCCCCTCATACCCCACCATGACTCCTCGACCTTTTGGATCGATAAAACTAGACGTGCGATAGGGCGGCACCTGAAATGTACCTGCTAGACGCGTTGATGGACTGAGGCTGGTTGACGCATTCTGGTTCTTGGCCACTAGACCTTTCACGGTAAATAACAGCGGTACGCGCTCTCCATCTGGCAGCTGAACAGTCACCGGCTGAAAATCAAAGCCTCCCTGCTCAACAAATGTCAAATTGCCATCCGGTCCAGTCTGCAATGAGCCACTGACCTGATCGAGACTAAAACTCTTTCGAGTCAGTGGTTTTGTCAGCACAAATTCGCTCTCTTGACGTTTTACTAGCGGTGCTCGCTTGACTAAAAATGCCTCAGGCTGAAGACATAGCCCATTTAGTTGATAAGGCTGACCTGCCTTGATATCGATGACATCTAAACTGCTCTGTGACAGCTCAGGGCAGTTATTGGCCAGACCACTATTCCTAATGTCATCGTAGCTGAGGGTATCAGTCGGAAAATCAGAAGTATTACTGCAGGCCGTTAGCGCACCAAGAAACAGGGCTAATAAAACAGGTATTAACGTGCGATATTTCATCTATTTATTCTCTAATCAGCGTAGTCGATTGATCGTGGTTGGCAAAGGGGCCATCCATGGGCAATGCCAGTACAAGGCACTATCCACGATGTGAATTCAATCAAAAAAAACTGAAGAACTAATGAAGATGACTCTGCTTATGTCAATCATTGAGTTTTGTAACGAGAATTTCATATTTTCATAAGTTCTCCATTTTTGTTCCTTATTCTTCTTTCAAACCTTAGTAACAAGAATCTTTTGGATCTTGAGCAATCATCTACTAGGGAATTTGAACAGCTTTGAAATAGGGAGAACTCATAATGAGCCTGGTTACAGAACTCATTCTCAGCGCGGATAGCGAAGCTCGCTATCCTGCCCCCAAGGAACTTCGAATCTTTCAAGACTTTGTTAAAACTGGAGAACAACGCATTCGCATCGCCAGGGTTCTAGCAGAAAATGAACAGAGAATTGTCCAGAACGGTAGCCAAAGATTTTGGGAACGCTGTCCAAATACACCCAGCAATAGCGGCAACGATCGTAAGACAGCCTCCTGTCAGCGCGATCAGGGCTGGTATGTGCGCCTGATTGCCTATTCCATATTGGCCGGAAGCGAGCGTCCCCTGGAGGAAATTGGCACCGTAGGCATCAAAGAGATGTACAACAATCTAGAAATCCCGATTAGAAATATTGCCGAGTGTATGCGCTGTCTCAAAGAAGAAGCCATGACTATCCTCAGCGAAGAGGATGCTCAAGAAGTAGGGCCGTACTTTGATCTGATTATCCATTCGTTGATGTAAGTGGTCTGATCGGCTCGTACCCAAAAAGTTTATCCACCCCAGCTAAAAACACCTCCCCAAAACCAATTGCTAACTCTAAAGGAGATTTTCCATGCAAGACGCCATCACGACTCTGATTAATTCTTCCGATATGCAAGGCAGATATTTAGATGATACGTCCCTAGAGAATCTACAATCCTATTTTCGCAGTGGCGATTTACGAGCACGGGCCGCCATGTCCATCAGTGCCAATACTTCCAAAATTGTCACTAAAACTGTAGCTAAAGCCTTACTCTATACGGATATTACGGGCCCCGGTGGCAACATGTACACCTGTCGTCGCTATGCGGCCTGTATTCGCGATATGGAGTATTTCTTTCGCCATGCGACCTACGCCCTGCTGTCTGGCGACCCATCGCTTTCAGACGAGCGTCTGCTCACTGCCCTCAAAGAAACCTACAACTCTCTGGGTGTCCCAGTGGGCGCAACGGTACGTTCTGTACAAGCCATGAAAGAAGTGGTCAATGAGATGTTGGGAGCTGATGCCGGACGAGAAATGGGTGTGTGCTTTGACCATATATGTTCAGGTCTGGGCTAAGGATTTTTCTGGCTAACGGCTCTATACGTTAAGACAACCCATTGATTATGAGCATCATTACCCAGGCAATTGCCAACGCCGATCGTGAGGCTCGCTATCTCAGTCGAGGAGAGCTAAACAACATTAGCTACTTCTTTCAAGACGGGCAGCAGCGTCTTCGCATCGCGTCTATTCTCACTAACAATGTGCAGTTAATTGTTGAAAAAGGCAGCCAGCGCTTTTGGCAACGCTGTTCAATCACACCCAGCAATAGCGGCAACGCGACATTCCAGGCTTCGTGTCTTCGAGATCAGGGTTGGTTTCTGCGACTGATTTCCTATGCGGTTGTAGTCGGTGACATCGACCCGATCCAAGCCAGCGGTGTCAAGGGGGCCAAGGAGATGTATAACTCTCTGGAAATCCCCCTGAGAAACGTGGCGGAATGTATGCGCTGTCTGAAGGAAGTCACTCTGGATCTGCTAAGTCTAGAGGATGCAGCCGAGGTTGCTCCCTACTTTGACTATCTGATTCAGGGACTGATGCCCTAGTGACATCTTGGATTTGGAGATTTTGAAATACCATGACCGATCGGATCAACGGGGGCAGTCCGGCTGTCCATCCGCAGCTGTATC
>ERZ1740072.462-NODE-462-length-16619-cov-4.519440_pt1 | contig 16619 bp, 20 predicted proteins | sample MGYA00581733_ERZ1740072 | MGnify/ENA primary metagenome ERZ1740072 (study PRJEB43018, sample SAMN04849741) | marine metagenome | isolation source: floating plastic debris | place: Pacific Ocean | collected 2008-08-30 | study: EMG produced TPA metagenomics assembly...
GGGAAGTTGTGTGCGTTACGCTCATGCATAACTTCCATACCTAAGTTAGCACGGTTGATAATATCAGCCCATGAGTTAATTACACGACCTTGTGAATCGATAATTGACTGGTTGAAGTTGAAACCATTTAAGTTGAAAGCCATAGTTGAAATACCTAAAGCTGTAAACCAGATTCCAATTACTGGCCAAGCTGCTAAGAAGAAGTGTAATGAACGAGAGTTGTTGAATGAAGCGTATTGGAAGATTAAACGTCCAAAGTATCCATGTGCAGCAACAATGTTGTAAGTTTCTTCATCTTGTCCAAAAACGTAACCATTGTTTGTTGATTCGTTCTCAGTTGTTTGACGAATTAATGATGATGTTACTAATGAACCATGCATTGCAGAGAATAATGACCCACCAAAAACACCAGCAACACCTAACATGTGGAAAGGGTGCATTAAAATGTTGTGCTCAGCTTGGAATACAATCATGAAGTTGAAAGTACCAGAAATACCTAAAGGCATACCGTCTGAGAATGAACCTTGACCGATAGGGTAGATTAAGAATACAGCTGTTGCTGCTGCTACTGGAGCAGAGTAAGCTACAGCGATCCATGGTCTCATACCTAAACGGAATGAAAGCTCCCACTCACGACCCATGTAACAGTAAACTCCTAATAAGAAGTGACAAACGATCATTTGGTAAGGACCACCATTGTATAACCACTCGTCTACAGATGCTGCTTCCCAGATTGGGTAGAAGTGTAAACCAATAGCGTTTGATGTTGGAACGATAGCACCAGAAATGATGTTGTTTCCGTATAATAATGAACCAGATACAGGCTCACGGATACCATCAATATCAACTGGAGGAGCTGCAATGAATCCAATAATAAAAACAGTTGTAGCTGTTAATAATGTAGGAATCATGATAACACCAAACCATCCAATGTATAAACGGTTCTCAGTTGAAGTGATCCACTCACAAAAACGTGCCCATAAGCTTGAATTTTCACGACGCTCGATAATTGCTGTCATATTGACTTTTTTATTGTTACCAATCGGATATTTCAATAATGTCTTTAATAAATATTATGTTAGTTTAATAAAACCTCTAATAAAATCTGTATAATAATTAATACAACAGCGACTCTTGTCGCCTAATTATATTATAACTGATAAAATTAATTAAATGTAATTTATCAGATATTATTATTAATTAAAATAATAATTTATATTTTTATATTGAAATGAAAAATAAGTAAGATTAACCAAATTTTCCGGAGGTAGCCGCAATTAAGAAAGCAGCATAAGTTAAAATATATCCAACAGCAAAATGAATTAATCCTACAAATCTTGCTTGAACAATAGTTAAAGCAACAGGCTTTTCTGACCATAATGAAATTGGTAATCTATCATGAGCCCAAACAAGCGTTTCAATTAATTCCTGCCAATACCCTCTCCAAGAAATTAAGAACATAAATCCTGTAGCATAAATTAAATGCCCAAAAAGAAACATCCAAGACCATACAGATAGTGCATTCATTCCTAATGGGTTATAACCGTTAATTAATTGAGAAGAATTTAACCAAAGATAATCACGTAACCACCCCATTAAATATGTTGAAGACTCATAAAATTGCTTTGTATTACCTTGCCAGATACCTAGATGCTTCCAATGCCAATAAAAAGTAACCCATCCAATAGTATTTAACATCCAAAAGATTGCCAAATAAAAAGCATCCCAAGCAGAAATATCACAAGTACCACCACGACCAGGACCGTCACAAGGAAAACCATAACCGAAACGTTTCTTATCAGGCATTAATTTAGAACCGCGAGCATCTAGAGCACCTTTAACTAAAATTAAAGTAGTAGTATGTAATCCAAGTGCAATAGCGTGATGAACTAAAAAATCACCAGGACCAATCTCAATAAATAAAGAGTTTGTATTATTATTAATCGAGTTTAACCAACCAGATAACCATAATCCTTTATTAAAGACTTGATTTGGAACTAAATAAGCGTCACTTAGTGATGAAGAAAGCAACACATCAAAGTCATATGATGATTTTCCTTGAGCAGCTTGAATATATTGAGCAAAAATAGGTTCAATTAAAATTTGTTTTTCAGGAGTTTCAAAAGCTAACATAACATCATTATGTACATATAATCCTAACGTATGAAAACCTAAAAATAACGATACCCAACTTAAATGAGAGATAATAACTTCACGATTTTCTAAGAATTTTGCCAACACATTCCCTTTATTAATTTCAGGATCATATTCTGTGACTAAAAAGATAGCACCATGAGCAAAAGCTCCACACATAATAAAACCAGCAATATATTGATGATGAGTATATAACGCTGCTTGCGTAACAAAATCTTGTGCAATATATGCATAAGCCGGTAAAGAATACATATGTTGAGCAACAAGCGAACAAGCTGTTCCAACTGCTGCAAGAGCTAAACTTAATTGTAAATTTAGACACGTATTAACAGTTTCATATAAACCTTTATGGTTAAACTTATTATTAAAGATATCATGCCCTTCAATTAAATCTTTTAAATTATGACCAATTCCCCAGTTTGTTCGATACATATGTCCTGCAACAATAAAGAGTACAGCAATAGCTAAATGATGATGAGCAATATCTGTTAGCCATAGAGCACCTGTTTGAGGATCTAAACCTCCCTGAAAAGTTAAAATTGCTGTACCTGCACCTTCACTTGTTCCAAAAACATGAGTTAATGTATCAGGGTTTTCAGCATAAACTGACCACTTACCTTGAAAGAAAGGTAATAATGCAGAAGGATGCGGTAATGTAACTAAGAAATTATCCCAACGAATATGTTGTCCACGTGATTCTGGGATTGCAACATGAATTAAATGACCCGTCCAAGCTAACGAACTAACACCAAAAAGAGCTGAAAGATGGTGATTTAATCGTGATTCTGCATTTTTAAAGAAATCCAGAGATGGTTTTAATAAAGGAACATACCCATGTATAAAGCCAGCAATTAAAAATAAAATTGAGACAATAAATAAAAATGTTGAAGCATTTAATAAATCAACATTTGATCTCATTCCAATAGTATACCACCATTGATAAAGTCCTGAAGTTGAAAGAGTAACAGGTCCAGCAGCTCCTTCACGAGTATATGCTTGAATAGCCGTTTGTCCAAAATGAACATCCCAAATTCTATGTGCTATAGGTCGAGTATGTAATGGATTAGCTACCCAAGCTTCAAAATTTCCTTGAGACGCTACATAAAAAAGGTTGCCAGAAGCCCATAAAAAAATCACAGCTAATTGTCCGAAATGAGAAGCAAATATTTTTTGATATACTTCGACACCTTCAAATGTTTGAAAAAAATCGTGTACAATTCTAAAAAACCATAAATCTTGAGTAGTTTCAATTGAACGTCTCTCATCCCCTAAAACACCCGATGCAAATAATTTTAATTTCATAAATAAATATTCCCTCCAATTTATTTATTAGAATACATGTAAGAATAAAGACATTTTCACATAAAAAATAAATAATGATTTCAATTAAATTATCAAATAATCCTTTCTAAAATGGAGTATAATACGCATTAATTAATAAAACGAATTAAACTCTCTAAGAATATTAAATTGTCATACTTTTGCCTTAAATTATTTTGTGTTAATAAAATCGTCCACCTAAATCTTAAATCAAATAATAGTTATTTTGCATGTAACAGGGTTTGAACCTGTGAATCCTATTGGAGATGGATTATGAGTCCATTGCTTTTGACCACTCAGCCATACATGCATTCTAAGCTTAATTCTTTTTTAACTAAGCTTAGTTTAATCTTTAAGATAAATATTGTATCGCAATAGACTTTTTTGAAGATCTTGAAGAGATTTTTTGCTAACATTACAATATTGTACTAACCAAGCTTTTTTAATTTTTATCAAATCAGTAAATGTCAGAATTCCATGCCTTTTCAATAAAAACTTTAATTGTAACGAAATATTTAAATTATCTATTAAAAAAGCAGTATCACTATCATAATTATCTTGACTCATTAAAATATCTTGATTAAAGAAATTTTTTTTAATAAATGATGTTTTATTAAGTGTTTGAGAGACAAAGTTTTTTAATAAATGATTTGGATAATTAAAAAACGAAAAAAGAGAGGATGTATCATAAAAAGAAAGAAACAATTCACTTAAAGTTTGTAGAGAATTTTGCAAAGCAAAACGTGGTAATATCGATCCATTTGTCCAAATTTCTAATAACAGATAATTAGAAAAATTCTCTAATTCATCATTATTAATTATTGTGTAATTAACTTTATTAACACTAGAAAAATTTGAATCTATCGATAATAAAAAATCTGTATTTCTCAGTAAAAAACTAGTTTGATATGCCAATAAAGAATCAAACTCATAATTTAGAGAAAGAGACATTGTATGATCAGATTTGCTTGATAATAAAAGCTTCATGATCAATTCTCCATTATTAGATAGTGTAGCTATATAATGATTATTATTTACACATTTTATAATATTAGGTAAAACAATATCTTTAGCTCTAATAATATTATTACCACTTTTTCGCAAAAAAGCAAAATAAGAAGCAGTTTTCATAATATAATTATGAGAAATAAAAGCTAACTGCTTAATATTCAGCAAGATGTCAAGGACAGATTCTTTAACACCAAATAAAGATGAGTATTCATGCTTAGTTCCAAAAAGATTAATTGCTACAACATTAATACTATTTAAATCAGATAATAAAGTACGGCGTAATGTATTTGAATAAGTAATAATTTTGTTATGAGAAAATGGACCAAGATAAAATCGAGAATAATATTGATTATTGTTTTTTATCCGAGATTCAATACATGAAAATATTTTTTGTTCCATATAAATACATTCAATATATATATAATTTTTATATTAAAAGATTAATAAAAACGTAAGCAGTAATTATCATCTATTTTTTATAGAAAAAAGAATACATTAAACTCTTCTACTTTTAGGCTGTCTACACCCATTATGTGGGCTTATCGTTACATCTTTAATTAAAGATATTTTTAACCCAGCATCTTGTAATCCCCGAATAGATGTATGTCTTCCAGCTCCAAGACCTTTTATTATAACTTGAGCCTTTTTTATTCCACGTAGAACACACTGTCTTGCAGCGTATTCTGCTGCAGTTTTAGCTGCAAATGGGCTAGCTTTTCGAGCACCCTTAAAACCACAAATACCTGCAGATGACCAAGATACTACTCTACCTGTTACATCTACAATAGTAACTATAGTATTGTTAAGAGTTGTATAAACATAAACAATACCATCTGATGCTTTCCATTTTGCTTTTTTAATTGTTAATTTACGAACATATTTTACCATAATTAAAAAGAACCCCTCAACTAGAAATAACTAACATTAGTATTATTACATTAACCTTGTCGCTGTTTATGTTTTGGATTAGAACAGATCACCACAACTTTTCCAGAACGTCGAATAACTTTACACGAATCACAAATTTTTCGTACTGAAGATTTTACTTTCATTTTATTTCTCCTTCAAAAAATAATGCTATTAATTTACCAAATTGAAAAGAGCAATTCACCACCAATCCCACGCTTTATCGCTTCACGACTTGTCATAATACCCTTTGAAGTCGACATTATAATAATACCTAAACCATTTAATACTTGAGGTATGTTTTTATAATTAGTATAAACTTGTAAACTAGGTTTACTTAATCGAACAATATTTTTTATAAAGGGCTTTTTACTCTGTGATTCATATCTAAAATTTATTTTTATAAATCGCTGCATTTGCCCTTTTTTATTTGAAAAATCCTTTTTTGATATAATACTTATTGCATCTAAAAAATTTTCTTCGTATAGAATTTTTGATATTAAGAAATTATTTAAAGTATACGGAACTAAAATAACTTCATGTTTCATTAAAGTAGCATTTTTTATTGTATTTAACATATTACCTAAATTATCTGCCATATAAGATTAACCTTCTAATTTTCACAAAAATGTAATTTAACTAAATTCATAAAAGTTCTATCATCTCTAACGCTAATTTGTGTCAAAATATTTCGATTTAATTTGCATTTATTATTATTTAATGTAGAAATAAAAGAATTATATGTAATAGGTAAACCTAAACCCCTAACTGTTGCATTTAATCTTAAAATACATAATTTTCTATAAACATTTAATTTCTTTTTTCTATGTATATATGAAAAATTTAAAGATTTAAGTGCTATCTGAGACATAGGTCTAGATAAAATAGACCAAGCTCCACGAAAACCTTTTGTTTCTTGTTTTAACTTTTTTCTCGTTCTAACTGTTATTTTACCTCTTTTTATTCGTGTCATAGTCTATTTTTTCTCCATTTCTACTAATTATATATTTCTATATTGATATTATTCAGCTATTTTCCAGAATAATATTCAAGTACCATTAAAATATTGATAGAAAATCCTAATAATTGAATATTAGGTTCATTTGTTTTTACAATAAAAATATCCTCATTTTTCTCAATAATCGAGAACCACTGTGATTCAGTATTTTTTAATTCCAAAGGAGTTTTAAGTGTAGACTTTTTCATACTAATTTGTGTTCCTATCCCACAATGAAAACCAGGAATTGTTACTTTTTTCTTATTTACAGAAACATGCCCATGATTAATTAATTGACGAGCAGCTATAATTGTTGGAGCAAATCCTGCTCGATAAACCGTGCTATCAAGACGGCTTTCTAATAATTGTAATAAAATATTTCCAGTATCGCCTCTCTTCTTTCGAGATTTTTGTACATATTTAATCAATTCATGTTCACTTACCCCGTAATTATAACGTAGTTTTTGTTTTTCTTGTAAATGAAGACCATATTGTGATAATCGTTTACTATTTAAAAATTTACTAGATTTTTTGATTGCTTTTGTTGTAAACCCAGGTAATAAACCTAGTCGACGTATAATCTTTACACGTGAGCCACTATATCGAGCCATAAAAAAATACCTCCATTAAAATTTAAAGAACATTATACTTAACAATTGTTTTATTAGCTTCTGCCATTTTATGCATTTCGTCTCTTTTTTTAATAGCTTCACCAACGCCATTTGCAGCACTAATTATTTCTGAAGATAACCTATCTACAATTAAGAATTTTCCACCAGCTTTATTATTTGATGATTGAAATAACCATCTAATAGCTAAAGTCGTACCTCGGTTACTACTAATAAATACAGGTATTTGAGTAGTTGAACCCCCAAGTCTTCGAGATCTTATTTCAACAAATGGGGTAATATTTAAGATTGCCTGTTCAACTATTTTAATAGGATCTTGTTGTGTTGTTTTCTCAATTTTTTTTATTGATTTATAAAGAATATTTCTAGCCAAACTCTTATTACCTTTTTTCATCATGCGGTTAATTATCATTTGTATTAATTCATTATTATAAAGTGAATCTGATTCAATAAAACGTTTCTTTGAAAGTCTACGACGTGACATAACGGATTAAATAACCTCCTTTTTACTAATATTAATTCTATTTACTTGCACCATATTTTGATCTTGATCTTATTCGATCTTTAACAGAAGATGTATCTAAAGTACCTCGAATAATATGATATCGTACTCCTGGTAAATCTTTTACTCTTCCTCCACGTATTAGAACTACTGAATGTTCTTGAAGATTATGACCTATTCCTGGAATATATGCAGTTACTTCGAAACCAGATGTAAGTTTTATTCTTGCTACTTTTCTTAATGACGAATTAGGTTTCTTTGGCGTTGTTGTATAAACTCTAGAACAAACACCTCTTCGTTGTGGACACATTTTTAATGCTGGCGATTTTGTTTTTTTCAGCACTTTTTTTCTCGAAAATCTTATTAATTGTTGAATAGTGGGCATAACTGTTTTTAACAAAAAAAAATAATAATATTAAATATAACGAAAACTATTACTATAGAAATTTAAGTACTTATTGAAAATATTTTATCTTAATAATTATGTCATAGCTAATTTTTTAAATTAAAGATCTAAATAAAATACTAAAGAATCTGGGAAAAAACGATTTATTTCTATCACTAATCCAGCAGTAAAACTTAGCCAAATAGCAAAAACAACCGGAACTGAAGATAACCACCCTTTAAATCCACCCATAAAATTTAATTTTTAATACATTTACCATACAATATATAATTATAATAAATTTATACTTTTAAGATTTCAAAGATAAACTAAATATTTTTCTTACCAGGTCTACGTCCCGGATCATTTGATAAAAAACCAAAAATAAATAAACTAATAAAAGACGCAACAACAGTATATACAAGTGATTTTAAAATTAACATAACAAATGAGTTAAATCTGAATAATAAATTAAATTGTAAAAGCTTTAAAGTTAGATATTCCATAACAAGAGCCTTCTATCGGAATCGAACCGATAACTTTCGGTTTACAAGACCGATACTCTACCAATTGAGTTAAGAAGGCTTTTATTTTATTATATATATATATTAAGATATATAATTATTAAACTAAACGAAAGAAAAAAATAGAAAGTTGAAATAATAGGTTCTCTTAAATAAAAATTATTTAAAAAGAATACATAAAATATATCTATTTATGGAAAATACAAAAGGAAAAGTTATTCAAATTATTGGTCCTGTAATCGATGTTACATTCCCTATTGAAGGAATGTCAGAAGTTCATATTTATGATGCTGTAGTGATTGAAGATCAAGCAGAAAAAATTTCAGTTACTTGTGAAATTCAACAATTAATTGGAAGTCAAAGTGTTAGAACTGTATCAATGAGTGCAACAGATAGAATTAAACGTGGGATGGATGTTTTACAAACAGGAAAAGCTATTTCAGTTCCTGTAGGTAAATCGACATTAGGACGTATTTTTAATGTTTTAGGTCAACCAATTGATAACTTAGGAGAAGTGAAATTCGAAGATACTCGACCAATCCATAGATCTGCACCAGAGTTTGTTAACTTAGATATTAAATTAGAAATCTTTGAAACTGGAATTAAAGTTATTGATTTATTAGCACCATATAGAAGAGGTGGTAAAGTAGGTTTATTTGGGGGAGCTGGTGTAGGAAAAACAGTTCTTATTATGGAGTTAATTAACAATATTGCAAAAGCACATGGTGGTGTTTCTGTTTTTGCAGGAGTTGGAGAAAGAACAAGAGAAGGAAATGATTTATACGCGGAAATGAAAGAATCTGGAGTTATTGTAGAAAATAATCTATCAGAATCAAAAGTTTGTCTAGTTTATGGACAAATGAACGAACCTCCTGGAGCAAGAATGCGTGTAGGATTAGCTGCATTAACAATGGCTGAATACTTTAGAGATTCGTCAAAACAAGATGTATTATTATTTATTGATAATGTTTTCCGTTTTGTTCAAGCAGGATCAGAAGTATCTGCATTATTAGGAAGAATGCCTTCTGCCGTTGGATATCAACCTACATTAGCAACTGAAATGGGAGGACTACAAGAAAGAATCACTTCAACAAAAGATGGTTCAATCACATCTATTCAAGCTGTTTATGTACCGGCAGATGACTTAACAGATCCTGCAGCAGCAACAACTTTTGCACACTTAGATGCAACTACTGTATTATCACGAGGATTAGCGTCAAAAGGTATCTATCCAGCAGTAGACCCATTAGGTTCAACATCAACAATGCTTCAGCCTTGGATTGTAGGAGAAAATCATTATAATTGTGCTCAACGTGTTAAGCAGACTCTTCAAAGATATAAAGAATTACAAGACATCATTGCAATTTTAGGATTAGAAGAATTATCTGAAGAAGATCGACTAACAGTTGACCGTGCAAGAAAAGTTGAAAGATTCTTATCTCAGCCATTCTTTGTGGCTGAAGTATTTACTGGTCTATCAGGTAAATACGTAGGTCTAAACGAGACAATCTATGGATTTACTAAGATTCTTAATGGTGAATTAGATTCATACAATGAACAAGCTTTTTATCTAGTTGGAAACATTAGTGATGCAGAAACAAAAATGAAATCAATTAATGTTGACTAATTAATTATTGCTACTCGATTTCGAGTAGCAATTTTAATAAAAATAAATAAAGTACGAAGGAAAATTATGAAATTAAAGATTAAAGTAGCGATTCCTGGAAAAATTATATGGGAAGATGAAATAATAGAGGCAGTAATTCAAACAACTACAGGTAAAATAGGTATTTTACCTAATCATGCACCTTTAGTAGCTGCCATCGAGACAAGCGTATTAACTTTAAAAAATACAGATAATAAAACAACACTGCTTGTAATTTCAGATGGTTATGTTTCTCTTGAGAAGAACTCAATTTTTATAGCAACAGATAGATGTATCTTAGAAGATAAAATTGATCCAAAAAAATTAGAACAAGACTATAAAATTGCTTTAGAAAAATACAATACAGCAGAAAAATTAGGAAAAAAATATATAGCTAATAAAACATTAAAAAGAATTAATGCGTGTTATGAAGTTTTAAATTACAAAAAACAACAATTAACATAGAAAAATTCTTTTAATAAATCTAAATAAAGAAGAAAAAAATTATAAATTGCTAGCGTAATCAAAACTTATAGTATTCATAAATCTTAAATATAAAAATATATAGATAAATATATATATATATTTATATATATCTATTCTAACAAAATTATCCTGAAATTGAATCGAAAAAAAGATTAACTTCTAATTTAATCATTTCTTCGTGATAACCAATTACGAGCTTTTATATAACTAGTTGGAGCTAATCTTATAGCTTCTTTCCAATAATCTGCTGCTTTATCAAAAAATATTTTTGAAACTTCATCTTGATTGCTAATTAACGCTTGTTCGCCTCGATAATGATATATTATAGCAATATTATTCAAAGCTTGTGATAATCGTGGATTTCGATCTAATGCTTGATAATAATATTCTAAAGCTTTACTCTGTTGTCCATTACTAGAATGAATTAAACCAATATTATAAAGCATATAACTTCGATCATAAGCATCAATTTCGAGACGCAAAGCCTGATAATAATTTTGAAGAGCTTCAGCATATTCACCTTCAGATTGTGCAGACATACCATTTCTATAGTAAGTAAATGCTCGTTTTTCATCATTAGATGCTGGTAATATTCTTAATAAGATATCGGCTACTATGGTAAATGTTTTATCTTTTTATCAAAGACATTTGAAAATTCTTAAATTTACATTATTTCTTATCAAAAAGAACTGTAAAAACAATTTACATCATTTACAGCTCATATCTTGACTTTTAGTATGAAATTGATTATTATATTTTATAGTTATTATAATCAAAACAATCAAGATTAATCAGACATTACTATACTATTTATTTATAATAAAAAATCATTATGATTATTCATTATAAACATTTATTTTTCTTACTTAAAAAGATGTGAATGAATTCTTTCAATATAAGGTACTAAATAATAGATATTTTACAAAGAAATTGAGTAATTCTGAATTCTATTTACTTATATCTGTAATAGATTATTCTTAAGATTATATATTACAAAACAACCTTTATTAGTTTTAAATTTTTATACTTTAATTTTTAACAATTAAAATTAACTCTTTTATTTATAAATAAAATTAGTTTATTGTGCTAAAAATCTTAAACAATTTAAAAGTTAATAATTAATAATATGAATATCTTATAATTTTTATAAAATTGTCATTTTTTTGAGATCTCGGCATATAAAAATTATCATTATAAAAAAAAATGTTTTATACAAATTAAACGAATAAATTCATTTTGATAAAAAAAAACAAAATGATATTTTTCCCGTGTTTTTAGAATTTCTTATTTCAATGTTAAAATACATGATAATGATCATTATCTAATTCTAGTAAATTATTCTATAAAATTATCACTAGATAACCTTAATCAATAATAATAAACATCTATTAGAGATTATGATATTAAGATTTGAATATCAAATTAATTTATAATTATCATATATTACTAAACAAAAATAAAAGAAAAATGCTATTATATGATCTTTGCTAAAAAAACAGAAGCTGCAGGATTTAAAGCTGGTGTAAAAGACTACCGATTAACGTATTATACTCCTGATTACAAAGTAAAGGATACTGATATTTTAGCCGCTTTTAGAGTTACACCGCAACCAGGAGTTCCTCCTGAAGAAGCAGCAGCAGCAGTAGCAGCAGAATCATCTACAGGTACATGGACTACTGTATGGACAGATGGTCTTACATCTTTAGACCGTTACAAAGGAAGATGTTATTTCATCGAAACTTTCGAAGGGCAAAAAGATAATCAATTTATCTGTTACGTTGCGTACCCATTAGATTTATTCGAAGAAGGATCTGTTACAAACTTATTTACAAGTATTGTAGGAAATGTATTTGGATTTAAAGCATTAAGAGCAATTCGTTTAGAAGATATTCGAATTCCAATTGCTTACGTAAAAACATTTGATGGACCACCTCATGGTATTCAGGTTGAACGTGACAAATTAAATAAGTACGGTCGTGCTTTATTAGGATGTACAATTAAGCCTAAATTAGGTCTTTCTGCAAAAAATTACGGACGTGCCGTATATGAAGGCTTACGTGGTGGTTTAGACTTTACAAAAGATGACGAAAATGTTAACTCTCAACCATTCATGAGATGGAGAGATAGATTTGTTTTCGTAGCTGAAGCAATTTACAAAGCACAATCTGAAACAGGTGAAATCAAAGGGCACTACTTAAATGCTACTGCTGGAACTTGTGAAGAAGTAATGAAAAGAGCTGAGTGTGCTAAAGAATTAGGAGTTCCTATTGTTATGCACGACTACTTAACAGGTGGATTTACTGCAAACACATCATTATCTAAGTACTGTAGAGATACTGGATTATTACTTCACATTCACCGTGCAATGCACGCTGTTATTGATAGACAAAAGAATCATGGTATTCATTTCCGTGTTTTAGCTAAAGCATTACGTTTATCTGGTGGAGATCATTTACATAGTGGTACTGTTGTTGGTAAATTAGAAGGTGATAAAGATATCACATTAGGTTTCGTTGACTTAATGAGAGATGACTACGTAGAATTAGATAGATCTAGAGGAATCTACTTTACTCAGGATTGGGCTTCTATGGGTGGAGTTATTCCTGTAGCTTCTGGTGGTATTCACGTATGGCACATGCCTGCTTTAGTTGATATCTTCAAAGATGATGCTTGTTTACAGTTTGGTGGTGGTACATTAGGACACCCTTGGGGTAATGCTCCTGGTGCAACTGCAAACCGTGTAGCATTAGAAGCTTGTATTAAAGTACGTAACCAAGGTTTAAACGTATTAGCAGAAGGTGGTAATGCACTTCGTGAAGCAACAAAATGGAGTCCAGAATTAGCAGCAGCTTGTGAAGTATGGAAAGAGATTAAATTCGAATTCGATACTGTTGATACTGTATAATTAAGACATTTTATACATAATTAACTAATAGTTTTTTTGTGTTATATAAATATATAGACTTAAAATATTTAAGTCTATATAGGCTTATAGCTCAGTTGGTAGAGCGTCTGCCTTACAAGCAGAATGTCATCGGTTCGAATCCGGTTAAGCCTAATAAGACTCTATTGAATTAAGAACCTAAGATCTCATCAACTATACCATAATTTCTTGCTTCTCGTGAAGATAAAAAACAATCCCTATCAATATCTCGAGATATTCGACTTAATGTTTGTGTAGTATGCTCAATATATATTTTACCAAGTAATCGTCTCAATCTTGACATACTTTCTGATTCAATGACAAGATCAGATGCCTGCCCATAATACTCATTCATAGGTTGATGTAATATTATTCGAGAATGTGGAAGTATCATTCTTCTTCGATATTTTCCATTTGCTAAAATAAGAGAAGATACAGAAGAGGCTAATCCCATACAAAGAGTAATAACATCGGATTTAATATATTGCATCATATCATATAGGGCTATTCCACCCATTAATGAACCTCCAATAGAATTAATATAAAAAAAAATGGGTTTCTTATGGCCTTCAAAATCTAAATATAATAAAGTGGCTATCATTTGATTAACAAAATCTTCATCAAGTAATTGAAATAAGAATAATATACGTTCTTTATATAATCGACTATAAATATCTATCCATCTTGGAGTAGTATCACCAAAATCTTGAAAAGGTACTTTAGGTATACCAATTGGACTAATAATTTTTCTCATAAATTTCTCCTAATTTTTTTTTTACACAATATTTTATACTTGATAGTAATAATAACTAGCAAATAATTTTATTATCTTAATAAACTTGCAAATCCTTTAAAATTTATGTCTGTTATATATGTGTTAAGATTAGATTTAAAGAAAGAAAGTAAAAAAAAATTAATGAAATTATTTAACACTATGGGATTACCTTGGTATCGTGTTCATACTGTAGTATTAAACGACCCTGGAAGACTTATTGCAGTTCACTTAATGCACACAGCGTTAGTATCTGGATGGGCTGGATCAATGGCATTTTACGAATTAGCTTTATTTGACCCATCAGATCCTATTTTAAATCCAATGTGGAGACAAGGTATGTTCGTACTACCATTTATGACTCGTATTGGAGTAACGCAATCTTGGAGTAACTGGAGTATTAATGGTGATGCAGTCGTAGATCCTGGAATATGGAGTTATGAAGGTGTTGCAGCAGCACATATTGTACTATCTGGATTACTTTTCATGGCAGCAATCTGGCATTGGGTTTATTGGGATTTAGAACTTTTTATTGATAAAAGAACTTTATTTCCTGTATTAGACTTACCAAAAATCTTTGGTATTCACTTATAACTTTCTGGTATTTTATGTTTTGGATTTGGAGCATTCCATGTTACTGGGTTATTTGGTCCTGGAATTTGGATTTCAGATCCATATGGACTTACAGGAAAAGTTCAACCTGTTTCGCCTGCTTGGGGACCTGAAGGTTTTAATCCATTTAATCCTGGAGGAGTAGCATCACATCATATTGCTGCAGGTATCTTAGGTATTATCGCAGGTTTATTTCATTTAAGTGTAAGACCTTCTCAAAGACTTTATGATGGATTAAAAATGGGTAACATTGAGACAGTTCTTTCAAGTAGTATCGCGGCTGTATTTTGGGCAGCTTTTGTTGTTGCTGGAACAATGTGGTATGGTTGTGCCGCAACGCCAGTTGAATTATTTGGACCAACTCGTTATCAATGGGACCAAGGATATTTCCAACAAGAAATCGAGCGACGTGTACAAACTGAAATGGAGTCTGAAGCTACTTTAGACAAGGCATGGTCTACAATCCCTGAGAAATTAGCTTTTTATGATTACATTGGAAATAATCCGGCAAAAGGTGGATTATTTAGAGTAGGAGCTATGAATAGCGGCGATGGTATTGCTGTAGGATGGCTAGGACACCCTATTTTCAAAGATAAACTAGGAAATGAACTTTTTGTTAGAAGAATGCCAACATTTTTTGAAACATTCCCTGTTTTATTAGTAGATGAAAATGGTGTTGTAAAAGCAGATATCCCATTCCGTCGAGCTGAATCAAAATATAGTATTGAACAAGTAGGTGTTTCAACAACTTTCTATGGAGGAGAGTTAAATGGAACAACTTTTACTGACCCTGCTACAGTAAAAAAATATGCTCGTAGAGCCCAATTAGGAGAAATCTTTGAATTCGACCGTACAACTTTAAAATCAGACGGTGTATTTAGAAGTAGTCCGAGAGCTTGGTTTACTTTTGGTCATTTAATTTTCGCTTTATTATTCTTCTTTGGACATATTTGGCATGGAGCGCGAACATTATTTAGACAAGTATTTGCTGGTATTGACCCAGATTTAGATGAACAAGTAGAATTTGGAGCATTTCTTAAATTAGGAGACACTAGTACAAGAAGACAATCTGTCTAAAAAAAAATATTTATTTGAAGGATTTTCTTATGGAAGCTTTAGTATATACATTTTTATTAGTAGGAACATTAGGTATTATATTTTTCTCAATATTTTTTCGAGAGCCACCTCGCATTCTTAAATAATTAAGAAATAAATATTGAATTAAAAAAAGATAGGGTGATAATTTAATAATTATGTTTAAAAAGATTGAATTTATATTAGAGTTAAATCGTTAATCTTCATGCTCTTCAAATGGATCTCGTAATTCAGTAGAAGTAGGACCAAAACCCACATAAATGGAATAACCCGTAACACTAATTAAAAGAAACCACAAAAATATCGTAAAGAAAAAAGCTGTCCCATCCATAATATTTATACTAAAAATTAATACTTTTTACAGAAAGTAAAATTATATGTTTCATCTTGAATTTTATTAATTATGGCAACAAAAACATCAAAATTAATTGAAAATAATACTAGTACGGTAACACCACTAGGAACATTATTAAAACCTTTAAATTCAGAATACGGTAAAGTTTCTGTAGGATGGGGAACAACAGGAGTAATGGTTGTTTTTATGTCTTTATTTGCAGTCTTTCTTACTATTATTTTAGAGATTTATAATGGATCACTAGTATTAAGTGATGTAGCTGTACAATAAAAAGAAGGAATTCTAAGAGCTAAGGATTTGATT
>ERZ1740072.463-NODE-463-length-16554-cov-3.598097_pt1 | contig 16554 bp, 17 predicted proteins | sample MGYA00581733_ERZ1740072 | MGnify/ENA primary metagenome ERZ1740072 (study PRJEB43018, sample SAMN04849741) | marine metagenome | isolation source: floating plastic debris | place: Pacific Ocean | collected 2008-08-30 | study: EMG produced TPA metagenomics assembly...
GGTATGCTTGTCTTTGCTAGTCTTCTATTTGCCGTGCGCAGACGCGAAAAGCAAGTTAACGCGAACGTAAACGTCACTTTGTCCCAGATTCCGTAGCGTAAACCTTACCCAGCGGAGGGTTCAGCCAGAAATGGCGCACAGGCCGTGCGCAACAGGCCGATCGCGGCCGCAGAACCCATACCGCCTCCGGTATTGAATTGAAATTCAGCCAGCGGCGTCATGCCAAGCCGTTCGATCGCCGCTTCATGCGCCGGTCTTCGGGTCACGTGCGCCGCGCGGACATGATCAATACCAAGTGGGTTGAGCGCATGCACAATGCCCGCCGCAATCGTGGTCGCAAACCCATCAACCAGAACCGGAACGCCCTGATGGCGGGCGGCAATAATTGCGCCAACGCAGGCCGCAAGTTCGCGCCCACCGAGGCAGCGCAATGCTTCGAGCGGATCAGACAGATGCCCGCGATGTACGCGCAAAGCTTCGCTGACAATCGCGACGCGCTGCTTGTTCATTTCAGCCGGCACTTGCGGACCCGGTCGCACCCAATATTCGGGCGCGCCACCATAAAGAGCGCAAGCCACGGCGGCTGCAGATGTCCCAATACCGGCGCCGACGACGCCTAAAGCCACGAGGTCGGGGTGCCCCTCCAGGGCCTCAAATCCGAACGCGATGGTTGCCGCGCACTCGCGCTCCGTCATCGCTGCTTCTTCGGCAAAATTCGGGGTCGGCTTGTCGATCGCGAGCTCGAAGACGCGAATATTCGCCTCGACTTGTGTGGCAATCGCCGAAAGCGGGGCCCGCCCCTCTTTCATCGCATCGACTTTCTCGCGGGTGCTTTCGTTCGAAGACAGAGTCACGCCATTCTGGGAAATCCCGTGCGAACCTGCGAAAATGGCCAGCGTCGGGCTCTCCAGACGCGGCGGATAGCGTTTTTGCCATTCCGCAAGCCAGGCCGCACCCTCGCCAAGCTTGCCAAAATCACCTTCGCGGCCCATTTCCAGGAGCGCGTCAAACACGCGCTGCGCCGCCGCCGGGTCTGTTTCCGCAGGCTGCATGGCAAGTTTTCGAACGTCATCTAGCGGACGTGTGGCTGGATCAATTTCCGGCACGTCTATTCCTTTTTACTTGAGAGGCCATAAAACGCCATTATTTCAAAGCGCAAGTCAATTCTCGATCTGGTAATTTGATAAAACTGTCGCAAGTATATTTTGAGACTATCTGTTTAGGATGACAAACATGGCCCGACCAGACATTGAAAGCCCCTGTATTAAAGTTTGCGCGGTCGACGGCGAAACGGGTCTCTGCTTGGGATGCGGGCGCAGTCTGAAAGAAATTGGCAGCTGGATGCGATATGACGACGAGGGTCGGCGCGCCGTGATGGAGTCCCTGCCCGAGCGCATGCAGCATTTGCGCGATATCGGGAAACTGAGCGCTGCATCATGAAGACCACACACATCCTCTCCACCTTCTTGCTCGCGGGCGGCGTCGCAGCCATAATTTCATTTTATCTCAACCCGAAACTCAATAACGCCGAGACGGAGATTGCCTCGACGCCTGCGGCAGATGCAGAGACGTCGCCCAGCGTCGCATCTTTGGCCGTCGAGCCTCAGCCCCAGTCATCCGCTCGCCGCATGGCCACCATCCGGTCTCGACCGGATGGCCATTATTGGACCCGTGCGCTGGTCAACAAGAAATCAAGCGTCGAATTTATGGTCGATACAGGCGCCAGCGTGGTCGCCCTGACCTACAAGGACGCGCAAAAAATGGGGCTTCGTCCGGATCAGCTCGATTATCGCTGGGAGATCCGCACCGCTGGCGGAATCACCATGGGCGCCAGCGTCAAGATCGACTCGATTCAGATCAATCAGGTCCACGTAAAAAATGTTGACGCCATGGTGCTGCGGTCGGACTTGCAACAATCACTGCTCGGAATGAGCTTCCTGCGCGAACTCTACTCTTACGAATTTCGCGGCGACCGAATGATCATCAAACAGTAAAGTCCGCGCGCTATTCGAACGGGATTCAGCCGAACTGCGCGATGACGTCGTCGATATCGGCGCCCGGTCGCGACAGGATCGCCGCCACTTGTGCGCGCTGTTCGATGGCCAGCCAGATGCCGGCAACTTCCAGATCGACGACAGACCATTTTCCGCCGCGTTCGATAACCCGCCAGCGCACCTTCAAGGCGTCGCTTTCATTCCGCACCTCCGTCGTCACGATCGCATCGCGCGCATTCCGCGCAGATGTGTTCACGACGCTCACTTCAACACCGGAAAATTGGTGTGCATTCGCTTCAATCTGGCGCCGCAGGAAGGTCTCAAAGGCGCGCGTGAACCGCGCTTTGTCATGGGCTGGCAAGGCGCGGCCATGTCGACCGAGCGTAAAGCTGGCAATGGCGCGTGTATCAATGTGCGACAGCACAGTATCCGCGACCTTGGTCTGTTCGGTACGTGAAATGTCAATTGCGGCCGAGTTGACGAGCGCTTCTGCGCGCTGAACATCATTCTGAGCCGCAACAGCGACCGGGGCTGAAGCGGCAAGAGCAATCGAGACGAGCAATGTCTTCAACATGGGAGGTTCCTTGCATAATTCACGCCACTATCGGGCGATTGAACGCAAAGATAGGAAGGCAATTGTGCAAGGATTAGGGCCAAACTTAGCATAGGGGGTATGCACGTGTCGTATGGTGGCTTTTCCGCCACACTTCACAGCGCCAGGTTGTATCCTCGCAGCGACTTTGGCTAATGCCGGAATGTGGTGTCCTTTGGGGACTCTCCCTGATGGCGAAACCCTCGACCCAACGCGAAGTAATTCTCGCCAGGTCGAGGGGGTAGGCGTTTCGCGGACGCGCCGCTTACCCTGAAATGGCGAGCGCGCTTTCGATTTGATGGCGAATGGACTCGAACGCATCGGTCAACTGACTGGCATTTGACGCCTCATAATAATTCGAACTGGATGAGGCGCATTCTTCGAGCATGACCTTGGTTGCGGGGTCCGATACCTCGAATGCGATTGTATAGATATCGATCTTACCGTTTTTGATTTTGGTACAGATCGCCTTGGTCAGTGTATCCGCATTGTGCTGACTATTGCCCTCATGCGTGCCATCAGACAAAGCTGAGATCGAGTTTTCGCCATCCGACATCAAAATCACAGCTTTGATGTTGCCACTGTTTACGAACGCCGCAGTGGGCTCGCCGTGCGTAAATGGGAGGGGATTTGTAAGCGTTCGCCAACCCCAGACGAGACCGGCCGGGATATAGGTCTCTCCCCTTGCTTCAAGATTATCAATGGCATTGTAAAGGACGGTGTCACTATTCGTCAGTGTTTGCATTTGCGGAGCACACGTCTCTTCACTCGGTGTGACAATGCCGGGTACTTTGTGAGTTCCATACAGTGTGTCTGTCTTATAGTGTGGATCCGGGCGCGATCGGACGCATCCATACCACTTCAACTCCAGTGTCGACGAATGGCTGGTGCAGCTCTCCATATCTGCCGGAACGGTAATCCCATTGCAATCAGGACGGGTACATGTCTGGGGGGCCCCATCCTGGCCGCACTCATATGACGTGGACGGGCAATTGGCGTTGGCCCAGGATTCATCGATGGTGCACGACTGACCCCCTGTGGTTGCTGTACGGTCCGGTTCGATGTCCAGCCATTGCGCTGAGTCACTATGGGTGGTTCCAACATTCACGAACCCGGAAAACGGGACAATTGACATTCTGATTTGCGTGCTGGACGGATCGATCAGCTGATAGACCATCTCATCAGCTGCTGATTCCAAAGCCGCGAGTTTCGTTCCGCCCATGGAATGCGATGTGTCGAGCACAAGCGCAAGCTCGACATTCTGAACATCACGAAACGTGATCTCAGACTTTGCGTAGAGCCCCAACGTGTCTGTTCCGAACAGTTGCATAATCGACGTGGGCATCTGGCCATTAACCTCCAGAGTCGCCGTGTCGCCGACGCGGACTAAATTTAATGGATCTAGCGACGCATATTCCAACCGAGTAACATGCTCGCTGAAGAAATCTCTGGCTGCTGTCTGTAAATCGTCATCTGATACGCTTGGGTCGGCGATATAATACTTCATCGCGGCAAGGCCCGATGCATCCAACGCCGTTTGAACGTGAGCCTGAGCAGATCGATGCATATTATGATCGATCGCAAACCCGACAACGGACATGATGAAAAAAATGCAGCCGGCAAAAATTATGGCCACGTTGGCGCTTTGATGACGGGCGAATCGCCCGACCCCTCTAATCGGTTTCATAGGCATGGACTCCAAATCTGCCTTTGGGTCCCCTACGCTCGCCGACCTTTTGCGCGTCGAAACACTGCATTAACGCTAAAAAGCGTCGGCAATGTTCAACAAACTTTCTGGTGAATTGGAGAGACTTCGCGAAAAGTGAAAGACAATCCGATCAAGACTTGTCCGAGTGACGCTTTTTCCCGGATGATTTTATCGCGTCGGCGAGGCTAAATTTGCCGCTTCCTGGCTTCAGAGCAACGGGTTGTCCGGGGCCCGGCGCCCAACCCGAAAGCCAGATGATCTCAAAAGTGGCCCGGACACGGCCGTCCGGATCGCTAAAACGGTCGATATATATTTCCGTCATACGTGCCAATATCCGCGGCGACAACGGTTGGCGAACCTGATCCGGGCGGGCTGCGAAGGCTGCCTGTTCGCCCATGCCCTTTAGGTCCCGAAGTAATTGCATCGGATGTTCATATCGCACGGTGACGCGATCTCGGTCCGCAACGGGCAATGCAAATCCTGCGGACTGCAACAAGCCGGCCATATCCTGAAGACCTGGCAGTGGCGACAGGCGCGGACATATCCCGCCAGTGATTTCATGTTCCGCCTCAATCAAAGCAGTGCGAAGCTCAGTCAGCGATCCGCCACCAAACAGGCAGGCCAGAAACAAGCCGTCCGGCTTCAAAACCGATTTGATATCGAGCAGCATTTGCGGCAGATCATTGATCCAATGCAGTGACAGGACACTGACCACCAGATCAATCGACTCAGGCTCAAATGGAATCGCGTCATTCTTAACCTGAATCGCACTCAACCCCTTGCTTTTCAGCACCTTGATCATGCCGGCAGAAGAGTCCAATGCGGTGACCTGCTGCGCGATTTCGCTCCGCAACAGAGCCTCGCTGGCCCGTCCATCATGCGCAAAAAGATCCAGTGCGTGATCGAATTTCCGCGGACTGTCCTTGAGCCTTTCCAATAATTGATTCGACTCCCTGCCCTTAAGGAAGGCATACTCCTCGTAATCAGACGACGCGCGGTCCCGGTTTCGGGCAACACGCGCGCGATCAAACAGCTTGGGGGGTGGAGACGACACCATGGGTTCCGATATGCATTGGACAGCGCGTTCCGCAAGGGCGGGATTACGGTCGTTGACCAATTTTGTCTGGCCGCATCGGTCCATTCTCACCGGACAAAGACATGGCGGAGATGGCCCACTCGCGGCGGAGGACATGGCAGGGCTGACTTTCCTCAACGGCTCGGGTTGCCGGACCTGCGCCATACCGCTCGACATCGACCTGGGCGAGGATAGCCAGTGTGGGGCTTGCGCTGCGAAAGCGCCCGAATGGGATCAGGCCCGTGCCGCGCTCGCTTATGATGAGGTATCTCGCCAAGCCATCCTTGAGCTCAAACATGCGGGCCGCCGCGACGGACTAAACGCGATGTGCAACTGGATGGCCCTTGCAGGCCGCGACATCCTACCAGAAACGGATTGGCTGGTGCCAGTTCCGCTGCACTATCAACGTTTGGCGTCACGCGGATTCAATCAAGCGGCCTGGCTGACCCAGGGCGTGGCGCGGCGGACTGGAACGCTGGCACTGATTGACGGTCTCTCTCGCAAGCGGCACACGCCTAGCCAGGGCGGCCTGACGGGGCGCCAGAGACGGCGGAACGTCGCCGGCGCCTTCGAAGTACGAAAGACACGGCAAAGCCGGATGAAGGGCAGCACCGTCACCCTGGTTGATGATGTCCTGACAACAGGGGCTACGCTTACCGCCTGCACAAAAGCGCTAAAACGCGCCGGCGCGACCCGCGTCAATGTGCTGGTGCTTGCCCGCGTTTTCAGAGAGGCGGACCTTACCATATAAGGGGCGAACCGGACGAAAAGGACCGCCCCGAACATGGCTCACGTGACGATTTATACGCGCGCATTCTGCCCCTATTGCTCGCGCGCATTGAACCTGCTGAAGCAGAAAGGCGTGGAAATGACGCATATCGATGCCGGTATGGATGCGCAGAAAAAAGCCGAGATGATTCAGAAATCGGACGGCGCCCGGACGTTCCCGCAGATCTTTGTCGGTGACCTGCGCATTGGCGGCTGCGATGAGATGATGGCGCTTGAACGGTCTGGTAAGCTGGATCCGCTATTGCAGGCGTAAATGATCAAATACGCCCTCATCTGCACCGATTGTGACGCCGAGTTTGATGCCTGGTTTGCGTCATCGGATACGTATGACACGCAATCGAAAGACGGTCTGGTGACGTGCCTGGCCTGTGGGGGCTCAAATGTCGGCAAGGCGATCATGGCGCCAGCCGTTTCGGGCACCAAGAAGTCTGGCCCACCGGATCCGCAAAAGGTGTTCGGAAAACTGGCCGCAAAGGCCCGCCAGCACGTTTCGGAGAATTTCGACTATGTCGGCGACGGCTTCGCCCACGAAGCGCGCGCCATGCATTATGGTGAAACGGAACACAAACCAATCTGGGGCGAAACGACGGCGGATGAGCGCGAGTCCCTGAAAGAAGAAGGGGTCCCGGCAGAGCCGCTGCATCCGGCCTTCACGCCCGCTAAGCCTCGCGACGAGGATAAGCTCAATTAAGCCCGTCGAAATCAGGTCTGGCGCATGCATTCGACCAGTTACTCGACCAGCTCCGCCGGTTTGTCCTCCCGAATGAAGTGATGTCCATCAGACATCGTTGTGTGCGGCTGATCTTTTGCGCCCGGAACCGTTTCCTGCCAGACGGTATCACCGCCAGCCGTTTCGGGGTCACTGTCCTCAAACGCGGTCAGGAATGGTTTGTCCCAATTGGCAAAAATCTCATTCATGACTTTTTGACTCTGCCATAACTGCGACGGTACGAGATATGCAAAATCCGGATGGCGGCCTGATAGCGCTCATCGGGAAATGGTGCGGCATACCCGGCAAGCTCCTCGTCAGAGATTGTGCAGGTCGTGGCGCCTTGAAAAAGAGTTAGAATATCAAAATTTTCCGCTTCCCTGAGACATTGCTCCGCGCGCTACGATCCGATCGACCAGGCGCCATATTCGCAGTGCATTCCAACCGACTGAAGTCCGGTTGAGCGCCGCATACTTGGAGATCCTTGCAGAAACCGCCCAATCGATCGTGATTTACTGATAATCGAAGCGAAATGGACCAAAATCCAAAAAAAACACGCCAACTTGCTTGCAAACGCATTCAAACTATCTGACGAATAGCGATATACCGACGCAGTTAGCGCGGACAGGGAGACATGTGTGACACTCAGCTATCCATCGAAGACATCGAATATGTCGCTGACATGTTGCGCGCAATCGCATGGGTAAAAAGCGATCTTGGACCCGTTTCTCCTGAGACACTTACCGATCTGGAAGTCAGTCTCGGCGCCGCCGAATCTGCGCTGCGTCGGGTGGCTGCTGAAATGGCGATCCACGTGCCCGCCAGTTCAAAGTCAAATTGACCTGCTTTTCGCCACCTGAATGAACGCACTCTGGCCAGGAAGCCCGTCGTAAAACCAGCCAATAGGCAAGCTGTAAAGCCGCGCGATTCGAGCCACAATCAACGCGCTCACGCGGCGCTCTCCGCGCTCCAACGCTCGATAATCCGCCACAGATAATTCCAGCGCCGCGGCGGTTGCGGCCGCATCCATGTCCGCCGATTGCCGAGCGGTCGCGATACGCCTGCCGAGATGTTCATCAATATTGTATGTCACTTATGTCCCCTTGTCGCAAAAACGCACGACATGGGTAAATTAGGGACTGCGAAGCCCACGCTCAAGGCAAAGGGCTCCAGAAACTGAAAGTTGGGAGTTTTTGCCCCTGGGCCGCGAAATTTTCACGGAATCAGACAATTCCTTGCGCGGTGCACGGAGATAATAAGCAAGCATCCTCCGGCTCCGGAGGTCTCTCAGATCGAATCAATTTTGCCCAAACGCCCGGTTACACTCTCAAGATTGCCAGGTCTGCGGGTCCAGTCTAGATCGGATAAAACCTTCGAAAGACTGGGAGAAGCGGGCATGGCGGAAGCCGTAGAACAAGAACAGACAAAGGGAATTCTGGGTTGGGTCGAACGGACCGGCAATAAATTGCCCGATCCGGTCTTCCTGTTTGCCTATTTCATAATTGCTCTGGTGATCATTTCCGTCATCTGCGCCACGCTTGGCGTCAATGCGCAGCTGAATGATCAGGTCCTGGGCGGCATGCCGGACAGTCAGAAAGCCCGATTTGGCATTGGCAGCGATGGCATTATCAGCGCCGTCAGCCTGCTGGCAGCAGAGAATATTCAGCGGCTCTGGGTCGAGATGCCCAAAACGTTCACGCACTTCCATCCGCTTGGATATGTCCTGGTGGTGATGCTCGGCGCCGGCGTCGCCGAACGGTCTGGTCTGTTCGCAAGCGCCATGCGCTCAGCTGTCCGTGGCGCCCCGGTTTTTCTGCTTACGCCTGTGGTCGCTTTGGTCGCCATGGTCGGCAATCACGCGGCGGATGCGGCTTATGTCGTTCTCATCCCGCTCGCAGGCGTGCTGTTCGCCTCCGCTGGACGCCATCCACTGGCTGGCATAGCCGCCGCCTTTGCGGGCGTTTCGGGCGGATTTTCCGCCAATCTCTTTCCGGGTCAGCTCGACGCCCTGCTTTACGGCATTACGGAAGAAGCGGGCGAAATTCTGAATGCCAGCTATGATGCAAACATTGCCGGCAATTGGTGGTTCATCGTTGCGCTCCTGGTCATCTACCTTCCGATTATCTGGTTTGTCACCGATCGTGTGATCGAACCGCGCCTGGGCAAGTGGAGCCCATCTGAAGGCGCGGATGCGGATAGCTATAGCGATGAAGACAAGCCATTGACTCCAGAACAAAAGAAAGGCCTGCGCAATGCCGGGCTTGCCGTGCTAGGCGTCATCGCGCTTTGGGTGTTCATGACCGCCGGACCGGGCACGCCTCTGTGGCTCGATGGCGAAGGCACCGAGGGCATGGAATGGTATCAGCGCGCAGGTCCATTATTCCAATCGCTCGTCGGCGGATTTCTGGTCCTGTTTCTGGCCGCTGGCTGGGCGTATGGTGCCGCGGCCGGGACTATCAAAAACCATCGCGATCTGGTCGATATGATGTCGGAAGCGATGAAGGATATGGGTTATTATCTCGTTCTGTCCTTCGCTGCGGCGCATTTTGTTGCGATGTTTGGCTGGTCAAATCTGGGACTGATCAGTGCCGTGCATGGCGCCTCTGCGATTGAAAGCTCCGGCTTACCATTGCCCATCCTGCTCGGTCTGATCGTGCTCTTCTCGGCCATCATCAATCTGTTCGTCGGATCGGCGTCGGCCAAGTGGGCTTTGCTCGCCCCGGTCATGGTGCCGATGCTGATGCTGTTAGGCGTGTCGCCAGACGGCGCGACGGCGGTCTATCGTGTCGGCGACAGTGCGACCAATATCATCACGCCGCTCATGGTCTATTTCCCGCTCATCCTGGTCTTTGCCAGACGCTGGGTCGGAAGTTTTGGACTTGGTAGCCTGACCGCAATCATGTTGCCTTACTCGGTCTGGATGCTGATCAGCGGCATTCTTCTCGTTGTCGCCTGGACCTTCCTGGGCTTTGATCTCGGCCCCGGCGCGCCAATGGCCGTGACGCTGGGCGAAACTGGCTAGCGGCCCAGCGCCTTGCGCCTTTGATCTAAATCTTCCGGAACGGGCGCTTCCTTCCTGTTTGCGGCTCTGCCGGAACCAGGGCTTAGTCTCCCAAACGCGATAGAATTCTCCAGGTCGTGAGTTCCTGATCGCCGCCTTGCCCCTATCCGACCACCTCAGCGCGGCGCCCTGACTTTAATATCGGAGCATCGCACGCACCCTGTTCAACCTCCGGCAAGTCCCCTTGCACCAGGGCGAGATAAGTCTTTTTCACGCGCCGTTCGGCAAATTCAGTCGACAGAAAGGCCGTTGCCGGCTTGGTCTTTGCCGCCAGGACCAAACCGGATGTCCCGGCATCGATACGATGCACCAAATGCGGGCGCTTACCGTTCGAACGGGTAAATGCCCATAATAGGAAGTCAAGCGACGTGCCACGATTGCCGCGTGTTTGCACCGCCAAGCCTGAGGGCTTGTCAAAGGCTATGAGATACTCATCCTCATAGCAGACCAGCGCCCGGATCATCGCCTTTTGTGCATCTGACAGGGTCGGGATGGGCCTGTTTCGCATCAGCTCAGACTGCGCGCGATCACGCCTGCACCGAGAACCCGCTCACAATCACCGTCGTGATGATGATGACCGTGATGACAATCTGCCAGAATATGAGCAGCAAAAAGAACCGAAACCCGGACATGAAGAACCCGGTTGTGCCCACGACGGCCAGACTGCGCCAGACATAGACAAAGAAGGCGAGCAGAAACATCCCAAGGACAGTGCCGGGTAGATAGGGGCCAGCCAGCATCAAAAACGCCCCCGTCAGATAGATCCAGGAATGCAGATGCAAGGCATGGATGGCGTGATCGTAGATGTACAGACTGCGCCGCCAGACATGCAGCAGCGTCAGGGCGAAAATGGTCAAGGGGACGATCAGAATGCTCAGGCGGGGCAGCCAATTCTCAAGCTGGGCGGCAAACTGATCCTGGTTTTCCAGCACCGCCACAATCTGGTTCTCAATATCCTCCTGAACGCCGCTGGGCGCTTCGACATTGATATTCGCCCGGTTCAGCCGCTCGCGGGCCGTCTCTTGCACGGTTTCGGCGGCTTCAGCGGTTTGCCCTTCACTGATGCTCGCGGTGATTTCAGCCCGGGTTTCGTCATCGACATTGATGAACTGGCCAGGCGGCACCAGCGCGAACAGAACCAGATAAAACAGCAGGCTGGCCAATAGGAACAGTCGGAAAGGCGGCACATAACGGGCCCGTTTTCCTTCCGTGTAATTGCGCGTCAGCCGTCCGGGACGGAACATCAGCACTGGCAATGTCCGGGCCAGCCGTCCATCCAGCGTAAATGTGTCGCCAATGGTTTCACCAATCAGCGACAGGACCGGGCGGTGGAAGCTCGCCGCCAATTGTCCGCAATTCGGGCAATAACGCTGCGAGACCATCTCACCACAATTACGGCAGGGTTGTTCGCTCAGATCTGCTTTCTGGCGGGTGGTCATGCCCCCCATGGAGGCCGCCCCCGCGGTTTCGAATTCAATCGACATGTTCCTCCCCCGAACTGGCGTTTACTCGCTCGTCGTGGCCTCCTCGGGCGCCTCGGCCGGGCACAACCAGCGCGAACGGTGATTGTCTTCGGCATTTTCGGCCCATCCGTCCAGACCCGGATCCACCAGATTCTTGGTCACCTGGAACCACATGGGCGTGATGGGATAGTCTTCCAGCATGATTTGTTCCGCCTGAGCAAAGATCTCGGCACGCTTGACCAGATCGCGCTCCTGGCTGGCCAGCTCAAGCAGGCCGGCATATTCCGCGTTGGAATAGTTGCCATAGTTTTGCTGACCGGCATCCGTGTCCAGCAAGTAGAGATAGTTAAGCGGGTCGATATAGTCCGCCAGCCAGCCGCCATCCGAGACCTCAAAATTGCTTTGGCGCAAATCGGCATACAGAACTTTCGTGTCCTGGCGCAGGATCTGGGCATCGACCCAGGGCGCGATCTCGTTCCAATTCGCTTGTGCGACGGGTGCCGCCTTGGGATTGTCGCCCGTCGAGCGGTGCTTGTATTCAAAACGAAGCGGATTGTCCGGGCCGTATCCGGCCTCTTCCAACAGACGGCGCGACTCCATCAAACGCTCTCGCCGTCCTATGTTGGCCCAATCGACTTCGGGGCGGTCGGTTTCATAATTGGCGATCCCGGGCGGTACGAAATTGTAAGCGGGAATAAAACCGGGCGTCAGAACGCTCTCGACCAGAAATTCCCGGTCAATCGCCATGGCGAGCGCCTTGCGCACGCGCACGTCATCAAACGGGGCTTCGCTGGAGTTGAAACTCCAATAGGTCGTCAACAGACCGGGGGTCGTCCGCGCCCACCCCGGGAAACGACGATCCAGCTCGGCTTTGCGCCCCCCATCAAAGTCATTGTTGATGTCGAGATCCCCGGCTTCGATTCGCCGCTCAACCGCCGCGAGATCTTCGAGTTCAAAATAGCTGACCCGCTCAAAACAAAGCGTATCGGCCTCGTAGAAAAGCGGGTTTTTCTCCGCCACAATCTGATCACCCGTGACCCAGTAGACGAGCTTGTATGGACCATTCACCTCGATATAGTCTGGCTGGACCCACGACTCGCCGAATTGTTCCACAATGTGCTGTGGCACCGGGAAGGTCGTATAATGGGTCAGCAATCCGAGGAAATACGGCGCAGGCTCTTCCAGCGTGATTTCCAGCGTCAAGTCATCAATTGCGCGCACGCCGCGCTCTTCCGGTGCGACGCGCGCTTCATTCAGCGCCTGCGCATTCTTGATAATGTACAGTAGAGACGAGTATTGCGACGCGATCGCCGGATCCTGGATGCGACGGAGTCCATAGACAAAGTCGCCAGCCGTGACAGGCACGCCATCTGACCAGGTCGTTTCCCGCAATGTGAAAGTCCAGTTGAGTCCGTCCTCGCTGGTCTCCCAGCTATCGGCCATGGCCGGGATGACTTCTCCATCCGGGGCATGCTGCATCAGGCCGTGAAACATATCGCCGATAATGATATTCTCCCACGCAGCGGAGGATCGGTGCGGGTCCAGCGTGTCGACTTTCGCAGAAATACCGCGCCGCAACGTCAGAGTATCATCGCCGCCTGAACCACCGCCGCCGCAAGCTGAAAGGACCAGTGCCAATGCGATGGCGGTCCCGGAGAATAATTTGTTCAAGCGCATGAAGTGTTCCTTCGCGTAATGAGAATGACGTTTGTAAGACTGTTTCAGACTAATTGGATTTTGCCTAGATCAAGGATGTCACAACTGTGGTGCGCGCTGAATGTGCTGCTATCGGCGCCGGAAAAAGCCGATAAAGCCAAACAGACCGGCAAGCAGCGAGCCGTTCCCTCCTGCGACGACGGTGATCGGACTAATTGACTGGGCCAATGCGATCGCTTGTCCGATGCGCGATACTTCCACGTCGACCGAGTCCCGGAAGGTCCGCAATGGCAGCGCTTCGTCGCCCATCAAGGCGAACAGTTCGATGACCAGTTCCTGATTGCCGACCGCCGCGGGCGTCACTTTCCAACGCCAGACATTCTCCGTCAGCGGCGAAACGCGCTGCACATCCGGTGTAATCGCTTCGACCTTGAACGCTTCGCCGGAAACAAGCGCCTGAACCGTATCGGATACGCGGGCTTCGCCCTCGGCGATATTACCCGTGCCAGGCAGGGAGTCGGTCGCTGTGTCATCGCCCGTGGCGTCCAGGGCGACCGTGACCGTGAAAGGTCGACCAAAGGTCGCCCCTTTCGGCGTCTCATGGGCAATCGGGACCGTGCGAAGACTGCCCAGAAAGTCTTCCGTACTCATGGCGGCGCCGAACATGTCTTCGCTGTCTGTCTGCGGTTTGCTGGTCAGACTGCGTGAGCGGGTCGGCAATGAAGGGGGTTGCACGCCGCCAGCGTCGAAGCCAAGCCCTCCCGGCGGTTCAGGCGTACTGACAGAGGCCGGTTGCGACCCCGGGTTCATATATTGATAGCCGCCAAAGGCCAGAGCCGCGGCCCCGAGCAGGATTAGCAGAAACGATAATAGTCTCAGCATCTCACATCTCCAAACTGACAACTTTCTAGGCTGACAGCGCCATTAGGGGAAGGGTTAACTGAACAGGCCTTGAACGCCTTAGCCGTCATCATCATCGATTTGCGTATCGGATTTTTCGAGCTCTGCGCGTTCGGCCTTGGCCTTGGCGACCGCGATGCTCGGCATGGGCGGCGGGACGATCTCCGGCGCATCTTGCTGTTGCATATACAGCGTGCGGCTCGGAAAGGCGAAGCCGGTGCCGGCGCGTTCGACGATATCATAACAAGCGACGGCCAGCTCTTCCTTTATTTTCAGCCATTCCCCCCAATTGGTGGAGTGGGTGAAACAATAGATCAAAAAATCGATCGAACTGTCATTGAACCGGTCGACCCGAACAAACAGGGCCGCTTCCGGGGGTTTGGCAAACCTGTCGTCATTCCAAATCCAGGCTTCGATCTCGTCTCGGATAAATTGCAACTGGTCGACTGTGGACCGGTATTCGACACCAATCACCCATTTGATCCGGCGATGGCTCATGCGTGAGAAATTGGTCAGTGGATTGTCAGATAACAGGCCGTTCGGAACATAGACGGGGCTCTTGTCGAATCGACGCACCAGGGTCGAGCGAAAATTGATCTTCTCCACTGTCCCTTCGACGACGCCATCAACTTTGATCCATTCGCCGGGATGAAACCGTTTCTCGCTCATGATAAGGATGCCGGAGATCAGGTTCTTGAACAGGTCCTGCGCGCCAAGCCCCACCGCGATGCCGAAGACGCCAAGTCCCGCGATGAGCGGCGCGATCGCAATCCCCCAGATTTGTGCGACAGCGCCAAAGCCGAGAATGATGAGCAGGATTTGCAACAGTTTGACCAGCCACTTTCGCATATTGCAGCGCGAAATAGGTCCCGATGATCACCGGAACGATTTTCAGTGGGGTCGCAATGGCCTTGACGAGGGCATCATCAAACTGGGTCTCTGTGCCCGCCGCCGCCCGGGCAATGCCCCGGACCACGATGCGCGAGAACAGGCCGCGGACCACCAGAGAAAAAAGCAGGATCCCGACAATGGTGATGATCTGGCCATAGGTGAAGCCGTACGCCCCCTCGTTCCAGATTTCCAAAAGATAATCGATCGCATCGAGCGCCCAGACCGGGAGGTTGTCGCTCATCCAACTCGGCAAGGCCTGCGCCGCCTGGCTTTCCGTCACCATTCACTCACCCTCGTTTTGAGTCACGCTAGTTAGAGCGCTCCTTTGTGGCCGTAAAACGAATTTCCGGATTCTATTCCTGGGCATACCCGACATCCCACGCATTCTTGGCAAGATAGACCGGAGCTTCATCAAGATCCGTCCCGGAGGCCGACTTGTTCTTGTCCAGAAACGCGCCGAGCACGGAGTCATCGTCGCAGTGGATCCAGCGCGCGACATTATAAGGGGCCGGTTCGAACAGAACATCCAGGCCATATTCATTGACCATGCGCTCAGCCATCACCTCGATCTGCAGCGCTCCAACCGCGCCGACAATCATGTCCGAACCAATGCTGGGCTTGAACAATTGGGTCACGCCCTCTTCCGCGAGGCTTTCCAGCGCTTTGCGCAAGTGTTTGGCTTTCATTGGATCCGTGGTGCGGGCCCGACGCAGAATTTCGGGCGCAAAATTCGGGATGCCGGCAAATTTGATATCACCGCTTTCAGACAGGCTGTCGCCAACCCGCAACTGGCCATGATTGGGAATGCCGCTCACGTCCCCTGCATAAGCCGTTTCGGCGATCTCGCGATCCTGGGCCAGGAACATCATCGGATTATGGACATTGATCTGTTTGCCATCATTGATCTTGAGCCGCATGCCGCGCTTGAACTCACCGGAACAGATCCGGAAAAAGGCGACGCGGTCGCGATGATTTGGATCCATATTCGCCTGGATCTTGAAGACAAAACCCGCAACGCCCTTGTCGCCACGCGCCAGGACATGCGGTTGGTTCTTTTGCTCGCAGGCTTGTGGCCGCGGCGCCGGCGCAAACTCTTCCAGCACATTCAGCAATTCTCCAACACCGAAATGGCGCAGGGCCGTACCGAAAACAACCGGCGTCATATGCCCTTCCAGGAAGGCCTGTTTGTCGATGGCGGGCAGCATTTCGCGCGCCATCTCGCTGCCTTCTTCCAGCTCTTCCAGCGCGCTGGGATCCACCTCGTCACGAACGGAATCGAGCTCGCCGCGCGGGGACTCGCCGGGCGTAAGTCCTTCGTCGGCTGTTTTCTTCGAATAGTGCAGGAAATCGCCCGTCCGCAGATCCGTCGTGCCGCCAAACCGCTGGCCTGAGGCTGCGGGCCAGAGGAGTGGCGCGCAATCAAGTTGCAACTGATCCTGAATCTGGTCCAGTAGCTCAAGCGGATCGAGCGCTTCCCGGTCCATCTTGTTGATGAAAGTGACAATCGGGATGTCGCGTAGTCGGCAGACTTCAAAAAGTTTCAGCGTTTGCGGCTCAATCCCTTTCGCGGCGTCCAGGACCATGATGGCGCAATCCGCGGCGGTCAGGGTTCGATACGTATCTTCGGAAAAGTCTTCGTGGCCCGGCGTATCCAGCAAATTATAAACATTGCCGCGATATTCGAACGTCATCACAGAGGCGCTAACCGAGATGCCG
>ERZ1740072.464-NODE-464-length-16551-cov-4.454838_pt1 | contig 16551 bp, 12 predicted proteins | sample MGYA00581733_ERZ1740072 | MGnify/ENA primary metagenome ERZ1740072 (study PRJEB43018, sample SAMN04849741) | marine metagenome | isolation source: floating plastic debris | place: Pacific Ocean | collected 2008-08-30 | study: EMG produced TPA metagenomics assembly...
ATTCCTCCCTTGGCAAATTTTTGGGGGTCTTGCTGTAGGTCACCGGGCAGTCCAATTCCACATGTCTACCCGGTGAATCTCGACCGGGCCATCATGCCATTGCGAGCCAGCCCTAATTTCGAATGAGGACGGTTGGCAAGTTGCCGGTATTTTCTAGGTAGCTGCGGCTCTGCAAAGGCTTTAGACTCATTGAAGGGTGGCTCTTTGACGGTCATTGAGCAGCGGGAGGTCTCTGTCTCATTAACCAAGATTTAACAGTTAAGTGTGGCTCTTATGGCCCAGTCTTTTTGCTGAGTCATCATTTTCTCGGTCACGTGGCCTGATTTACAATGCCTCTTCTTCTGAGTCCACTCAGTGGATAAATTCTCAGTTTTTGCCCCCAAGGGTCGATGAATAAAGGGATAGGGTCAATGTCCATCTGGGTAGGCTGGTGTTGAGCCAGTCCACTGTGAACCTACGAAGAGCGTCTGACTCATAGTGCTATCGAACGCAGGCAGCAGGCTGGCAGCCCTGTCGCGAACGGAGCGGCTCAGGACTCCCGAGGCAATCAGCCCCCCAGGCATTTTCAATTAATCTCGGCTTTTATCCATCTAGGCTCGGTGTCAGCTGGCCCCAACGACAGCTTGCCAATCACTTTTGGGGATTAACTCGACCGCTCATCGCTTTTACACCGTTTGTTGACGATATTGCCCATGTCGACTTTTGCTCGTACTTTAGATCGCCCAGTTGTGAATTCTGCGCTGACTGAAGCCATCATTCCCAATCCGATTGTGTTGGGGCCCGAGACTCCGCTAACGGCGGCGATCGCTCAGATGAGGCAGGCTCAAGTACACTCCTGTGCGATTAATCTGGATTTGGAGCGGGCAGCACAGCCGTTAATCGCCCTGTCGAGTAATTGCGTGCTAGTCGTCGAGGCCGATCAGGTGCGGGGCATTTGTACTGAGCGCGATTTGGTGCGCCTAGCTGCAACCGGAGAGGGCCTGCAAGACTTGACCGTGGCCGATGTGATGACCGCTCCGGTGGTCACTTGGTCGGTGGAACAACTCACCAGTATCTCTAGCACGCTGCAATTTATGCAGCAGCGCCATATTCGTCACTTGCCGATCACCGATCAGCAGGGCGCCCTGTTAGGCATTGTCACCCCTCAGAGCCTCCGGCAAGTGTTGCACCTGATGGATCTCCTGCAGTTGCAGCCGCTTAATGAGGTGATGCTGACCCAGATTGAGCAAGCGGCCCCCGACGCTTCGGTGTTGGCGATCGCACGTCAGATGGCCGAGCATGACATCAGCAGCATCGTTATTACTCTCCCTGCGGCCCAGGGCCAGCGCGAACCGGTTGGCATCATTACCGAACACGACATTGTGCAGCTGCAATGTTTAGGGCTGAATTTAGCGAACCTACCCGCCCACACTGTGATGAGCACGCCCCTGTGCTGTCTTCGCCCTTGGGATACGCTGTGGACGGCCTATCAGGTGATGCAAGATAAGCGGATTCGTCGCGTCGTGATTACGGATCAGGAAGGCTGGTTGGTTGGGTTAATCACTCAAACCAGCAGTTTGTTAGGCATCTCTCAAGCCGAAGAAACTGCTGAGGCGCTAACCGTTTTAGAACAGCGCATCCAAGCCTTAGAAGCCGAAAAGCTTGAACTCCTTAAAGGGCATCACGCCGCGTTAGAAACGCAAGTGGCCCAGCGTACAGCGGAAATTCGAGCGCAAGCCGATCGCGAGCAGTTTTTGGCCAACTTTGCCCGCCAGGTGAGTCAGTCGGCCAGCTTTCAGGCCATTCTCACCTCAGCGGTTGAGGCGGTGAAGCAATTTTTGCGGTGCGATCGCGTCGTGGTCTATCAATTTGGCGAAAACCTAGCGGGTACCGTCATTGCGGAAGCGATTGAACCGGGATGGCCCGAAATCTTGGGCAGCTTTTATCAAGACACCTGCTTTCCGAAATGGTTAGAGGGTGAATACCTAGACGGTGCCCAGCGCATCGTCAACGATATTTATCAAGCGGGCCTGCAGCCCTGCCATATCGAGTTTTTAGAATCGATGCAGGTTAAGGGCTATCTGATCGTTCCCATTATTATCAACGAGCAGCTCTGGGGCATATTAGCCGCCCATCACTGTGCTGAAGTATTGGATTGGCAGCGACCCAACCTGGATCTAATTGATCGCCTTAGCATTCAATTGGCGATCGCCATTCAGCAAAATCAGCTCTACCAGCAAGCCCAAGACGAAATTCGCGAGCGTCGGCAGGCCGACCGGCATTTGCAGCAAGAACGTAACTTTGCTAAGGCCATCGTGAATGCGGCGGGAGCCTTAGTCGTGGTGTCTGACCCCACCGGTCACATTGTGCAATTTAACGACACCTGTCAACGGCTTACCGGGTACCGCCTAGAAGAGGTGCAGGGCCGCCACGTGTGTGACTTTCTGGTACCGCCAGAAGAAGTGGAATCCGTCTGGCAAATCATGAGCAGTAGCTCCACCAGAGATGTGGATGACATCAGTGAAAACCACTGGCTGACCAAAACGGGTGAACGTCGGCTGATTGCCTGGAGCAATTCGGTGCTGTTAGATGCTGACGGTCAGGTGGAGTATCTCGTGGGCACCGGCATTGACGTGACCGAAAGCCGCCAGGCCGAAAATGCCTTAAAGAAGAGCGAAGCCACCAACCGCGCTCTGCTAGACACAATTCCGGATCTGATGATTCGGATGCAACCCGATGGCACCAATCTCGACTTTTTGCCTGCGCGCAACTTTAGGGTGGTGCAGCCCTTTGCAAACATGACGGGGAGATCGATTTATGACGTCATGCCGACAGAGTTTGCTCACCATCGCATGAGGTATGCGGAGCAAGCGTTAGCCACTAATCAAACCCAAGTTTACGAATATACCTTTGAATACGAGGGCGAGAGCTTCTGCGAAGAGGCGAGAATTACCGTTTCTGGCCAAGACGAAGTCTTAGTGATGGTGCGCGATATCAGCGAGCGCATGCAGCTCGAAGCCAATCGCCAAAAAACTGAGGCAGCCCTTTACAACATGGTGCAGGGCACCGCTGCCGTGACCGGTGACCATTTTTTTGAAGTGTTGGTCGAACATTTGGCCCAGGCGCTTGATGTGCGCCATACGATGCTCTCAACGTGCCAGGGCGATCAGGGACAAAGTATTGCTTTTTTCTCAGATGGTCAGCTGCAGCCCAACGTGAGCTACTGCCTAGATAACCTCCCTGGCCAAATCACACTACAGCAGGGGCTTTACAGTTGTTTAAGCAATGTGACCGAGCATTTTCCTAATGAGCTGCTGGTTAATTTAGGCGTCGAGAGTTATTTTGGGCTGGCGTTACGCAATACTCAAAACCAGCCGATTGGCACATTGTGCATCTTTGACGACAAACCACTGACCAATCCGTCTCAAGTCGAAAGCATTCTGAAAATTTTTGGGGCACGGGCAGCGGCTGAACTGGAGCGCCAGCAGACAATGGACAAGCTGCGGCAGCTCAATCAAGAGCTCGAAGCGCGCGTCGTCACCCGCACGAGTGAGCTGCAGGATAGCAACACTGCACTGGTCGAAAGCCGTAATGATCTGCGTCGCAGCAAAGAACTTCTGCGTCTCACCATCGACAATGCCCCCATCGGCATCGTCACCATGACCCTAGAAGGCCAAATCATCTCTGTCAATCTATCTTTTTGTACGATGTTGGGCTGCCTGCCGGCAGAACTGATGGTGCAATACTTTGAAGACCTGACTTACCCCGATGACCAACCCACCCAACTGCCCATCACGTCATCGCTCACCACTGAAGAGGAGACCACGCCCGCGCTAGAGCGACGTTTTCGCCATCGCGATGGGTCAGCCGTCGATGCGATCGTGCGCGCGGGTACCGTGCGCAATTTTGCGGGAGAGCCGTTACATGTGGTCGTCGATGTCGAAGATATTCGTGATCGCAAGCGGGCTGAAGCCGAGCACACTCGCCTATTGAGCATTTTGGAAGCGAGCCTCAATGAAATTTTTATCTTTGACGCCGAGACACTCAAATTTAGCTACGTTAACCACGGCGCTTTAAATAATCTGGGCTACACCTTCGAGCAGATGCAGCAGATGACGCCGGTTGATCTCAAACCCGATTTCACAATGGCGACGTTTGCCGCTCTTGTGGCCCCGTTGCGGGAGGGAGAGGTCGATAAGGTTGACTTTGAAGCGGTGCACCAGCGGGCAGACGGCAGCCGTTATCCGGTTGAGGTGCATCTGCAGCTAATTCAGCGGGAAAACGAGCGCGTCTTTCTGGCGGTAATGGTCGACACCACAGATAGCAAGCAGGCCAAAGAACAGATCAACCGTCAACTATTAGCCATGGAAACGGCGATTGACGGCATTGCGATCGTGCGCGGCGGCACTTATCAATATCTCAATCGTACCCATGTCCAAATGTTCGGCTTCGAGTCGGCCCAAGAGCTACTGGGTCAAAATTGGCAGACGATGTACAGCACGGCTGAAAAAAACCGCTTTCAACAGGAGGTCTTTCCCGCGTTGAGAGCTCAAGGGCACTGGCAGGGGGAAGCCATTTCGACCCGCAAAGACGGCAGCACCTTCTATGAAGAACTTTCGCTCACCCTCAGCGCAAGGGGTGATCTGATCTGTGTGCGTCGCGATATTGATGAGCGCAAGCAAGCCGAAGTGGCTCTGCGAGAGAGCAAAGCCCTCCTACAGGATTTCTTTGACAATGCTAACGACCTGATTCAAAGCATTTCATTAGTCGATGGTCACTTTTTATTCGTCAACCAAGCCTGGAGTGAAACTCTGGGCTACAGCGCCGCAGAGCTCGAACAGCTGACAATTTTTGATGTGTTGGCAGCTGATGCGGTGGCAACCTATCAAGACCTCTTCGCCCAGCTGCAGCAAGCTGGCTGTAGCGTCCATACCCCGGTAGAAATAACGCTGTTGGCAAAATCAGGAGAAGTCGTCCAGCTCGAAGGCAATATCAACGTGCGTTGTGAGGACGAAATTCCGGTCGCGACCCGCAGCATCTTCCGGAATGTGACCGAGCGGCAGCGGGCCGAACGCGCCATGCAAAATCAACTGGCGGCGATTGAGGCGGCTGGTGATGGCATCGCAATTTTGGATCAAGAGGGGCGCTATGAGTTTGTGAATACCGCTCACTGTCAGCTCTTTGGGTTGACCCAGGCTGAACTGCTAGGCAGTACCTGGCATCGCCTCTATTTGGCTGAGGAAATTATGCGGTTTGAACAAGAGATTTTGCCGCAGTTAATGCAGGAAAGGCAGTGGCGAGGCGAGGCGATCGCCTGTCGTAAAGATGGATCAACCTTTGCCCAAGAAGTGTCTTTAACCCTGATTGAAGGGGGCGGTATGGTGTGTGTCTGTCAGGATATTAGCGATCGCAAACAGGCTGAAATCGAAATTCAGAATGCGCTGCAGACCGAACGTGAACTCAACGACCTCAAGTCTCGGTTTGTTTCGATGACCTCCCATGAATTCCGCACGCCCCTGGGGATTATCGCCTCCTCAGCGGGAATTGTTCAAGACTACGGCGATCGCCTAGATCATGACAAAAAACACAAGCATTTAGTTCGCATTCAAGATTCAGTGGTTCATATGACTCAGCTGCTCGAAGACGTACTGACTTTGAGCCGAGCCGAAGCCGGTAAGATGCAATTAAAGTTAGCCCCCACGTTTATTCTTGATTTCTGCGAAGAAATCATTGAGGAACTCAGCTTTGATGATGACGGCGCTCGCATCAACCTTCATGTCGAAACGGCCCTGCCGGACGTTTTTCTCGCTGACCAGCGAATACTACGGCAAATCTTAACTAACTTGCTTTCTAATGCGCTGAAATATTCGCCTGCTCCCAGCGAAGTTTACCTGCGCATTGCCGCTTCTACCCAAAACATCAATATCGCGGTTCAAGATCAAGGCATCGGCATTCCGGCAGACGATCTCAAACATCTATTTCATTCTTTTCATCGAGCCACAAATGTGGGCAACATTCCAGGAACAGGATTAGGCTTATCAATTGTCAAAAGGCTGGTAGAGTCGCATCAAGGAGAAATTCTGTGTGATAGCCAGCTCAATGTGGGCACGACGTTTACCGTCCGTTTGCCATTACGTCCCTCGGCTTGAGCCGAGCGGTTGTGACATCCCTTGACATCAGTTAATTAACAGACAGCAGCTAGAGAAAGCCATAGAACAGAAATCCTGAAATTTATGCCCTCTAGATCAGCTTGAATGCTCATACTAGATCAGCTCAAAAAGTGGAATTTTCCAGCCATTTCCGAATATTCTAGAAAGAGAGAAAATCAAAACTTGCCAAAGAAACTTGCAGATAAAATTTTTGATGTACTCTAAGAGAATTAACTAGCTAAGATGAGCCGTAATGCTCTTGCTTCTCGAAAAGTTGTCTTATTCTTATCAGCCTTCACCGTAGTATCCTCTTAGCGATCATGATTAAAATTCTTGTTATTGAAGATGATGCTTCGGTGCTCGACAATCTAGAAGATATTCTGACGCTTGAAAATTTTCAGGTATTCACTGCCAGAAACGGTCGTGAGGGTGTAGACATGGCATTGCGCCAGTTACCTGATCTGGTTGTCTGTGACGTGATGATGCCAGAAATGGATGGTTACGCCGTGGTTAAATGCTTACGCGAAGAGCCTGCCACAAAGACTATCCCCTTCATTTTTTTGACTGCTAAAGCGGAACGGTTAGATTATCGAGAAGGCATGGAGTCAGGGGCCGACGATTACGTGACGAAGCCTTTTCGTCCCCAAGAACTGATTAACGCGATCGAGGTACGGCTAGCGCGCCATGCCTCGCTAATGCAGCCTTATCATGACGAAGCCCAGCGCTCGACAAACCTCAGCAAGCAGCTTAAAGACAGCACGGAGCTGGCCAATATCAAAGAAAACTTATTGGATCAACTCTCCCAGGACCTGCGAGAACCGCTGAGCAATGTCAACCTGGCGCTGCACATGCTGGGCAAAGCCCGAACCGATGTGGAACGAGAACGCTACCTCAGTATTTTGCGACAGGAGTATGCCCGCGAGATGCGCCTGCTCAAAGATGTTGCCAACCTTCGAGAGATGGTGACGGCAGAAAATCTGCAAGTGCTGCAGAAGTTCAACCTCCTACGCAAGCAAGACTAAACCTATCCTAAGACTTTAAGAAGGCTACCAAGGCTTCTAGCTTTTCCCATGCCGCGCCGCTGTTCAGAATCGTCCGGGCCTGCTCAATGCCACTGGCGATCGCAGCGTCCAAAGATTCGCCCTGAGCAATATCGGCAACTTTCAGCGCCAGCGCTGCATTCAGGCACACCACATCTTGTTGAGCCTGGGTGCCTTTACCCTGTAAAACATCTCGCAAGATCGCCGCATTCTCGTCAATCTCGCCGCCCCGCAGCGCCGCTTTATCTGCATTCACCAGCCCAAAGTCGCGCGGGTTGAGCACCTGAGCGGTGACCGTGCCCTTTTCCAACAGGGCCAGATCAGTACTGTCTCCTAGCCCGGCTTCATCTAAGCGCTCGCGGCCGTGCAATACAATCGCCTGAGGCATCTTGAGCTGATTCAACGCCTCGGCCATCGGCGTGAGTACCGATGGGTCAAACACACCAATTACCTGGCCGGTCGGCCGCAGCGGATTAACCAGCGGCCCCAACAGGTTAAACACTGTTCGCACTTTCAGCGTGCTGCGCAGTGGGGCGACGGCCTTCATCGCCGGGTGCCAGCCCCGAGCAAACAAGAAGGTGATGCCGACGGTCTTGAGGGCGGCTTTGGCTTTTTCAGGGGTCGCGTTGAGGTCAACACCCAAGGCTTCCAACACGTCGGCTGACCCGACCTTACTAGAGGCTGACCGATTACCGTGCTTGGCTACTGCGACTCCGGCTGCCGCCGCGACAAACGCCACAGTTGTGGAAATGTTGAAGGTATGGGAACCATCGCCACCCGTGCCGCAGGTATCAATCATGGGCGTTGGCAAGTCCGTGTCTGAAGCGGCACCTCCCAGCGACTGAGCCTGCAATACCCGCGCCATCCCGGCTAGCTCGTCAGCCGAGACCCCCTTCGCCTGAATTGCCGCTAAAAATGCACCCGACAGCGTCGGCGGAATCTCTTCCTGCAGCCAGCCTCGCATTAACGCTTCGGCTTCGGTCGTGGCGAGAGAATGCTTGTCGATAATCTGCTGCAGCAGAGCCGACCAGTCAGTGGGGGCAGCGATCGCAGTAGTCACGGGATGAACTTTAACCTGTGCAAAGACTAAAAACGTAGGCTAACCGAAGTCACCTCACCGATTCTTGACCAAATCTGAGAGGAGAAGCATAATCGCGTTAGCTCCAAACAGTACTCTAGAAGCTGACCCGCTTGCGGTACAGACACTGGGGCACAAGCCAACGACAGCCCCTAAAACAGCGGGCCTGAGCAGATCGTTTCCCTTGAGGAACCGATAAAGGCGACTACGCGACTGATTAAAATGCCGAATAGGCCATCTGGGCCGCGACCTGACTCACACCTTGAGCGAGAAACTGCAGCACCAAAAATCCCAGAATTGGCGAAAAATCAATACCACCCAACGGAGGAATGAGGGAGCGGAAAAGATTGAGATAGGGATCCGTCAGCTGGCTGAGGGTCGCAAAGGGCTGGCTCATCCAATCAACATTGGGAAACCAGCTCAACAGAATTCGGCAAATGAGTAACACAAAATAGATATTCAAGAATGTTGCAAAGGCTTGAGCAAACATTCCGAGTAAAGAAGAGCCCATTGGTCTAACAGCCTCCCTATGGCTAGCAGGCGTACTTTCTGGAATCTAGTGTACTTGATGGACGCTAAATGTATCGCGGGGGGAAATCCTCACATCCAGCCAGCGAGAAATTTGCTATGGGGTGGCAAGGCGTACCCAATCAGTTCAGAAAGCCCCGTAGTGAGACACTTTGAGGCAACAGGACTCGAACCTGAGCGGATTTGAGGAGGCGATCGCCGTGATGAGTTGACCGCTTTTCCATGCTTTCTAAAGGAAAAAATAACCTCTGATCCCCACTTCTCCAGCGCCAAGCTTTCAAAATCATGCTGGCAAGGCCGCCAGCATCGAGCCATCATTACACAGTTCAGGGCCCAGACTGCCCGGCAAAATCACTGAGAACGAGTCTCAGCCGCGGCTGGTTCTGGCTCACCTGTCAGCGGCCACCACCGCCAAGATTGGCCATTCTCGAAGCTGCCGTTCGTTTGCAAGAGCTGCCAAGGATCTGCCGCTGTGGGCCGCTGCAAAATTAGCGAAAAGGGCACTCGTGACTGCTTGACGGGTGATCGATCCGTATACCGTAAGCGATAGCGGTAGGTGCCAGTGACCTCGTAGGCTAACGCTGTGGCGACTTTGACCTGGCGCACGCGGCGCACCTTGACATGGTTGACCGATAGCTGTGGTGCAATGTCCGTAGCCGCAGCGAGCTGCTGCCACAGGGCAATTTGCTCCTGTTGGGTCTGTTGCGTCACGGCTGCCGCGACAATCTCGGCGGGAATGTCGCCTTTGAGGCTGCCACATCCCCCAATGCCTAATAGGAGGAAGATGATCGCGATCGCGGCAGGCAATCGACGGTTCAAGCCCTTAGTCATGACTCTGCAAGCTCCGGGGATCAAGGGCATCGCGCAGGCCATCGCCGAGCAAGTTAAATGACAGCACGGTCAGCACAATCAACAGCGCTGGCGGCCAAATCAACCAGGGATGCAGCACCAAAATAGAGGCATTGCTGGCTAGCGACAGCATGTTGCCCCACGACGGATCCGGTTGCTGAATGCCTAAACCAATAAGGCTGAGCACCGCCTCGGCCACGATAAAGCCAGGAATCGCCAGCGTCGCTGAGATGATGACGTAGGTGGCAGTTTGCGGCAGCACATGACGCAGAATAATGTAGAGCGGTGGCCCGCCCATGGCCTGAGAAGCCGTCACAAAGGTTTGCGATTTAAGCGAGAGCACCTGCCCTCGCACGACTCTTGCCAGACCCGTCCAGCGCACAAACGACGTGATCAAAATAATCAGCAAAAACCGCTGGGTGCTCGACAAGGTCGCTGGCAGCACCGCCGCCAACGCCACCAATAGATAAATGGCCGGAATCGTCATAATCACCTCAACGAGGCGCATTAAAACAGCATCGACCCAGCCACCAAAATAGCCCGCTAGGCCGCCGACCAGCATCCCCAACGGAAACGAGAGGGAAATGCCAATCAGGCCAATACTCAGGCTGATGCGACCGCCATAAATCAGGCGGCTTAGCTGATCGCGGGCTTGTTCATCCGTTCCTAACAGATGCCATCGGCCAGGCCCTACCGTGCCAAACAAATGACGATCGCCCACAATGCCCGCAAACAACTCAACTTCTTCAAAGCCGGGCTGAGTGAGAGAAAAGCGGGTGGGCAAAGGCAGCTCCACGCGCAACCACCGATAAGCATCACCCGACACCAAAAGGCGAATCGGTGATGGCTGTTCAAAATCGACAAAGACTTCTCGTTCCCCAGTTTCTACCGAGACTGGCCCCTGCGTTGTGGGATACACATGGGGGCCAATAAACTCGCCAGTGCTTTGGTTCCGCCAATAAACCTCAGTCGGCGGCAACAGCGAGGCATTGGGAGCCGAAAAGTAAGGATCGTAAGGGGCAGTAAACTCCGCCAAAAACACGATGAGATAAAACGTGAGCAGTACGATCGCCCCAATGCGGGCTAGGGAATTTTTGCGAAGCTTTTGCCACCAAGTCATGCCAGTCTCATCAGTACGTTAAGGAGCCACGATACTTCTTTTCTCGTGTTCCACCATAAATACATTTGAGTATAGGTTGGCGATGATCTGTTTGCCTTCCTGAGTCAGCGATAAATACCGCAGCCCATCTTGAATGTAGGGATGCACCACCTTCCAATAAAAGGTCGGGTAGTTGTGCTTCAGGTCGTCAGGGCTCTTGTAGTTCAGGAATTTGTTTTGGCCGGTCTCTTCAAATTCGTAATAGAGGGCCCCAATCTTTTTGAGATAGCGGGGGTCACTCAGCTGGCCAATCAGGTCAGCGGCTCTGACCAAGCCAGGAAAATACTTCGTGTCCTGGTGATCTTCTTCCTGCGGTACCGGGAAGCGGGTCAGCTCGACATTCAGCTTAATGACCTCCGCCTTAATGGTGCTGTTTTTGCCAAAGCGCTCTTCGATAAAAAGCTTGCCTCGATCCACGTGATAGGGGGTCAATGAGGCATCGGAATCGCCCGGTTCTAGGGTAACCATCTCATCGCCTTTACCGGTGGCATAGCGATGCTCTTGGTCGCGATCCATCCGGCAGACGCCTTTGACATAGCCAATGTCGTGACACACCAGCGAAATAATAAAGTGCAGCCAGTCGTCGGTGCTGACGCCGCCTTCGCGAATCTGTTTGCCGCGCAGAATCTCTTGACCCACAAGGGCAACCAAAATCGTGTGCTCAACGTTGTGGTAAAGCGCATCACTGTTGGCGATATTTTCTAACGCCATACTGCCAGCCCAGGCAATGATGTCTTCGTAGTCAGGGTTCAAGCCACCATAGGTGCGGTGATAGCCAGCACGAAGTTTTTCGACGAAATCAGAGATCAAAATCTCGGTTGCATTAAACATGCCGATGCTCACCTAAACGTTCCACAGTCATTGACCACTCTCGCTTCAGGAACCTTTAATCAAGATGATAACGAGTATACCGACAGTATTTTCATCTGAGCCTGCTTTTGACAGAACTTTTCGGCGATACTCGCTCATTAGCTGCTCCTGATTCCCTGATACAGTTCCCGATTAAAAATCGGCTCGATAAGGCGGCCGAAAAAACACATACCAGCTATTGCAGCAGGTAAACCTCAAAGTGTGTGTGATTTTCGTCAGCCTCAGGTAAATGAATGTTGCTCTGATGGCCTCATCACAAACTTTCAATAGCAAAGACTATGACAGATGCCAGCAATTCTCGCCCAGATCGCCTAGTGGCAGCCGCCGCCTGCAAACAGTTGAACATCGACTGCACCCTCTCACCGCTCGCCACAGCAGCGCTGTTGACAAACTTTACTTGCGCCAAAGCGGTGTTGCCGCTACGGGCACTCTATGGGAGCGTGATCCGATTTCGATGAGTGCTGCTATCAGCCATGAAAAAACGTTCTCAGCTCAAACGACGATCGCCTCTGACCGATCATCCGCTACGAAATCCAGGCCAGTCTTTGGATGAAGAGATTGATCGCCTGATCAATGACAGAGGAATTTTATGGATTGCAGCGATCGCGATTAGCCTTTTGCAGTTCTTGATGGAATGGTGGCGGTGGTATGCCAACCCTAAACCCAATCCAACTGCCGTGGCTATTTTGATTATTCCAATCATTGGCTTTTCGCTCTATCGGCTATTTCACATTACGAAGCAGGTCAAGCGGCTGAGAATGGCGCGGGATGGGGAAAAAGCGGTGGGTCAGTTTCTTGCCGATTTAAGGGAAAAAGGCTATCGCATCTTTCATGACATTTTGGGAGACGAGTTCAACATCGATCACATCATCATCAGCGATCGCGGCATTTTCACCGTTGAAACCAAGACTTACAGTAAGCCAACAGTCGGTCGCCCAGAAGTCCACTTTGACGGCAAAACGCTGTTAGTTAACGGTTATCCGCCGTATCGTGATCCCATCACTCAGGCCCAGGCCCAAGCCGCTTGGAGCAAGCGTATCCTCAAAGAGAGCACAGGCAAAGAGTATCCGGTAAAAGCCGTGATTGTGTTTCCGGGGTGGTTTGTGCAATCGACGCACTCTCGCAATCAGGATGTCCCGTGGATATTGAACCCCAAGGCGCTGCCAGCGTTTATCAACAACGCCCCGTCCAAGCTTCAACCGGCAGATGTGCAGCTAGCGGCCTATCATTTATCGCGCTACATCCGCACCCAACAACCGCGATAACGGGACAGCAATCAGCTTGCCGTTGCGATCGCCGATCAAGGATTTTGCAAATGAATAAACCGTTCTAAATCTGAGAAGGTCGTGGCATGGGCTACCGTCGGATTGTCGTAGCCCTTCATATTGACGGCATAGCGGTGGAATAGCTCGTCGGTGCCCTGCATCCGCATCAAGTACTCATAGGTGGTCTCACCCACCGCCACGTCTAACCCCAACTGTTTGGTGGACGACTCGAACCGAAAGGCTGAATTAACGGTATCGCCGATCGCCGTATAGTCTGGGTGCTCCCCCGTCCCCGTGTTGCCCACCATGGCGTAGCCGGTGTTTAGACCCGCCCCAATCCGCAAGGGAAAGGGCAGCGGAAATTTTTTATGGAGCTGCCCGGTCATTTTGGCTAGCGCATCGACGGCCTGCATGATGTGCAGCATTTCTTCCGAGTCGACGCCATCAGCGCCATGAATCCAAACGGCCATCACGGCATCGCCGATATATTTATCGACCCGACTCCCGTAGCGACCAATAATTTCGCCTGCACAGCGAAACCAGGTGCCAATGGATTCCGATAGAACTTTTTCGTCAAGCTGTCGGGTCATCACAGTGAAATCCCGAATATCAACGACTATCACCGAAATCAATCGGCGAATATGTAATGTCGCGGTCGCGGTGAGTTCAGTATCGATCTGGGGTTGAGAGGGCTCCAGACGATCGGCTGTGGCGCAAAAGAACTGTAGCTCGGTTTGACCAAAGGTGAGGTGATCGCCATCGGCTAGGGTGACCGGTACACTCACCCGACGACCATTGACAAAGGATCCATTGCGGCTGCCTAAATCAATCAGGTAAAACTCTCCCGTTTCCATCATTTGGATCATGGCGTGATTGCGCGAGATCCAGCGATCAGGAAGCACTAAATTGTTGTCGTCGCTGCGTCCCACAGTCCAACAGCTGATCCCCACAAGAGAAAGCTGACGAGTGCCAGACTCAGTATTCAAGACGACATACGGGCCCGCAGGTTGAATCACAAAGTCTTAGGGGACGAGAGGGCAAAACGGCGGCTCAGAGCAAAACTCTGCACAGAAGTCCGCGAGCGTCTTTAAGTGAAAAATAGCGTACAAACGCGACCTCACTCTGTATTTTTCTCATCGACTGGACGAAATCAACAATCACTTAACAATTAATGACGGCTAATGACGACAATCGCTCTATATTTCCCCTCTCAGCTTACTTAGAAGCAGAGCGCACTCGTTAAAAATAGTAGATCCACAATGAGTGTGCTTAAGACAGCGCCACTAAAGGCCCACCAGCAGGGTTGTTGAGACTGTAACGGCAGCAGACCCACCGTCAATAGCGCGATCGCAATGAGCAAGGCCCGGCTAAAGTTGACCGCAGTTTGCAGCGTGGTGGCCGCCTCGCGGAGCAAGACTGGCACCCATTCGGGATCGACGATCATGACTTGCCGCCACATCGGCAATAGGGCAGTCCAATAGATGTAGAGATCAGTTGCCGCAGTCCCGAACAGCGACCCGAGAAAGAAGTAGCTGCCGATGCGCCCCTGCCCGCGCGATAGCAGCACCAGCACCAGCGGAAACCCCAATGCCTCAATCGGCAGATGCCAGAGCGGCTCAGCCCGTAGCCACCCCCAGTAGAGCGACCCGGCCAGCCAAGTCCACGTGAAGCCGGTCAGCAGATCTCCCCAAAGCTGTGTCGTGGCTCGGGAGGTGAGACTCACCCCCGCCAGCAACCAAGTCCCCGTGAGGGCCAAACTCAGCCACGGCAGTGATCGCACCAAGGGGGCCTGAAAAAAGACCGGCACCACCACCAAAAAAACGGCGGCCCAAAATACTTTAGCTTTACGCGTTAACATCCTGGGTGGCAGCGTGATGCTGGCCAACGCCGCAGTCTTGGCAGAAGGCGATTCGGTGGAAGGGCTGAACGAAGACAACGGATTTCTCAGATTGTTAACTGTTCTTAACATACCATAGGCTTCTGGATGAGGGGCGCTTTAGTCACCCCTGGATATCGCGGGGCATATTAATTGGAGAGGCCCCTTTCTGATGGCCGATCGGTCTGCTCAGGCAGCCCACCGCCGGTCGGCTGACACTGAAAATCTTATGGATTTATTTATGCAGTTACTCTTACTGACGACCGGCGATGCCCCGTCGATTTCTCTGATTCAGGCGATCGGCATTGGCAGTGTGCAGGGATTGACGGAATCTCTACCCATTAGCAGCACGGCCCACGTCATAATGGTGCCCGTAATTTTGGGCTGGGGCGATCCGGGTGTCACGTTTACAGCTATTGTGCAGCTCGGGAGCATCGTCGCGATTCTGGGCTACTTTTGGTCCGATATTCGACAACTGCTGGTCGGTACAGGGCAGGCGATTGCCCGCAAAGATTATGATGCCCCGGACTTTCGCTTAGCACTGGGAATTGTGATTGGCACCGTGCCCATCGTGGTGTTGGGACTCCTGGTGAAGTTTGGTCTGCGAGAGGCCTACGAAGACTTTGCACGCAGTTCCTTAGTGATTGCCCTGACCTCCATTGGATTGGCCATCTTTTTGGGCATTGCCGAGGTTACCGGTAGCCGCAAGCGAGGCTACGACGCCGTGGGGCAGGCCGATGGCATTGGCATGGGTCTGGCCCAGGCACTGGCCTTGATTCCTGGTGTGTCGCGATCCGGGTCAACGATTACCGCCGGTTTGTTTATGGGGCTGAACCGCGAGACAGCAGCGCGGTTCTCCTTGCTGATGGGGATTCCCGCCATTTTGATTTCGGGATTAGCGGAGATTAATGAGCTGTTTACCCCCCAGTCAACCGTGGGCGTGACGGTGGCTATTGTGGGCGTGATTGCTTCGGCGGTTTCGTCCTACCTGGCGGTTTATTGGCTGATTCGGTTTTTGAAAGATCACACGACCTGGGTCTTCGTGTTTTATCGCATTGGGTTTGGCATAGCGATCATCGGGGCGATTCTGTTGGGAAAAATGTCGGCTTTTTAGAGCCGGTTTTGAGGCTCGGCGTCTAACCCGTGAGGCATGATAAAAGGTGGTGTCTAATTGACCGCAACTTTTGGTCGTTGGCTGGGCTCAGTGCTCACTGAATCAAGCCTCGATCTGCGATGTTTGCCTATCTATATTCTTCGCCCCTATGAGCCTGTCGTCTACTCGTCCTGCTGTGGTTGCTCGCGTTCTGCCCGATTCGATCGCGGCAGAATTGGGGTTTGAGCCAGGCGATCGCCTCGTCCGCATTAATGGCCAAGCGCCCCGCGACCTGATTGATTATCAGTTTCTCTGTGCTGAGGAAGATCTGGCCCTTGAGGTGCAAGACACTAACGGAGCAACCCCCGTCGTCGAGCTCGAAAAAGACTATGACGACGACTTGGGGCTAGAGTTTGAAACCGCCTTGTTTGACGGGTTGATTCAGTGCAATAACCGCTGTCCGTTTTGCTTTATTGACCAGCAACCGCCCGGCAAGCGCGAAACCCTCTATCTCAAAGACGACGATTATCGCCTCAGTTTCCTCTACGGCAGCTACCTGACCCTGACAAATTTGACGCCGCCAGAATGGGAGCGCATTGCCCAACTGCGGCTGTCGCCCCTCTTTGTCTCCGTGCATGCGACCGAACCTGAGGTGCGATCGCGGC
>ERZ1740072.466-NODE-466-length-16526-cov-8.900492_pt1 | contig 16526 bp, 10 predicted proteins | sample MGYA00581733_ERZ1740072 | MGnify/ENA primary metagenome ERZ1740072 (study PRJEB43018, sample SAMN04849741) | marine metagenome | isolation source: floating plastic debris | place: Pacific Ocean | collected 2008-08-30 | study: EMG produced TPA metagenomics assembly...
TCCGCACACCCTGCCCATTTTTGATGGATCACTCACCTGCCTTCCTACATTCAAACAGATACTCAAGCACCGTGCAGAACTAAATTTCATGTTAATATACATAGCTTTGTTTCTAATTCCTTCTACTTGTATGTGTATGAATTATAACATTAGAAGAGGCATCTTGTTTAAGGACAGGCATTTATGGCTGTTTGTCGACCTCAGCAATAGTACAAAAACACCTGCATGCCAATTTTATGCATAATTAGGCAAATTTTTACCGCAACCTGCTTTAATCTTACTGAATCCTAGAGAAAGTTACAACATACTTGAAATATTAGTTTTTCTGTAATGAGAAGGCGAGTGGTTTGGATCGATTTGTGTACCGGAATATTTTAACCTCTAGGCAAACATACCTGTCTCACCCTCTTGTGGAAAAAATCAATTAGTTTTCCTTAATTTTCAACACATGATATATTAATGTTGACACACACATAATCCAGAATTATGGTCACATACAAGCCAAAGATACATTATAATTTGTCGGTCAGCCAGTAGTCCCTGCATGTACAAGAGTTGGGGATACAATAAAATAATGTCATCATTTTGCATTGTTGTAATTAATCAGTGATTACATCACAATAGCATCAAACTGATCACACACATTTTTTATATAAAGGTAGCCAAACATTACCCTTGTTGTACAAGAAGTGAACCCATCCCAAGCCGGGCCTTCAGCTGGAAACCACTAACTATACTCAAAGAACCCATTGTCGTTAACCAATTGAATGAATGAAGCCGGGTATTTGGACTTGATAACCCAGTCGCGTTATTGTAGAGTTACACTAAAAGTTGCCTTCCTCATCTCCATTCATAAATAAAGTTGAATGTCAGACTGGTTTTCTGATCATCATTACAATCAAATGCCGCATATTTATAACCAGGGGTTGACCGTGAGGCTGACTGTCTGGCAGATTTATGTCGGCTACTTTATAATGTTTTTCACTCAGCTCTACCAATCCTCAATGCTCCACTATATCTTCCAAATTTCTCAAGCAGCATCATCGCATAATGCTGGTAACATCGGAATTAAGTGTCTCAGGTTGCAATGCATATACGAGTACATGCACGTCTCTCAATGAAAAAGCAGGAAGGTTTCTTGGAAAAACAATTTCACGCCTATTTATATTCAGGTGTTAAATATTTAGAAACAATTTTGCAATGGTTTATGTTGTTAGATTTACGATTCTTGTGTTTCGATAAAGATGTCCCAAACCTAATAGTCCATGAAAAAAGTCTGCAATGTTAAATCATTGTCAACCATTGATTATTAGCAGAAAAATCTTGCTGAATTTTTAATCCATATGTTTTTTATACAGATTGATTGGCTGAATGACTATCATACAAAATGCATCGATGCCATCGCACCTCTGCTGAAACAGAATGGGAAGACCGAAGCATTGGAATGGTTGATGCGTGAAGCAGCCCCTATAGGCTGAGGTCCAATCTGTCGGTTTGCATAGGTAAAATCTGTAAATATCTTGGCAATTTTATTGGTATACATGACAAGCACCAAAATTGACTTTTTCTATGCACCTGTCAAACGATCAAGAAAGAATAAAAGCATACCGCAAAGTAAAGGTTCCCATATTTTTGAATGCGTGAATTCAGACTGGAAACAAATGTAAGTCAGGGTAATATTATCTTAATCCTTTGCACTGTAGTCTGTTTTCTTAAGACATTATCATCATGATTATAATAATTTTTAATAGTAACAAGTACGTGTCACTTGATGGGTTGTTTAATCGATGCTGAGATGGTGTTTTCTTGTTTGTTGTAATGGGTCGGCCAATTAGAGTCCCCGGATCTAGCGATGTCGCTGGTGCAGGTATTAAGGCATGTTAAGCGAGGTACTGCCGTTATCAACTGATAATCTCAGATGTATACACTTCACACATTTGTCTGCTGTCACATAGCCGTGATAGACAAGTTTTTATAAGACCACATGGCTGATAAAACATCACATCAATTACTACAGGCTCTTTTGAAATAATGACATTGTGATGACATCTCATTGGATTTGGCAAGGGCAGGCGATTTCACGAGTGTTATCCGTAATTTTGTCACCAAGTTGACCAACAAAATAAAAGCTGACACTATCTTATGAAACTGATAGTTTAGATACTGAAACAAACATTGTGAATATCAATTAACGCATTTTAAAGGATTAACATACCACCATTATCACTACTCTATACTGCCATCTGCTGTCAGGCCTCCCCGTATGTGTACCTACAGAAGCTCAGCGGATATTGTAAAACCGCGCTGAAGAGGTCCTCTGCAAACATTAGGTAGCCTTGCCTCAGCCTCCTACACCAAATCATCAACAATATATACATTCTCCAATTGCTGGTCATTAAGTTCACATACATCAGTCATTGCCTAAGATTTGTATTGGGGAATTCTAAAACAAACTTTATGATTTTGACAACGAGTTTCATGGACTCTTAGCTGCGTTACAGCCACTTGATGTGTTGTCTTAGCCCAGTAGTTAAAACCGTTACCTGCGCTATCTCAAACACTTGATGATGGTGATTTCATTCAGACCCCATTCTGACTAGCCAGTGACACTTTCAACATTGGCATTCTCTCTCACGCACCCACTTACAACCGCTTATCCCGCATTTCGTTCCTGTATGTGGCGTAGGTATTCAGCAATAGGAAAATGCACAAATATACCACCTTCATGTTTGGTGCCTAATCTAATTTACACCTTCCAAAACAAGTCCTGGTGTTATTTGCTAGACAGGGCAGCTGCTCTGCCAGCTCCTTGCTTTCAAACCCTTGAAACTCATTTACGCAGCATCGAGTCTTAATCCGGCCGCAAATAGCATAGTTATTGTTACCAATTAAGTTTTTTTGCTAAAATATGGTGCCTTTTTTTGCACCTATTGGGTAGTCAGAATCAAGCTAAGACCTTCTAGTCAAAAATGCATTGGTTAGGGCGAGGTTCCAGGGCGAGATTGTGTATCACGTCCGGATTAGTAACCCCACTTGAGTAGAGCAGCTGATTTTCGTGACAACATCAGCATTACTACGCACGTATCAAATCTAGAATAGAATTTTTGCTGTCATCATGTACAAGGTACTAAAACTAGAAACGATGGTGATAGTAGCGATGCGATGCACCAAATTACTCTGGTAAAATGTTTGTAAAATGTTTATATCTCTGCTTAGGTATTAAAAGCAACACTCGACGAAGGCTAATTGGTGGGATTAAAGTGCAGTTTGTGATAAAACCAAACTCTTGGTGATGAAGCAATGAGTATGTCGATCAAAGTCTATCTGCTAAATTTGTCTTGTGTTTTCTGGCTTAAAGACGTCATCTGAAATTCCTAATGAAATCAACCCTCATCGCTTACAAGGTAATAACGATGGTGATTATGTAAGAATGGCGTGGGTGGAAACGCTGTCACCTGAGCTGTTAATCCATCTGAAAAAGTAAGGATATACAGAACCATTCTGCCATTATAAATATCAAGTGCGAGGTACATGTAATACAACCCAGATATACATGTGTTAATAATTTTTAAAAGTTTTTCATTTAAAAAATATGGCTTTTTTTGGCATATGAAGGAACTTCAAATAAAATAGATTGAAAGTCGAACAAATTAATGTAAATGATTTTCACATGTAACTTTGCTGGATTTTACATGCATGATATAGCTAGCTACCAGTGTTTAATAATAAATGACCGCGATTGTCCATCTTGTCGGTCACACAATTAATCCGAAGTCCAGATTGCAACTAGACAAGACGACTCTGTTATCAACATTCAAAAACATCGCAGGGAGGCTTTTCCTGTATGATAAGACCCAAGGGGGTAATAGACTTTGTCCCTCTGCTCTGTTCAGAATGTTGGGTATGTATAATAAGGAAATTGTTGCTTTACTAGAGCCTCACCACTTTTATCACACTCAACTGTCAATGTTATTTGAAAGGGTGCCAGCATAAGAGCATACTGTGCTGCGGCCTCATATGCAATATGCATAGTTTTGAGTCTGCTTAAGTATTCGTTGTTGCCATCAAATTTTGCTGAGGGCTAAAGATGGTGACTTAGGTTTGAAAGCGACATGCATATTGTTGTTGAAAAAGTCTACATAAACTGAATCGATTACCCTAAATCTTTCATGGAAAAAATATTTGTATATTGGGTCAGTGTTGACATTTCCGGCATCTTATGTATTTACAAGTAGCAGTGTACACGCTGTTACATAGCAGAATAAAGCTCTAATCGCCCTCTCAAGCCCCATTAGAGACACCCACACTTTTGCTGTAAGTTTATTCACTGTTACTAATTTTAGCTCATCTACTGCTATTTCTAGCCTGTGAATGTTTTATCGTGCTTGATATTTCATTGAAAGGAAATTTGTTTTCAATCAAATATAACAGTTAGAAATCATACCTTTACGGAATGCATGAAGAGTACGTTGATGTACTTCCAAGAATTGATTTCCAAAATTTAGCGAAATAAATATCTGCATTCATTGCCTGTAGTTAGGCTGGATGCTTGGTGATTGCACAGGTAAAATTTGTATAAAAAAGAGAGTTATCCTCTCGCCAACGCTGTGTATCACATGTGCGTAGTTGATGTATTTGAGTGATGAGTTCATTTAATACCTGGCTTGGAATTGCACTAAAACTGCACTCTGTTTGGTCAATAGTCTGATACCACGTCTTTGTTTCATCAAACCCACTACCATGGCCACTCACCCTGATTGTAATAAGATAAACAGGAGAGAGATAGGAGCCAGGTCGGAGGGACTTGAGTATCTGAAGAATTTGACAGCCACTCAAAGTTGACCATTATTGGCTGATGAATTAGTGGTCATCAGTAGTAATGAACACGAACAAAAAATATAACAGAATGTTTGGCATTATTAGTGTTATAACGCTATATAAAACTTGAAATGAATGAGGGGCAAGCTGTTACAATGTAGCAAAGCTTGAACTTTTGCGTGTGTCAGGACTCAACAGGCTCAGATATTTATCTCAGTCTATACGTTTTCTGAGCCAGCCCCTCAATAAGGTTTCAAATTACTTATTGATCAGTTTGTGTTGTTGGATGTTCTACCGCACAATGCTGCGGGCTGGCTGAGAAAGGTAGTGAATACACTCCTGAAAAAATTCTGCGTTTGTTGCACTTTTTCCAGACGAACTGCTTTGGAATTCATTCATGAAAAAATGTTCACAGCCATAACATGGATTATAGTCATGCCTTATCTTTGCTATCAGATGTTTTCAAAATTTGGACCTGTTGTACGTGCAAGTGTGGTGCTCAATCCAAACTTATTTGTGTGTGAAACTAAACAATGATGATAATCGTTTCGCACCTTCACCACTTTGCATCAGATATTAGTTTTTTACAGGTATTACAGTTTAGTGTGAAACATCGGCATTAAAAGTGTACCGGTAGTTGACAAGATGACAATAGAGTGACAGATAATCTGTGAGGTTTTATTTCTCGCTACATCGTTGTATTTGCAGTAGAACATTGAGACATGTGCCTATACAATTTTTTACCATAAAGATACCGCTTGATATCTTCAGATATGCATGCTGTCTTCTGATAGGCTGAGCATTGCCCATTGAGCATCGATTATGAGTGCCGCACAGAATTATTATTGTAGACAATCAAAGGCTTAGATAGCAAATGACAAGCATTGTGTTAACACGGGATACTGCTATTTCTCAGCATTTTGATTGCAAAAGGGCATCTTCCCTTAAAAATCATTTCAATTGTCGACATCAATCATAATTATTTATACTCTCTGGATAATTGCAAGGTTTCCTTCTCTCTACTGGATCTTACTACTGTGGATATATGAGTGGCTTCTATAACTAATCACAGAGCTTCAGCTTAGAGTTGTCAGTAGAAAGTTTATCTACCAACCTGGAAGCTTGGATTATTTTGCTTTATTGGCTCCTACTAAACACATCACCACGCTTTTTTCTGTTGCTGTCGTCAAATGATATCTTTATGAAAATATTAAAATCTGGATTGAAATATGGGCACAGACCTGCATATCAGCCATCTATTGCATATGTTTGAGTGCCAAGCATGGGAACTGCGTTAAGTTTCCATAACAGACATCTACATGGAACAAATTGGTAAGTTTGTTTGGTATTTTCAATGATTGATTTCCTTCTTTTTAAAGCACCCGCATCCAACAGGTGGCTTTAACTCTAACACTATACCATCAAACTGTTTTTAGCTACAAAAACACGAAAGTGGGAAAGAAAATATACCTACATGTAGGTAGGGCAGAGACAAAGGTTGATCACCTTTTAAAAATGAATTTATGGATCATGCCATCACCAGATCGAAAATCATAACGGCTTCAACAATAACAGTTGTCAGCCTCGCATTTCCAGGTTCAGAAATTTTCACATATTTATGTTAATTTTGTATGCAAATAAACATGTCACAAGAAAACAGTGGCAGTAAATAATGTTGCAGTATGACCCTTTCTTCGGCTACTGCAATCAATATAAAAACTGAACAATTTAACATACATGACATGCCCCGAAAAAAGTATTTATTAATAATTGCACATTGGGAGTAATGAAGTGCACCTAAGCTAACAATAGTTTCGGTGTTAAAAGTTATGTACTGGCTGTGACTGCCAATTGGGCATAATGATGGTATTCTATTGATGGTAAATCACTTGTCACCACCTGCCAGCGTTTTACCACCCTCCCAGACACTGAGATTATATGAGATTTGAGAGCGAGACCGTCAAGCATGAAATACAAGTAGGAAATCAGAGGTGTGAAACACTAAGTCTTCTACTTGGAATCAATTTCTTTTAAAATTTCTATGTGATTTACATGTAAACGCATGGTTTGGTTTATGAAGAAATTGGCAGTGGTCACCTTTTTGTTGATGTCAAGAATGTGGTGCAAATCAAGGGCATGTTACAGATTTCATAACAACAGCCTGGTCTTGCATTCTGTACTTGTGGAAAAAAAGCTATCAGTGCATTTATTGACCCTGGCGCCTCTCAGTAAGGCCCTGATCGCTGCTGTCATTCTTTCATATGCCGCACCGATTGTTTGTAGCATGTCAAACTTCTTCGTGGGGTGGCAGGGAAACAACACTTCTCGGCTGACACCATAATCTGCTCTAACCTAGTACCACTGTCAATATTTGCATTTCTCCAAACTCTGCATTACTTTTGAATCTAGAAAATGACATTGTAAACCACTCTAGAGGCAATATACTGTCTGATTGCCTTGCAAAATCACACACTTTTACTCCAGACGAACAATAGTGAATGATAGCAGAAAAATCATCTCCACAAAAAAGTGGAAAAACATCCCTCAAAACAGATCTGTTGTTTTATAATCCGGTTGGCTCGAAATTACACAAAGATTCCTCTCGTCTAGTGGTCAGATATTTCAATTCGAATTCATATCAATATTTATATAGCTGGAATTTCAACTTATTAATTTGAGTCCACAATGGATACAGTGTCTAAATAGTTAGTGCAAAGGTGGGTAGGTTTGATAATTTACAAAGCATTATAAAGGAATGTTTTCCAACTCTACTTGCAAATAAAAAATATTGCGTTAGAAATGACACCAATCGTATTAAACTTGTGCACTTTGACTTTAAATCTGAATTTTATCCAAAGATTTAGTGAAAGGTATGTTAGTCTGACACCTAGTGTACAACAACACTGTCCGATGATCAAAAGACTTATCCGCCAAGTTTGTAGATAGCGGATGAACCTCCTACTGCGATGTGTCCTAACTTACAAACGGTTATGCAAATAATGCAGCTGCCGAACTAAAGCATTTATGCCATCATATCTATTTACCTAAAAACAATCTATCTGGAATGGAGTGATAAATTAGCAGATAGAGTAGTAAACCAGCAAGCGTTGAATCCAATCCAGGATCTAAATAATTGCGATAATATATTGTGTATATATATAAACACATTTCGTTTCAAACTCTTTAAAGTAGGGGGTTCAATCAAACAGCTGAAAAATGTCATTCAATCTGTGTCTCTCCAGGTTTTCATAGCCTAAGCCAAGGACCTGGTGCGATCATTGATAAATACTGCGCGTTTGGACAGTGATTGATGGTATAGGGTTTCCTGCCTAACTTGCAAAGAAACTTTTCTTTGATCCGTTCAAAGCTTGCCACATTCCACTTGATGAGTTTTTCTGCGTTGTTCTGATTTCCCGCCTGTTTATATAAGCCGGCTTCTCTTAAATCTAATCCCAAGCCATGGAACCAGCATTAGTAGAGTGATGTGGCCATTATCTTGTCCCAAAGGTTGACAAATGAGCCTCTTGTCCCAATCTTTTCAGTCTACCAATTCAAATCAGGCTGGAGGATGGTAAAACCATTTTAAAAAAAGTGATGACTGATGCTATCAATTTACCAATGTTTGACACTTTCTTGCAATGTTATATTTTCCTTGTCTGTTACAGGTTGGTTGCTACTTCACTGATAGTTCTTGTCTTCTCTTTTCTCAATATTCAACAGGTAGGTACAGTAACTGAAGAACTGGGGTAGAATGGATATTACACGTTCTATGAGGGTGGCATGTCATTCAAACATTCATCTCCAATGGCAAAATGACACAATCCCTGTGTTTTTTGTCTTGGAAAAGGAGCATAGTCAGCTTTTGGGGAGACAAAATGTTACAGCCCTCACATACGTCTGCTAATCCTTGCAACCTCTATCCGCTCATGCAGATACCATTATGTTCATCTTTACAATCATCGATGATTATAATTTTTTATAGGCTATTCACCTTCTACCATCCGCCAATTTTCGGGCATTTCTCTGGTTTCATTCATAGATTTCTGTCATTTTTGTCCTCAATGCTAAACTGTGAGACATCTAATAAGGCAGAGACAGGGATCTGAGCTTGTCATATGGGCCTGAAGTGATATGATAAATGGTATATATGTCAACAATAAGCTACCAATCTACCGCATCATTGTGACTACATTAACTTCAAAAAACTGCACTCGCTCACAGATAATGTATAGGTGGTCAGGTTTCCATGGTTTCCTGCCAACTTTCTGTATTATATCTCCTGCATGGTAACTTTACACCAGGCATAGTAAAGATAAATTTAATTGTTTGTTTCACAACACTCAAGGTGTGACTTTACAAGACTGTATTTTAGTACAAAATCACACACTGGCTTGTAATTAAAAAATTATTTGCTCAGTTCTACTGCTTGTAGAGTCAATTTCTCATGGATAGAGACATAGGGCAGGGGTTTCTGTCGCCTTCTCTCAAAATAGGATAAAACAGTGTTTTCATGTGGCTAGATGTAGGCGTAGGTAGTCTGGGTAATTTGGATCAAGATCTTGCTCTTACTAGACAGGCTCTGAATTAGTCAATAAACTGGCTTCGTTAGACGATTTTTAATTTACACCAATTTTTGATAGTAAGAAACTGAGAGGTTTGTTGATAATTACCTGTTTGATGATCACCTATTTATCAATAACTCAGCCTTTAACTCATGATCTGAAGCCAACAGTTCACTGGCGTGTCAACATAGTCAAGAGTTGATTGATTTTGTACCAAAGTTATTTGATTTTTTGGCAAAAAAGGGAGAAATGAATTATTGATTACATAAGGTATTATTTAAGAAATGAAACGGTGACAAACGTAGCTTGCTCAATGATTGTCAAGGGTACAAGTACAATGTAAGTCTGTCACCATGGTGTGGCAGTCGGTGTGGCTGGTCAAGAGTTACAGAACCTTGTATTTACAAGAAAGAGAATCGTGTTGAAACTTGTGCCCACCTGTGGGCCATACTTGTTAACTGGAAAATCACGGAAATCTCGAAATACTTTCGGCCTTTTTGATCATCACAGCACGCTAAATAACATAGTAATTTTTGGTGCTACGTCAGTAATTTGTCTGCAACCAAGGCGCTAAGTGCTTGCTTGAGCAGATGAAACATGATGTTGAAAACCATCATAACCCACTTTTATCACTGGAAGACACGTAAGACCAACAGTTTGTCAAAGGCAGTGCGAAATTCCAAGGCTTTGATACACGTATAGCTGCCAGTTATTTACCTAGAAGAATGAATGCAAAAAGTTGTTGTAGATGTACAAAGAGCTTTCAATCATAATAGAACCAGATTATTTCAATGTTATTCCATTGTGAAGTAAAATAGATTCTAGTATTCACAACCAAAATCTTTGCTTTGGCTTTCCCTTTGTTTCATCAAACAGATAATAAACCTCGCCAACAGGTACCTAATTATAGTACACTTTTCAAAAAAAAACTAACAGTAAAGCACCGTTATCACCATTATTGCAATGCTTTGATTTTATGATAAAAAATAATAGCTTTTCTGGCGTTAACAAATAAGGAAAATATAGAGGTTTTATTAGGGCTTTGACCTTGATCGATCTAGAAGAATTTGTTAAACCATCACTTTTCAATACAGCCTATGGCTTCAGACGTCTCCAATAGTGCATTGACAACTACATACTGAGACAGTGGCGATGGCTAAATGGTCACTTCATCAATTTCTGTCTCAGATTGGTTAAATTCCAAGGTAAATGATATCTGATTATCTTAAAAGTTGGCCCTTATGGAAGTGTGATCTAGCTTATCTTACACACAACATCGAAAGCTTGTTTTACTACGATAGGCATTCGACTGTAGGTATTTGACAGTATTTTGACGTTACTGCTAGCTGATTAAACTTTGCTCATCGTCGTTTTTACTGTACGCAGTTTTCAGCAGTGATAAGATGAGAGATGCGACAAAGTCATAAGACGATAGTACTGAAGTGATATACTCGCTGGAATGTACCTTATCGATACTTTCTAACTATATCACCATCAAAACATTCAGACTTAATCAGATTTTTATTCCTGTGAAAAGTTAATCCAATTGAATTTCCTTCATCATACCGACAAAAGTGTGACAACTTTCGCATCTACAAAGAATCCATTCGTGTTATCAAACAAGGCTTACGTCATTTAAATCTTAAACCTTCACAAGCAGTCACCTCACAAAAATTTCAAGGTTCTTTAAAAGTATACATGCTGTACGGTTTAAGTCACTATGCAGGCCGGTCCAGGTGCGCGTGTATGCGCCATATCTCATCTCATTCTCTCCTTATGCAAAGTGTCCTCACTAATCCTATGCTTGTGGCTTGCAGCGCAGAATCTGTTGCATCTTTAAACATCCTGTCCTCATCTCATATCATCCTCACATTACACAATAGGGAATTTTTACACGATGCATTATCCAGTTATTCATAACTATGATGGCAAAAGTATGAAAGTAATCTCAATAGCTAATAGTTTAAAGTGCTAGTTCTAACAAGTAGATCCCATAAGCACACTGATACAGACTGGTAGAAGTATGCACCACTCAACACTCTTCCATCCAATCTTCTGTCTTGTCTCACATCTAATTGGCCCTGGGATCATCCATCACACCGACATGGTGTTACATTTCCATTAGCATCAAGTGCCATAACAAAAGATGGTCAAATATCTGTACAAATATTATCACCACTGGATAATAGGCTTGTGATTTAATTTGTTGTGTGCACTGTGTCATCTTATCAGGCTCTGGCACCTTGTATGATATGCTAAAGACCTTTTGCACTGCATCGCATGCAGATTAGAAAAAGCCAATACCCAGAGACCTGGTTACGTAAATGCAAAACGGAATATTCAGATGTCAATGAAATTTTCTCAGGGCATCCTTCATGTACAAACTTCCGCAAGGCATTGTTTTATATTTAAGCTAATGAAGTGGTCATCGACCCAACGCAGTCCTCTCAAGTCAACATGTACTGAATTTCATTCTTGTTTCGTATGTTATGTCATCCAGTTTCTTAATGCTGAGATTTGTTTTTGTAGATTTCTTGTGCAGTAATTACAGATTTATCATTCATGGCATCAAACTCACATTCCGTACGTCACACTGCCGGTAGTGACAGCAGACAGCGTAGCAAGCGAACCTCTGCAATGAACAATCCACTACAATTATCAAACTTATATGGATATAAAAACTCAAATAATTATGGGATATTTAAAGTTCGCAGTCTATGCAGTGAAGGTGGCGATGGATATATGAACATATATGAACATAGCATACAAGCAAACGCGCTCGAGTCACAAAATGACATTTGTAAGTATATGAGTTAGAATGGAAACTCATAAAATGAGACTGCAGCACATATCTTGGTGGTGACATCGGCAACGGGGTTCAATATTAGTTTAGGTTTTCAATGGTAATCTTAGGCCTGGTATGCAACATGTCACTTATATATTGAACTTAGATAAAATGGTAAATTCTAGAAATATTTCTCTATTTGATAGCCTTTTTCAAGATCTATTTAACTTCTCTAGGCGTGAAAACAATGAAGGTCAGTGTCACAGCAATACATAAATAAAAGTAAATTTAGATGCTTCACTGAGATATTAATGATAGGTAGATCTTCAGTTGGGTGAGGCAGGGGTAACTGGATTGTATGACACCTGAAGAATAAACAGATAGAAAACACAGGAGCACTAATCGTGACCAAATCATGAAAGTGTGCTCCGGTGCCACCCAGGTCAACGTAAATCCGCAGATTTCATTACACCGAAACTTCAACAAAATATAAAATTATATATGTATGTAATACATATTTCATATTAGCGGCATCACTTCACAGGGTCTCACTGGCAGGGCATACAAATATTATAATAATGTAAACAGAAGCAGTACTGTGTTGCTATATTTTGTCAATATGGGGCACGCCGGATGCCGTTTAAACAAAAATCCACTTTCGTCACGAATATTTAGCACACAAACCTTTGCCCAAGCAAAGACACCTAGGCTCTAAAGTTGGAATTAAATGGCAGCTGTTGTTGATAGTTGACATAATATAATAAAAGTATGTTTTGGAATAGGTATGCAAAAGCTGCTGCCAATGTTAGGTGTATGTAAGCAGATTTTTAATGCAATCCAGTATAACATGACATTTCCTTTACATTTGGGTTACATTTTGGCAGCAATGCTCAAATATTGTAATATTTAATGTCTGCATAAGTCCAATAGTGAGAGAATTTTTCTTACAAGGACACCGCCTCTTGTGATCAATTAATTTTACCGCATGCAATGCGAAAAGTTCCCATTTATTGTTGTAAAAGTATCTGACTCGAATATTGGTTAATTGGTTCAAACCCTTGCAAAACCTTCTCTGGAGAGTTTGTTGCAGAACATGAGTGCATGCAGATCTTTACTAATCTAATATGTGATTGGGAGGTGTGATTCATATTAAAGTCATCTCCCCTGGAATACAAAAATAATTTGTTAGCTCTATTAATATACTGAATATGTTTGGTAAACACAACCCAGCAATGACCGTCAAAACTTTCCCAGAGTCAAAACACCCCCCAGATGATATGTGACTCTTTCCTTTATGTTTTAATTTAGATATTACTTCGTTAAGGTACAACTTTTGTTATTCACGTACCAGCATGCACAGCACCTTGTATTGTTCCTAATGTTACAATGTTTTCGATCTTTTATAGCTCAACAATTCAATTTCGAGAAAATAGATGGAACTGAAGATCAATTTTATATACACAGGCGGAATAGACGGAAATATATCTGCTTTTCTCGACGGGGAAAACTGCGAGTCAAGGTTAGAATGTAAAACTTCAATGTTCATACAACTAGATGATAGGCCTGTGGTGCAACTTAAAGTCCTGAACTAGTTACATCAACACACATCAAACTTGAAATGGCAAGAAAGTTGGTAGAACTATGGTAATAAAAATAGTTTGTGCTCTTCTTTCCATTACAAGTGGGAAGATTGCCCAATGCATCTGGTTTGAAGGCTCCATCTGGAATGATTAAATGGAGATTAATTGTGAGCTATGTGGATTGTTTTTTATGTGAACCATTCAATGATGAGCTGCACCCATAAAGCATTATAAATAAGCCTTCCAGCCGGAATAGGCGGAAGGTTGAGCCGTCCATTAAAAGTACCATCACTATGTAGCAAAGATGTCGTATTGTCACCTCTCCTTTAGAAAATCTGAAGCGTTGTGTGTGCGCTCGACTGATTTACAAATTCTTCGATATCATAACAATGCAAATGTATCGACCCTATAAAAAACAATGTGTTACTTGAGGTCACTGTGTACAATCTGCTTTTAATAGACCCAGTCCTGCAAGCGCCACTCTTTCATCTGTTTGTGTACAGTCAATTCCAGAGGTGCCAAAATCAATGTCATCCTCCTTGACCAATAGCCAAACTTTTCAATCGACGACAAAAGCATGGGTTCAAATTGTTTGTTTTCCACCCCACGGTTTTGGTTGGTTCATTTGAGGGGGTGTTGTTAAGGTTAAATTGCAGTGAACCTGAAGTGATCCATTTTTGACATACTCAGGCAGCGAAAAGCAATATGTGAGATAATGGGTTGTTCCCCTTAAACTGTCATGCAGCGCCCGTACTCTTAGCAATGTAAGAACAGTACATATGCACCAACTATATATGCCATACATAACATGCTTCCTCTCCCTCTTTTACAGGGTCGACCTTCAGATGATCACCGGTGCTCATTTAGACATATACCTGCAAATCTGACTCGCTCCTCACATCAAGACAATCAGTATACAAAAATACAGTCAGTAGCCAATCCAGAATGGTATATTGGATTTAAAAAAGACGCAAAGCCAATGCGTGGTTATGAACACGGGCGACGGAGGGAAAAGTGCTTCATGTTTGAACTCACTCGAGCCACTCCATTTACATTTGACTTCAGTAACAGGCTTATGTCAGACAGTCCAGCTCAATCAGAAACAGATTCAATACCTAGTCAAACACATCCGCACAGACACCATAAAGGGGAAACACATAGCGGACGAAAGGTACAATCCCAAGCTAGTATTGATGTGTTAAGGTGACCAGAATGGAGCTGAACAGAGTGTCATTCAACCTACTACAATCTCAATCACGCATCAAACCCTACCAGAGCTAGTACTTCTTGTACCGAAGCGCTGTAAGTCGGGATCGTCTCCACTCGGCTTCACAGCTAGACATCATAACAGTTCAAACAACATGATAGTATTACCATTACACTATTTAGCAAACCTACATAACAATAAATTCAACCAAGGTGCTTTCCATAACTACAAACCAGAACTAAACCAATATTTTACTATAGTATAGTATTAAAATACCATTTTCTTCTTTTGTATCAGATTGTCAAATTTTGGAACCCCAGCGAAGCAGTGACATGTATGTAGTTTTGACTTATCAGAACTGGTGATATGTTTGTCTTGTAACACTAGCCGCTGTGTGATCAGGTTAAAAGCCTATCTTAACAGGAACTGTGGGGATTAAATGATGTGATTATTATTAACGACAGCAGTTGTAGAGCACTGCCGATACTAAATACTATAGAGCAGATGTAGTTTGCAGTTTGTACTGGTTTTGGATGTGACACGTGACTTCACCCTGATTGTCAGCCAGACCAGCTTCTAAAAAGTCTCGGTCAAGTTGATAACAGAACTGGGTGGCCGCCATTATTTCGACACATCTAATAATAGTGGAATAGTCCTTGCATTGGATTTGATTACTTAGACGATTCAGTAATGATCGTTGTATTACTCAGGTGCCTCATAATGAGAATCAATTTCTTCTTCTTCTTCTTCTTCTATTTGACTGAGTCTGACTGAATCTCCTGTTATGAAATTTTTGGCAGGCTGTTAATCTCACGTACCCACGTCCGCCGATTGACTAGAAAAGACAGACGTATGACTCAGTGCGATTTTTTTTCTTTTTCACATGGGAGATAACAATAATTGTTGCCTTATTTTTAGCGCAGGCATCAGACGAGACGCTATCAGTAAATATCCCTGTTACTGACTATGAAACACCACTGCAACACTGTATACTACCAAAGATTTTTTCTATTTATTTGCTGTAAATAATTCTATTGTTTCCTAGCCAGCCTCTTTTTCTTACTGTTATTTTTATTGTCACTATGTTGTGTTGGTGGGCCAGCTTCGTGTTAGGGGCAGCCAGTAGCCATGTACATTCCTATCATGCAATGAATAAAAAAATGTGAAATGCCTTCTAATCATTGACTATTGACTATTAATTGATCTGAGTGATCACACACAATAATAATTAGGAAACCTTCTCGATGTCTTCTATGGTGCGATGACTATTTTTAGTCTGGACAGTGCCTGGATCCCAATTACCACCCCTGTGTTGTTCCTTATATACCAGTAGTCACCATTGGAGATACAAAACATCAAAAATGAGATTGCGAGACAGGACTGCTGAGTCTTCACTCCTGTAGAGGTTACAATATTATCTCCAGTGAGAAGTTCAGCTCAGGATGCCTGACCCCTGATTAAACTTCATAATTATTTTATGGATTAATATAGATGTAGAAGCCCCAGGTGAAATAAGGAAATAGAGCCTTATGGGGAAACAACTCTGGCATCAAAACAAACACAACCTCCCCCCC
>ERZ1740072.467-NODE-467-length-16511-cov-7.163405_pt1 | contig 16511 bp, 8 predicted proteins | sample MGYA00581733_ERZ1740072 | MGnify/ENA primary metagenome ERZ1740072 (study PRJEB43018, sample SAMN04849741) | marine metagenome | isolation source: floating plastic debris | place: Pacific Ocean | collected 2008-08-30 | study: EMG produced TPA metagenomics assembly...
TAAAGCCGATGACGAGATTTGAACTCGTGACCGCTCGATTACGAATCGAGTGCTCGCAAAAATTCAGACCTTATTATGAAAGGATTTCAGGCGTTAAAAATTTCTATCTCAATTTTCTATCTCAATCTTTATCTCAATAATCGACCTTTAGCTTAACTGGTTGGGTATTTTTAGACTTTTTTAGACATGTTTAGAGAAGCAGTAACTGAGACAAACACCTATTTGGAAAGCACTTCGATGTAAAAACTTGATTAGCAAAGGTTAGTCAACCTGATGCTTACCTGAATTTTAATTGGGGAAGCTGACACTCAATCTATATCTATCAGTGCTTTAGGCGATCAAAATTTTCCTTTCCCAGTTTTACCCCAAAAAATAAGGTCAAAAGTATGGAAGGCTGGATTAGTCTGGTCAGTCAGTTTGGCACTTTCCTGACTATCAGCTTCCAGTTCTGACATTCATATTTGTACTGGCTTATATGCATCTGCAAGAATTTGACCGATGAACCGATACGCTCGACGCTTTATCAGCATGTGACTTTACTGACTATTAAATATGTTTAGCTGCCGATGGCCGGGGAGCTGATTGTGGTTGCTATAGGCAGCTACCCTTCCCTGATCTGATAATGCCAAAAAGTTTAAGAAGCCCTATACAGCTATGGGATGGTGCTACTAATGGTTCTTTACTCGGCTGAGAGCGTCTGATTAGGATACCCTTTGAAGGTCATTGCAACGTAATTTACATAGGTTCAAAATCCAGAAACTATGACTGAGTGAAGAGGCGGAAAAACATACATCAGTTAACTGCTTTCTTTGGTCGTAATTGGAGGGTGTAAGCCAATCAGATTGTAATGAATTGGTAGGTAAAATGGGTGAACCTTTAAATTATTGGCAGCTTATTCAAGTTGATGGCTCTGGTAGAAGCCATTGTATTGATCGAGCTGAGCAAGAAAATTTCTTTCGTGCGCAATTTCCTGAAAATGTAGATTCTGGGAGTGTGGCAGACCGGAAAATTCAACGGCAGTTGATGAATCTGCTTCAGGGAGATACTGAGGAAGCCAAGCAAGCGGAATGGTGTCTCAAGTGTTACATTTCCCAAGCGCTTTTAATTGCCTGTCGTGCATTGGTCAATCGGCATGGTATGCATCATGGATTTATACTTGAGGAGCTATTGCCGTTAGCTTTGGGAGGGCTACAAGCCAACTCACTGAATAGAGATACTTCGGAAAAGTCTGGGTTTATCTCAGTTTCAGATGAGGTCCTGAGAAGGTTTAATCCAGAGAAAAGCGGTCTATCGACCTGGTGCGATCGCATTCTAAAGTCGAACCGAGAGGTGAAGCGTTTTCTGCTAGAACATGGTTTAGAACTGAAGACAAACTGGTTAATTCTAAATCGAGCCTCTGTAGGTAAAGTGAAACGGGTCCTTAGAGTCTTTGACCAAACAGAGCGAGATATTGAAGAAGCCTCTGACCTGCTTCAAGCTTTTCATAAGGTCTACCGGGCTGAGATTTTGGAGCCTAGAAGCCGTAAGGGGGGAACGTATCCCGCTCCTGACACCCAACATTTGGAGGCTATGGCAAGGTGTATGACCGTTGTTCAAGGTCTATCACCTGAGGAGATACTAGAAAAGCTCGATCAGCTATCCATTTTTTTTCGACAGTATTCTGTTCAGAGGTTAAAGCCCCCCTTGCAGAAAAAGGAAGCAGAATCAGGGCCTAACAATGAATTAAAGCAGTTGTTGGAACCACATTGCAGACCTTGTTTAGAGAAAGCCTTTCAGGTTGTTTTAAGGCGACGTATAGATGCATTTAGCAAACGAGATTTAAGTCGTGAGAAAGATCAAAAGTCTTTAAATGCCTTGCGGCTGTTTCATTGCGAGGGGCTATCTCTAAGTCAAATCGCACCTGAGATTTCTTTAAATGATCAGCCTGCAGTTTCACGGTTATTAAAGCTAAAGACATTGCGTAGTGATGTCAAGACGGAAACCATTAAACATTTAAAAGAATCTGTATTGGAACTGGCTAGTTCATTTCGTTCCCCAGAAGCATTAAAACAGCTTGATGAACAGGTTAATGCTTCTCTAGATGAATATGTAACTGATTTGATGAAGTCTGCCGAGAAAAAGGCATACACCAGTAAGAAGGCTTCTTGTCAAACAGATAACCTCTTTTCTCAGACGCTATGTAATGTTCTTAACAATTGGAGTTAGAACCATGAAAGAAGAAATATTTGATTACTTTGATGAATATACAGAGATGGCGGATTCTGAGACGTTCGTAACTCTTGAGGATGACTGTCGCGAACAGGCTCGTAACTGGTCTAAGCGTATCAATAATGAGTCAAGGGAATGGCCCGTCTACTTACAAATGTTAGCCCTTAAAGGATTTCAGCATTGGATAAAGCAACGGCAGCCTGATTTGGCAATTGATGTATCTCAGACGTCAGTATTGAACCAAGCATATGCCAATGTGATGGATGCTGTTTGTCACTGTAAGGTTGGAGATTTTGATGTTTGTTTATTGCCTATTTGGGGTATTCAACCAGCAGACGAAATCTTGCTACCAAGAGCCGTTGTTGACCTACCCGAGTTTGCCGCTCACTTTTATGTGATTATTGGCATTGACGAGTCTCAAGAACAGGCGGCTATTCAGGGCTTTCTGAATTATGATCAGATAGTGGCTGCCTGTGACTCGATTGAACCGGATATGGACTGGAACTATCCACTGCTTGCAGAGGACTTTGAGGCCGATGTCAGTAATTTGCCACTGAATTTGTCCTGTTTGAATGCGGGTAGTATTTTGTTGCCTGTAATTCCCAAGAATCGCCAGGCAGTGTTACGGAAGTTCCAACCGATTCTGGAGGACCTCCTCCCACAAATACAGAAGCAGCCGCTTTGGAAGGTATTGACCTGGGAACAGGCAACGGTAGTGTTGACAAATGCTGATCTGTTGAAGTGGTTATGGTATCGGCCAAGTATCGCTGAAGAGGTCTTAAAAACAGCTTGCTTAGATTTGTGGCAGTTAGTGTGTCGGCCAGCAATGAATGTCTATCGTTGGACTCAAGGACAATTGGACACGATAACATCAGAGTCTAATTGGTCCCTTGCTCTAGCAACAGCAACACGGTCTAGTGGGACTGACTTAGATACCAGGTTTGGTAATCAGTGCTCAGATCAAACCTTGGTTTCGCTGTTGAAGGAGATTTCTACTGATATTCCTTTGGAAGAATCCGTCAATAGTTCTGTATATCAGGATATTGGGTTTAAGTTTAAGCCTGTTCGAGTCTATGCTGCTGTGTGGAATTCTCCTGCCATGGAAAATACCTGGAATTTATTGTTGATTGCAGGTGCTTTACCAGGGGATAATCCACCTGAAGGCCTTAGACTTCGTATCAGCGATGTCACTGGAGTGTTAATGGATGACGTTCTGGTGACAGAAGCTGGCGAGTCTTATATTTACGGACAAGTTCAAGGAAGCTTTGATGAAAAGTTTTTGGTAACGCTCACTGATGTGAACGGTGAAGTGAAGTCCCTGCATCCATTCGAGTATCAAGCGGAGGTGTCACTATGAACCAGATGCGATTTAAGCTACAAATCACCCGAGTGGATACTGCTGAATGTATTTTTTTGCTTGATGGTCAGGATAGTCGCCAGACAGAAAAATTACATCTAACGGACAAAATCTGTCATGTTTATAACAAATGGCAAACTGCTTATAACAGATATTACAGCGGTCGTCTTCGGGATGGGGATTATCAAGGTGATTCATCACTGGGAGTGAGTTCTGAGGAAGACACCCCAGATACTGCAACAGAACCAAGGGCAAAAGTAGTTTCTAAGGGACCTCTTAAACCAAAAGAGGGGCCTCGGGATCGGCGTTCAGCTTTAGTCAAAGCAGAAGCGGTTTTGCTAGATGAATTTCGTTATTGGTTACAAGATGCTGCTCTGAGTAATGTCAGTAACATGTTAAGGGCAGCACTGACAAAGTCTCAACTGCCAGACTCGCCCTATGACCGTGTGGAGGTATTTCTCTCGATTGAGGAAGATGAGGATGTACTGGCTCGTTTACCCTGGGAGATTTGGGATCTAGGGCATGGCATTGGCTATCCGGGTGTAGTTCAGATTGTGAGAACCTCTTCTCAGCTTAACAAGGCAAAACCTCAAGGTAAACTACGAAACAAGATTCGACTGTTAGCCATTATGGGCAACAGCAGCGGATTGGATTTAAGCTCGGATAGAAAGGTATTGAAATCCTTGGAACCTATCGTCAATATTGAGGTTGAAGGTTGGCAAGGAGCCAACGATACTATTTCAGCACTGACAAGGCGTATTTGCGATCGCATCGCAGATGAAGAAGGTTGGGATGTTTTATTTTTTGCCGGTCACAGCGGTCAAGAAGAGCTAACCGGTGGTGAATTGTCCATTTATCCTGGCCGTGCCATTGGCCTTAGCGAAATTGAATCATCTCTCGCAAAAGCGCGTGATAAAGGGTTGCAGCTAGCGATATTCAACTCTTGCAAAGGACTGAATATCGCTGAAGGCCTTGCCCGAATTGGGTTTCCACAGGTTGTTGTCATGCGAGAACTGATTCATGATGAGGTGGCTCCGATTTTTCTGGAACATTTCACCAGAGCGCTGGCCAATTATCAAGACTGCTTAGAAGCTCTATGTACTGCACGAACAGCCCTTAAGCCCAATTTAGAGTTTCCATCGGCTGATTTGGTGCCCTCGCTCTATGCCCATCCTGGAACAGAGTGGTTCAAACTTCCTCAACGTGGAATTGGGAATTGGGTCAAGAAACGTATACCTACTATGGCAGAAACTGCTGCTCTAGGTGGGTTGTTGCTACTGGGATTATTACCTGTAGCCCAAGACCTATTAATGGATGTTCGGGTGGGGGCTCAGGCTCTCTACAGACAGGCAACGGCACAGATTCCAACTGATAAGCAGCCGCTTACTCTGGTACAGATTGATTCTGCTTCGCTGACTAATGCTGAAGCCCAACGATTTCCGATTGATCAAAGGTATTTAGGGGAGGTGGTGGATACATTAGCTGATTTAGATGTGTCTGTGATTGGGCTGGACTATATCTTGGATGACCATAGTCAACAGGAAAATACTAAAATCCCTGCTGACATTCGAGCAGAAAAGTCTGCTGAATTGCGACAGGCGATTCAAAAAGTCCAGGAGCGGGATATTGCCCTGGTCTTTGGTTATACTCCCCATGAGGACCCTGACCGGGGACAGGTCAGCAATGCTTTGGTGGATCCAGGGCAGGCAGTCCATGGAAATATCCTGCTCCTACCCTGGTATCTGGAGTTATTACCGGCGGCAACTACGGAATGTAAGCCTCCGGCTTGTCCATTTGCTTATCAGCTAGCGTTAGATTTTGCTCGCATACAGTCTGAATCTGATGCTGTTGATGAGACGGGTGAGATTGCAACTGGTACAATACCAACTTCTCGTGAACAGCATTGGGGCGCTATTTGGGAATGGTTGAGTGACCTTCATTTATTTCCCATTACGCAGTTTGCCTCTAGTTTTGGGCAGGTGTGGCTGCATCCTATTATTGATTTTTCGATTCCGCCAAATGTAGCCTATCAGCGGGTTGTGGCTCATGATTTATTGAATCCTTCTGCTCAGAAACCTTTGGATGTAGACGCAATTCAAGATGCAGTAGTGATTGTGGCGGCTGGGGGGTATCAGGAGGCAGGGCTGGATGAAGAGGGACAGGATAACTTTAATCTGCCTTTAGGTATTAGTGCATGGTCCAAGCAAAAATCATTTACGGGGGGTGAGGCTCATGCGTATATGTTGCATCATTTGCTTACTCGTCATTTGGTTTTCCCGGTGCCGGATGTGTGGCTGATTTTGCTAGCTGCCTGGCTGGGTAAGGAAGTGACTATTCGCACCCCTAAATATGGCCCTGGACGACGGCAGAATCGTTTAAAGGGAGGGGGAGCCACTCTGGGCTATGGGTTGTTTAGCTTACAGACCTATGTAACGTTTGGCATTGTGCTGCCGTGGCTTTTACCGAGTTTAATGTTTTGGATTTACCTTGGACCATTATCAGGGCAGAAAAACCAAAATTAGGCGCGGTAAATCTAGAAGAAAAGCTTAAATCAAATAATTTATGTCCTGATTTAGCTACGGGTGGACGGGTACTTAAGTAATGCGTCTGTAGCATCGGTCACATGGGTTGGGGCAACTTATATCTCTAAAGGCGGTGGAATCCAACCGCTGAAGTGATACATAGCTGTTCTAACGAATTGAGGCAGAGGCTATGGCAACCTACTGTGGCTAACGATGCCTCGTTAGTGTCGCAACTTGTCTTGGGTGTTGTTTGTAGCGAGCTAAAAAATGACTAACTTACGCCAATTAGGTCTAGCAACTTTGATCGCTACGGGTGGATTGGGATTAGTGCAGGTAAGTACATTGCAGGCGGCGTTGATGCCTGCTGAAGGCATTGACACTACGGTAGGTAACTCTGTACAGCTGGCGGGGGCTGCTGACTTTTGGGATTGGATACAGCGCAAGCGGGTACCGGGCGGTTCGCGAGGACCTGACGAAACTGTATTTTGTGCAATTACTCCAGGAGATTTAGAAGATACGGTTTCTGGGGAAACGTCTTCAATTGCGATGTTTGGGCTAAATCCTGTTTTTGTTTGGCAAGGTGCGTGGGATGAATGGGTTCTCTATAATGACGAGGGAGAGGTTATTGATTCCCAAGAACTGTCGACATCAGACAGGCATTTTGTTTATGGCAATGAGAAAAATCTGTTGCAGCCTGGTGGACTGTATCTCTGGAGTTTGCGGAAAGAGGGTGTGATTTACGGTCAGGTGCGGTTTGCGGTGCTAACTAGTGAAGAGCAAGCAGCGGTTCAGGCAGAGTTGGATATGCTGACAGCAGGATTAGCGTCTGAAGATGAGAAGGCTCAGACACGGGCTGATTATTTTGAGGAGAAGAGTTACTCTGCTGATGTTTTTCGGGAATGGTATGCGATGCCTAATCCTCCAGCAGATTTTATGGAGGTGGTACAGGAACATGATTTTTGTGATAGTGAGAGAGCCTAGGGATCCTTTGTTCTGGTGGGCTAACCAAACTAATGAACTAGTGCAAACGATGAACCTACTGCTGATAATTTTTTGTCAATCATGCGTTTCATTCCCACTTCATTAATACTACTGTTGCTATCCACCGGACTTGCCTCAGTAACGAACCTGACACTAAGCTTTGCTGCTGAGTCTCGGTCAACTGCATTGGCACAATCAGTTAGTGACCATGCATCACAAGCAAATACACTACAACAACAAGGTACGATTTACCGTAGAAATGGGAACCTCACTGCGGCAATTGATAATTATAAACAAGCCCTTGAAATTTATCGTGAGATAGAAAGTCATCTTGACCAGATTGCAACCCTTCATGCCCTGGGCAATACCTATGAACCTTATAATATTAGGCAAGCTACTGACTATTACGAGCAAGCCTTAGAGACTGCTCGCAAGGTAGGTGACTGTCCCTGGATCAAATATTTGGCTGAGGATCTTGGCTTTCTGTATAGTGATCATTCTGCTCAAGATAATCTAATTACCGAGCTATTTGACGAGAGTCGATGGGCAGCGGTTTTACTTGCAACTGGAGAAAGCTGTGATAGTTTGTCCGACCTTAGAGAACAAGACCAAGCTGAAACGCCAGCACCTGATTTTAATGAGCAGACCCTGGTTCATAAGTCACCTGAGCACATCGAAGAATCCCAAGGTGCTCAAATAAAATACCAAACAGGTCTTACCTTTTTGGAGCAAGGACAGTTTGAACAAGCTGAAGAACAATTTCGATTGGCTATTGAGGCCTTCGAATTAAATTTACATCCTTTTGATTCCAACACAATTTCACGTCAGCAAGATAGCCAAGCAAAAACCTATGAGCTTTGGCAGTATGCTTTGGTTGCTCAAAATAAATTTGCAGAGGCGTTGGATATATCAGAACGAGGGAGAGCTCGAGGTCTGATTCAATTTCTAGCTCAAAGATATTTTCATAACACAGTCTTTATCACTGTTGACGGTGGAGCTACACTGGTGGGCACTCAACCCTTTACAACCTCAAAACTGGGGGGACTCTGGGGATCCCCCTTTCGAGATGCTACAGTCATTGAATACTCAATTATTGATGATCCGTTGGATAGTAGGGATAAGTCTTCAAAGGATCAGTCTGCCCTGCTTTACATTTGGGTCATTCAACCGACAGGAGAAGTGATTTTTCGGCAGCAAAGACTTAACGCCGATTTGACCAATTATATACAAGTAACTCGACAATCTCTTGGAATTAGAGGACGAGGACGAGCATCAGTCCAAACATCGGTAGATGATTCCATTCCTAATTTAAGACAACTGTACAATCTCTTGATTCAGCCCATCGAAGCTGTACTGCCCGCCGATGAAACTACCCCCGTAGTCTTCGTCCCTGATGAAGCGTTATTTTTTGTTCCCTTTGCAGCTCTTTTAGATGCAGATAACCAATACCTTATTGAAAACCACACAATTCAAATTTCTCCTTCCATCACGCTGTTAGAGTTTATCGACGATACTGGTGGCTTGCTCAGACCTGGTGCTTTAGATATTCCACAGCAAACTCTGAAACCATTGTTAGTGGGAAATCCTGTAATGCCTACTATTCAAGCAACCGTAACCGATCAACCCGAGGTTTTACCAGCGTTGCCCTGGGCACAACGAGAAGCAGAAGTAGTTGCTGAGCTGTTAAAAGTTCAACCTTTAATTGGTCCAGATGCTACAGAAACTGTAATTAAACAGCAAATCACTAAAGCTAGCATTCTTCATTTTGCCACTCACGGACTGTTAGATAATTTAGGGATTAATCAATCCATACCTGGTCAGCCAGAAGCATTTGGTGGCCCCATTGCTGCATTTGACTGGCCGGGTGCGCTCGCTTTAGCACCACCCTCAACAGATGATGGGCTATTGACATCTCTAGAGATTGCTAGTCTGAACCTGAATGCAGACCTCGCAATCTTGAGTGCTTGCGATACTGGCCAAGGAATATTATCAAGCGATGGTGTGGTGGGGCTGTCTCGAGCATTTATGGCTGCAGGAGTTCCTAATTTACTGGTGTCATTGTGGACGGTAGATGATCTGGCAACGGCTCGGCTAATTGAGACGTTTTATCGAGAATGGCAGGTGTCTGGCGACAAAGCTCAAGCCCTCCGCCAAGCAATGTTGCAGTCAATAGACGAATATCCTAATCCGTTAAATTGGGCAGCATTTACATTAGTGGGACAAATTGAATAGAGGAATAGAAATGAAAATCCTTTCAGAGTCTAGTCAAAAGAATGATTTTATAGAAAAGTTGTGTAATCAATTCCTTCGCACTCTGGACTATTTATAGTTTTACATGCCTTATGACACTTTTTCAAGTGGTAAGTGACTTTTGATCCGAGAATGACCAACTCATTTCTCGAGGAATTAGTATATCCCTCATTGCAATAATAAGGCAGTCATATATTTGCATAGGAGAGTGCTACCCAACTATATCTGTTTGCCCACCTAAGTTTGGAGATGCCCCCAAAATGAGTCGATTATCACTGTTGACACATTGCCTATCTATTGCAGCTATCATGGCCGGAGTTTCTGTCCACTCTGCTGCGGCAGAAACTCTTGAAAATGAGGCCAAAGATCTTCAAATTGCTCAGAGTTCTTTGACAGAATTTCTACTGCTGGATGTAAGTGGCACCCTAGAACCAGGAGACGCGCAACTGGATGATGGTCGTTTTACAGATAGCTACACCTTTGAAGGTCAAGCGGGGCAAACTGTCACTATTTTGTTAAAGAGTAATGAGTTTGATACTTTTCTGTTGCTAGAAGATGCACATGGTAACCGACTTGCTACTAACAATAATATGAGTGGACATACTCGTAATTCCGCATTAATTGTAGTACTACCAGCAGATGGAAACTATCGAGCATTAGCCAGTGGTCATAGCAACAACATTCAAGGTCAGTACAATTTATCAATTGCCTCAACAATACCTGAACAACCAAATCAACTAATAATTGATTCAATTGCTCAACAGTTACCTGCTCAACAGTACTTTGAACTAGGAATTCAGCAATTTGATCAAGGTCAATTCCGCAATGCTTTAACTTCTTGGAAAAAAGCTCTTGAAATGTATCAAGTACTTGGAGATCGAGCTAGTCAAGGCCGTATCCATAGTGGTTTAGGTATTGCTTTCGATCATCTGAGTCAATATGAACACGCAATTGAGCATCACCAGCAGAGCTTAGCTATAGCTTTAGAAATTGAGGATCGTTTGGGAGAAAATATTGCCTATGGTAACTTAGGCCATGCGTATCACAACTTAGGTCAATATGGACAAGCAATTGAGTATCACCAGCGAAGCTTAGCTATAGCCCTGGAAATAGAAGACAAGCTTGGAGAAGGTGCTGCTTACGGCAATTTAGGTAACGTTTACCATAGCCTTGGTCAGTACGAGCATGCAATTGAATATCATGAACGACGTCTAGATATCTTTAAAGAGATTGAGTATCGTTCTGGAATTGGTCGTGCCTATAGTGGAATAGGTAATGCTCACCACAATTTAGAAGAATATGAGTTGGCGATTAATTATCATCACCAAGCTTTAGAAATTGCTCAGGACCTTCCTGATCCTCTAGGTGAGGGTATGGCCTATAGAAATTTAGGTAACGCTTACCACAAACTTAAACAATATAAGTCAGCGATTCAGTATTACAATCGAGCTTTGGTTTCATTTGTTGAGATTGAGTTCACTTCAGGTGAAGCTGGTGTATATGGTAATTTGGGTCTTATTCACTATGATTTGGGAGAATATGAGCAAGCACTTGATGCGCACCAAAAGTCTCTAATCCTTGCCAAGGAGATTGGAGATAGAGTTAGCGAAAGCATTGCCTACAGTAACTTGGGGCTTGCATACTGGGAGTCAGAGCAATCTTCAAATGCAACCCAATCTTGGCAAAACGCTATCCAGGTTTTGGAAACCCTACGCTCAGAAAGTTTATCTGATATTGAGAATCTTTCCTTACTTGATGCCCAGCTTAATACTTATGACTATTTCCAGAAGGCTTTAATCGAACAAAGACAATTAGAGACTGCTCTAGAAATTGCCGATCGCAGTCGCGCTCAATCCCTAAAGTTACAGCTTCTTCAGACTCTACCGACAGAAAAATCCGATCCCTGGATAGAGCATCTAAGAATTGAAAAGATAAAGCAAATTGCTGTCGATCAAGCTGCCACCTTGGTTAACTACACTGTTCTGTGGAATGGGGCAATCCTGATTTGGGTAATTCAACCCGATGGTCAAATTCACCAAACTACTAGTAACCTGGCCGCTTTACCTGACAATATAGACGAAGTTTTGAGTCATTATGCTACTTCTGATGCTGCTCGGGGTTCTCAGCGACCTGAAACACCTCTACAAACTTTGGTACGTAGTTCTCAAGCAGAATCAAGCTCAGCAGAAGATTTAGTTTTGGATAAGCTATATCAGGTACTTATTGCTCCTGTCGCTAATCTACTACCAGAAGACGAAAACGAACACGTTATCTTTATTCCCCATCGCGAACTGTTTCAGGTACCCTTCGCTGCACTGCAAAATCCAGAGACCGGGGAATACCTGATTGAGAATCACACAATTTCTACCGCTCCCTCAATTCTCTCCTTGGCACTCACTCAAGAACGTCAGGCTCAACTCAATGAAAGTGGTTCTGGTGCTTTAATTGTCGGTAATCCAACCCTTTATGATGGGCTTAACTTAGAACCACTACCTGGAGCCGAAGACGAAGCATTAGCCATTAAAGATCTTCTAAAAGTCTCTGACAAAAATGTCCTGATTGCAGATGCTGCCACTGAGCAAGCCGTAGTCGATCGCATCCATTCAGCTCGATACCTCCACTTTGCTACCCATGGTTTACTACTCGACAAACCTCGCTACAGCACGATTGCTGGTCTACTAGCCTTAGCTCCTTCCTCAGAAGATAAGCGAGGCGAGTTCACCGTTCAAGACATTCTTAGCTTAACCAAAGATAATCTTCTGAATGCTGAGTTGGTTGTGCTCAGTGCCTGTCGTACAGGTGAAGGCGACATCACCAGCGACGGCGCTTTTGGACTAGCTCGTGCCTTTATGATTGGCGGTGCTCCTAGCTTGGTGGTGTCCTTACGAGAAGTTCCTGACAATGCCACCAAAGACTTGATGACAACCTTCTACACCGAGTTACTCGAAACGGGAGACAAAGCCCAATCCCTCCGTCATGCCATGCTCACCACTATGAAAGAACACCCGGACCCGCGTGCCTGGGGAGCCTTTGTTCTAATTGGTCAGCCCTAATTTTCTAAATAAAAACTTGAAAAAACTACTTTGTGGAGTACATAAACCCTATGAGCAGCAAAAACCATCTCAAAGCGCTATTGTCTTTAGGCAGCATGAGCCTCTTGATTTTAGTCAACCAATTTGCCTGCGCAGCCCTACTTCAGTCTTCTGACGTTTCTCGCTCTACTCATCTTCAGCCATTGGCAATGGGCCTAGGAGATTTGATAGATCGTCTGCAACGTCCCAAAGTTCCCGGAGGCTCTCGCGGTGATGGCGATGAAGAAGCAACTGAGATTTGTGCAGTTGTACCCGGTCGACTATACGACCCAGAGATTGATGACGAAACAACCATTAAAGTTTGGAGTTTAAACCCAGTCTTCGTCTGGCAAGACGATTTCTCAAAGCTAGAGGTTATTCAATATCGCACAAACACGATTGTTGCCAGCGTTGAGTTGGATCCTGGACAGCGTTATCTGCTCTATGGTGATATCGAAAATGCCCGACTTCTTGAGCCCGGTCAAGCATACTACTGGCGCTTATCCAATGACGAAACCTTTGCTGAAATCTCGTTCCGTATGATGGACGAGGCCGAACGTACAGAGATCGAAGCAGCCCTGAATGCTAAGTCGCTTAACACCGAGAATCCGACCGACGAAATTTTGCAAGCCCGCATTGACTTTTTCTTGACAGAAGGACTTTGGGCCGATGCGTTCTACGAAGTTTATGCGGTGCCTAATCCCTCAGAAGCGGTCTTGAGTCTAAGAGCCAATATCGAAGCCCACAACTATTGTCCACCAGAGGGCGAGTAGTCGATTGCAGCAAATTTTCAGGAGGCCGTTAAACCATGGGTCATTTTCGAATTCGGAAAAGATTACTCTTGCTAGTTTGCCTAGGAGTTGTATTCTGGGGACCATCCGAAACAGCATGCTCTTCGTCTGGCCACTCAGGTTCTGCTCAAGCTATGGAGATCGATGCTTTAGAACAGACAAATGAGCAAGTTCAGCAAGGGATGCGACACTATGAAGCAGGTGAGTATCAAAAAGCCATTGAGATCTGGGAGCCACTTTTAGAAAGCTTTCATCAAGAGAATGCTATCAAAAGAGAAAGTGCCTTAAGTTTTCTCATTAGCTATGCCTACATCGCTTTAGGAGACCCTGAAAACTATCAAGCCTATTACGATCGCGCAGTAGAGCTCAATCCTGACGCTGTACAGCCTTTTACCGTAGAAAATTTACCCTCAGGTCCGGAAATAGATGAGGACCAGACCAGTGAGGACGCGTTGCAAACCTATATTGAAGGTTGGAAGGAGATTTTGCGAAGGTTTCGCCTTGCTGGAGATACAGATGGAGAGATCGATGCATTGGCTAGCTTAGGGACCACTTACTACCATCAGAAGGAGTTTGAAACCGGGATTCGTTATCATCAGCAGGCCCTAGTCGTAGCTCGCCAGAGCCAGAATCAATCGGTTGAGGGAGAAGCATTGTTTCAAGTCGGTCATGGATATTTTCAGATATCTGATTATTCTCTCGCCCTTGAGCATTACACAACAGCTTTAGGGATTTTCAGGAAAATCCAAGATCTTGACCAGGAATCTCAAGTCCTGATTAGTCTAGGGGTAGTTCATAGTAAACTCAATCAGAGTGGGAAGGCTCTTGACTTTCATCAGCAGGCACTTGAGGCCGCTAATGCCGCAAATCGGTCAGATGTCAAACTATCAGCGCTCATATATTCAGGCCAAATATATATCGATCTCAAACAGTGTGTTTCAGCTGTGAGATCGCTCAACGAAGCCCTTACTCTGGCCCAAGAAATACGTGACCCCGCTTCAGAGCGAATTATTCTCAATCAGCTTGACGAGCCCACATGTAAAGCAGGGGTTTCTGAATTTCCAGCAGATGCCCCCCAAGTATTTGATAGTCCTCAAGCTGAAGCTGAAGCCTTGATTAATCAAGGACAGGATCTTTACGAAGCGGGGCAAATTCAAGCCGCGATCGAGACATGGAAATCAGCCTTAGTCTTGCACCAAGAATTGAATAACTGTGTTGCAGAGGCGCAAACCTATGGTCTCTTGGGGAATGCTTTCCTGGAGTCAGATCAGTATGAGGAAGCAATTTCTCATCAGCAACTTGCCGTTTCCAAAAGTCGACAAAGCAACAACCAACAAAGCTTATTAAGCGCACTTGGAAATCTAGGTAATGTTTTCTTTGCTCTTAGTCAGCATGAGAGGGCAGTTGAATATTACGAAGAGGCACTAGCGATCGCACGACGAATAGAAGACTCAGAAGGCGAAGCAAATTCTATTGGTCACCTTGGTGCATCTTATTTAATTATGGGACACTATGATAAAGCGCTCCCACTGCATGATCAATATCTTCAGATGGCTCAAGAGCTTGGAAATCATAATCTAGAAGCCCATGCTCAGCTCAATTTAGGCAGTCTATATCAAACTACAGGTAGACCATGGGATGCTATTGATGCTTATCAAGCTGCTTTAGACATTGCCCATGCAATTAATCACCAAGCATTGGTAGTCCAGGCCTATGGCGATATTGCCAACTCTTATTATTCGTCAGGCCTTTACACAATGAACAAATCAATACAATACTACCAACTACAGTTTGAAGCGGCCCATCGGATTAACAATATTTATGCTCAAGGATCTGCTCTTGGGGGAGCTGGATTAAATTATTGGCAACGTTACAAAATCTTCGGCAATTCCGATGACCTTAACGAATCTGAAAGGTTCTTAAGAGAGGCAATTGCCCTTTGGGATAAATTACGCCCTGAAACACTGAAGCCTGAAAACCGTCTTTCATTATTGGACAGCCAGCTTAACCCTTACCTTGCACTACAACAAGTTTTAATTGCAAAAGAGAAGGCAGGTGCAGCTCTTGAGATAGCTGAGCAAAGTCGGACTCAAGTACTCAGGGAAGAACTGCTCCGTCATGTATCTGACCAACAACAGACAAAGTGGTCCCAAGCTCCTGAACTCTTGGAGATTCAGGAAATCGCAGCTGCTCAAAACGCCAAATAGGAGGAATAATCCAAAACAGACATAACAAACGAGCTCATGATTTGGGTTGTTCAACCTGATGGGACGGTTAACGTGCGATCTCACAATGAATTTTTGTTGGCCAACGTCCTATCGGAAGCGGGGCAAACCGTTTCTCAGCTTAGTGCTACGCGAGGGGCCGGAGATACGAGAGGCGATCAACAAAGTATTTCCAATGCTGATGTGAATGCTCAACTCACTGAACTGCACCGTATATTGATTGATCCGATTGCTGACTTGTTACCTGATAGTGAGCAAGACAGGGTTATTTTTATTCCCTTTGGATTACTGTTTCAAGTGCCCTTTGCTGCCCTGCGAGATTCTTCAGGGCAATATCTAATTGAATCCCATACGATTGCGATCGCACCATCCATACAATCTTTGGCCTTTACTCAAGAGCATCGTCAGAGGTTAGGGGACGAGCCTGGAACAGCTTTGTTAGTTGGCAACCCTAGTCTTTCAAAGGAGCTGGCTCAGAAATATGATCTACCCTCACTGGGAGGGGCAGAAGCAGAGGTTCAAGCGATTGCCAAGCATCTTAAAGTATCCTCCGAGAATGTGTTAATCGGTCATCAAGGAGCCGAAACCATTGTCAAAGAGCGATTGCATACAGCCCGAATTATACACTTGGCAACCCATGGTTTGTTGCTCGAATCGCCTAGATATAGAACAGTTCCGGGGTTGTTAGCGCTTGCGCCATCAGCACAGGATGATGGTGCATTAGAAGCTTCTGAAATCATTCAACTTACTCAAAACCAACCATTGAATGCTGAGTTGGTGGTCTTAAGTGCCTGTCGAACTGGGCAAGGTGACATCACCAGCGATGGAATCTATGGTCTGACTCGAGCTTTTCTGACTGCTGGGGTTCCAAGCATCGTTGTTTCTCTGTGGGATGTTTCAGATTCAGCTACTAAGCTCTTGATGACACGTTTTTACCAAGAACTATCCACTGGCAAAGATAAGGATCAAGCCCTACGAGAAGCCATATTAGCAACCAAGTTGGAATATCCAAAAGTCGAGAACTGGGCAGCTTTCATGCTGATTGGAGAGGCTAAGTAGGGTTTGCTGTTAAAGTCCAGGCTTCATAGTTAGCAAAGGTTTCATTC
>ERZ1740072.468-NODE-468-length-16505-cov-9.838055_pt1 | contig 16505 bp, 7 predicted proteins | sample MGYA00581733_ERZ1740072 | MGnify/ENA primary metagenome ERZ1740072 (study PRJEB43018, sample SAMN04849741) | marine metagenome | isolation source: floating plastic debris | place: Pacific Ocean | collected 2008-08-30 | study: EMG produced TPA metagenomics assembly...
GTTAATGAATCGAGTGTCGTTTGTGTTTCAAGATGTTTTCTTGTTTAACGACACGGTTTTAGAAAATATTCGTATTGGTAATCCCACGGCTACTAAAGCAGAGATTATAAAAGCGGCTAAAGCGGCCCGTTGCCATGAATTTATTAAGACACTGCCCCAGGGCTACGATACGTCTGTCGGTGAAAACGGTGTGAGCCTCAGCGGCGGTCAGCGGCAGCGGCTATCGATTGCCCGTGCCATTCTCAAAGATGCGCCAATTGTCGTGCTAGATGAGGCTACCGCTTATGTAGATCCTGAAAATGAGGCGATGGTTCAGGAGGCGTTAGCAGGTCTGCTGGCTAGGGGGGAAAAGACCCTGATTGTAGTAGCTCACCGTCTATCGACAATTACCGAGGCGGACCAGATTTTGGTGATTGACCAGGGGCAAATTGTCGCGAGAGGAACCCATGGAGAGCTGTTGGAGAGCTGTGGACTTTACAAAGAGCAATGGCATGCCCATAGGAGTGCGCGGAATTGGCAGTTGCCTAGCCCCTCTGAGGCGGCAAAGCCAACGACTTCGCTCAGGCCCCAATCGGTGGTTGAGCGAAGTCGAAACCACACTTCTTCCATCGCCACTTCAGAAGCAGACAAACCGTTAGAAAATCCTTATCGCACATTAGATGAAACTGATTCTGTTTGGACGATGATGCGTAAGCTGATTCCGGCCAATACAGACCATTATTTTTGGCGAGCAGTGCGCTGGCGCATGATCGAGGGTACGGCAATTGGAGCGACCAGCTATGTGGTTTATCTGGTGCTTGTCGCTTTGTTTCAAGGGGCCGAAGCCAGTCAATTATGGGGCTATGTGGCTGCCATTGTTGTTCTATGCTTTGCACAAATTGGGTTTGGCTATCGGGCTAATGTACAGGCCTATGCGCTGACCATGGGGGTACAAACACGGCTGCGATTGTTTATTGCCGACTATCTACGGCGATTGCCTTTGGGCTTTTTTACTCAGCGATCGACGGGGACAATTGACGCCCTGTTTACCACCAACATTATGTTTCTAGAGCCCCACCATGTGTTGGAAAGTTTAATTAATGCAGTGGTGACACCCATCCTTATTTTTCTCGTCATGCTGGTGTACGACTGGCGGTTGGCGCTGGTGCTGGCATCCAGTGTGCCCTTTGCGTTGATGGCGCTGCGCTATGGGGAAACGATTTTTGCGCGGGTGTGGCGGTTGCAGTCGGCTGCTCGGGTCCAGGCCAATGCCCGCATGGTGGAGTATATCCAGGGAATTTCTGTTATTCGGGCATTTAATCTGTCTGGAGATCGACTAGTACAGTTTCGCCATGGCCTGCAGGACTATCGCACCGCAAGCTTAAATACGGTTACCCAGTTAACCACAGCAACGGTGATGTTTTTGTCGGTACTAGAGCTAGGGTTTGCCCTGCTATTGGTCGTAGGAGCTGCTTTATTTGTCCAGGGGAGCCTTACGGGGGAAAGCTTTCTCTTTTTTATGGTGTTGGGGCTAGCATTTTACATACCGCTGATGTCCATGGCGGATATGCTGGAGTTCTATCGGATTATGCAAAACTGTGTGCGTAATCTAAAAGAGTTTTTACAGGCGGATTTACTGCCTGTGGCGAGTTCTCCGCAATGGCCGCAGGATACGACTATCGAATTCAAAGATGTTAGCTTTAGCTACGATAGCGAGACTGTTTTAGAACAGGTGAGTCTTGCCATTCCACCCCGGTCGATGACGGCCTTAGTAGGCCCTAGCGGGTCGGGTAAAACCACAATTACAAACCTGATCGCTCGGTTTTGGGACGTGAATCAAGGAGCTGTGACCTTGGGCGGTGTGGATGTGCGACAGATGCCTACTGATACGCTGCTGTCGCAGATGACTATGGTGTTTCAGGATGTGTATCTGTTTAACGATACGATTTTTGAAAATATTCGATTTGGTAATCCAGACGCCACCGAAGCTGAGGTGATAGCAGCGGCCCAGGCTGCCAGATGTCATGGGTTTATTAGTCAGCTACCTGATGGCTATCAGACCATGGTGGGTGAAGGGGGAGCTACTCTCTCAGGCGGTGAGAAACAGCGGATTTCTATCGCTCGCGCCATGCTTAAGGATGCGCCAATTGTTCTGCTAGATGAAGCGACAGCCTCGATTGATCCAGAAAATGAGCGGCTAATTCAGCAGGCGATTCATGCCCTGAGTGTCGAGAAAACGTTGATTGTAATCGCCCATCGGTTAACGACCATTGCGGCGGCGGATCAGATTTTGGTGTTGGACGAGGGCCGCATTGTTGAACGGGGCAAGCATGAGACTTTGGTGGATCAGGGCGGATTGTATCAGCGGCTGTGGAATGTGAGGGTGCGATCGCACGGCTGGAAAATCAGTCAAGTCTGACCTGTAGCGGGCATCCCCCAGAACCGCTAACCATAAAACCTATGAACCGAAATATCCAAACTAGAATGGAACCTTAACGGTTACTAGATGGTATTTAATGCTTGCTCCAGTTTGGTTTAAACGTTCCTGTTGCAAAAATCACAAACTGTCTTACCTGAGGGCATTGTGGGGATTGTCTTTGCCTCTGGCATTATTAGCTAGCCCTGTTGCTGCTCAGATGTTGGACAACTTGAAACCATCTAAACAAGAGTTAATAACGTCAGAGCCATTAAAGGCAGCTGGGGTTGCGATCGCACAGCAACCCTCAGAAGAATCAGAGCCTATACCCAGGTTTGGCTGCCGCCAATGTGTTCAACCAGAGTATCCAGAATCAGCTAGAGAAGCACAGGTTGAAGGTAACCCTCAGATCCAATTTGAAGTTAATCAACATGGCGATGTTATTGATGCCATTATTGGCCAATCAAGCGGTAATGCTGCATTAGACCAAGCCGCCTTGGAAGCTGTTATGCAGTCAAAGTTTATCCCAGGCGGTCAAGGACGGGCATACACCATAGAAATTGATTTTTCCATCCCTCAAAACATCACCAAATCGCTGGTGTCCAAAATCCCCCCGCTTTAGCAGTTAAATAACATAGGGTTTAACCATCAGCATTTCTTAGAGCATTTATTCGATATAACTCAGCAGAAATGATCCTTGACGAATATATGAGGTAAAGTTTGGCATCGGTAGTTAAGAACTTTTCTCAATAAGTCAATGAAAGTAACTTTTACGGTCACTGATTTACAAGCAGCGTTACTTGAATTTCAGCAACAAACGGATATAACCTATCAGCTTTCAGACTATGAAAGTACCCTGACCTTGCCTAAAACCCTGGGCAAAGGACAGCTAAATAATGTCAACCTGCGTAAGGGAGCGCTTGATCTCTTTGTTCAAAATCATCTGCTAGACGAAAATTTAGTGATTGCCGTCGTCGGGAGTTCTCCTGCCAGCTCTCCTGTTGCCCTTAAGTTCTTCGTATCTGGGCCAGTGAATGGAGCCATTCAAGGGATCAAAGCTGATATGAGCGTGTCCTCAGGACAGTACGGTTTTGTCTATTGTGCGGATCAGGCTAGTCAGGTGGAGTTTGCGGCCGGCAAAGATATATGCACGGTCGAAATTGTGATGACCCCGCAGCTGTTTCAAACCATGCTAAGTGACGATCATCAGCTGGCTGAACTCCATCAACGGTTTAATGCCGATGTGCTGGCTCCCTATTGGGAATTTGGTAGAACGACACCGCTGATGGCGATCGCGCTGCAGCAAATTTTGCAGTGTCCCTATCAGGGGGCGACTCGGCGGCTGTATTTAGAAAGTAAAAGCCTAGAACTGCTGACATTGGCCCTTGAGCGCCTCAAGACTCCAAAACCAGAGCCCAAAAAACGTCGCCCCCTCAAACCGGATGATATAAAACTTATTCATCAGGCTCGGGATATTTTAATCAACCAGATCCATAATCCACCGTCATTACTGGCCCTGGCCCGACAGGTGGGCATCAATGACTACAAGCTAAAGCAAGGGTTTCGCCAGGTATTTGGTACCACCGTTTTTGGTTACTTGCACAACTACCGTATGGAACGAGCGGCGGAGCTTTTACAGGGAAACCACATGACCGTGACAGGGGTTGCCGTTACCATCGGGTTTGCCAATCGTAGCGCGTTTGCTGTGGCATTTAGACGTAAGTTTGGCCTCAATCCTAGCGATTATCGAGCGGCCCACTGCCAACAGTATTGGCATCTTAACCCAGCCAAAAACTCCCGCTAGCGTTCAGAAAAACTCCTGCTAGCGTTCGGGAGAGCGCCCGTTACCCCCTAAGCTACCCGTGCCGATTGCTAATTAGCAGTGTGTGGGGCTTACCTATGGATTCGATCAATGTGCGGAACGGTTTACTGCTAACGGGTATTGCCTGGTTGCTGGTCATACAACCCGTTAGGGCTGAGATGGACAGCCAAGATGTCCCGACACACTCTTTAGATACTTCTGATTTAAGCGATATAGGGCTAGCTCAGTCCGTAGAAGAAGAGGCAGAAGAAGAGGACGAGGAGGAAGAAAAAGAAGAGGCAGCAGAAGACTCTCTGCGGATCATCGTTACCGCTCAACGCACTGAAGAAGATGTGCAGGATGTGCCCATTAGCATCACGGTTTTCACCGATCAACAGATTGAAGATGCTGATATTGATCGGTTTAGGAGCGTTGCTGATAATACGCCCAACTACACCGTATTTGATTCCACCGGCGGTCGCTTTTTTGATTATTACAGCCTGCGGGGACTATCCAATTTTAACTTTGGCTCTAGGGATGCGGTTGGTTTTTTTATTGATGACGTGCCCTACGATTACGGCGGATTTCTCAGCCAAAATCTGACCGATGTTGAGCGGATTGAAGTGCTGCGCGGTCCTCAAAATACGCTCTATGGCAGAAGTGCCCAGGCTGGCGCAATCAACGTCATCACCCGTCGCCCCACCAACCAGTTTGAGTTTAACGGAGCTGCCAGCTACAGCAGTTTTGACAACTTTGAATCCCAGGCCAGTGTCAGTGGCCCCATCATTGAAGACCAGCTACGCTTTCGTCTCTCCGGTAGCTACGGGGCACGCGACGGCTACTATGAGAACACGTTTTCAGATGACAATCTTGACGATGAATCGGGTGGCAACGTGCGGGGACAGCTGCTATGGACCCCCCACGAAGACTGGGAGATATTGTTCAATGCCTCCTACGATGACTACCATACCGATGGCGTGCCTCTAGTGCCCATTGACTCAGACCCGTTTGATATTGCCCAGGACGTCAGTGGATTCAACGATTTGACGAGCAATACCCAATCGTTGCGCGTTGAATACAGTGGCGCTGATCTGCGATTTACGTCTATTACAGCCCGGCGCTATTCCAACCAGGACATTGTTTCTGACCTGGATCAAAGCGTGCTGGATGCAGGGCTATTTACCAATGAATTTACCTCAACGGTCTTTAGCCAGGAAGCGCGTCTGCAGTCGCCAGAAACAGCAGACCAGCTGCAGTGGCTGGTGGGTGCCTACTATGAGTCTCGCAGTTTTAATACCGAACGGGATGGATTCACCTTTGGTGCAGATGCGCCCCTGCTGTTTGGGAATTTTGGCATTCCCGGTGCATCAAGTCTACGGTTTGCAGATGTTGATGAAGATTTGTTTGCTGTGTTTGGTCAGGGCAGCTATCAGCTAACGGATGCCCTAACCCTAACGGCTGGACTGCGCTATGAGACAATTACCAGCACGTTAGATAGCTTTGAGCGCATCTTCGCGATTCCCGGTTTGCCGGATCAGCCCCTGGTCTCGTTTGACGATGTTGATGAGAGTGGAGATATTCTCTTGCCGAGAGCGGCGATTGAGTATCGCTTTAATCCCGATGTGATGGTGTATGGCAGTATTGCCAGGGGCTACCGACCTGGGGGTGTTAATTTTCGCCCCGAGAATGCAGACTCTGTGACGTTTGCTCCAGAAAAGTCTTGGAACTTTGAGGTCGGCTTAAAATCTTCTTGGTTGGATGACCGTCTAGGGTTGAATTTAGCCATATTTCATAACCCTGTGGACGATTATCAGGTGATCACGTTTGATCCTTTAACAACGTTAGTCGATAGCATTGGTAATGCTGATGCCAGTATTACGGGGTTTGAACTAGAAGCCAGGGCAACGCCCTTAGATGGATTGGATATCACAGCGGGATTTGGCTTAGCCGATGCCGACTTTACCGACTACCCTAATCGCCCTGACTTAGATGGGAATGCCCTACCCTTTGCCCCAGAGTTTACCTACAATCTAGGCTTGCAATATCGCAGTCCGATGGGGATTTTTGGCCGGATTGAGCTGGCCGGACTCGGCGCCACCTTTTTTGACGAAGACAATACGCTTAAGCAAGAGCCCTACGCCATTGTCAATGCTCGCCTAGGGTATGAGCTGGATAACTACGGCGTTTATCTCTTTGCCAACAACCTTTTTGATAAGGAGTATACGACATCTCAATTTGCTTCCCTGGGAACAACAAGACTAGGGGGATATGGCGTCCCTGCTACATTCGGTATGCAGCTTAAGGCTAGGTTTTAGGACACTTTTCGAAAAGAAGCTACCAGGTATCCAGGCCCCCCTAGCCCCCAATTTTGGGGGGAACCAGCCTCAAAGTCCCCCAATTTTGGGGGACTTAGGGGGCCTGGGTAACTTAAAGCCACTCTGTCAATTGCCTAATTGCCTCTCCGAGAAAGAATCTGAGACTAACCTTGCTCTAACCGTTCTCCTATTCAATATCGGATTCTTTTACTTTGCAATGTTCCACCCTTACCCTGGAGAAAAGTATTCATGGTTAATCCATCGCAGTCAAAACTAGCGGGTGTTCCCCGCACGATGCTGATGACAACTCGTGCTCGGGTAGAAGAGCATCAGTACCCTGACGGCATTTTTCGTGACCCTGTGGTGGCTGAGTGGTGGAGATCGCTTACCTGGGATCCGGAACTGGATTGCTTTTATAGCTCACTGGCTCAGCTCTCGTGGGCGGTGCGCGCCCATATCTTTGATCAGATCACCCAGCGCCACCTGGCGACCCATGCTGATGCTGTTGTTGTGGAGCTGGGGGCTGGTCTCTCCACTCGCTATCATCGTATTGGTCAGAACTGTCGCACCTGGATTGACTTGGATTTACCCGAGGTCACTAGCCTGCGGCAGCAGCTGGATACGGCAACGGATCGCCATCGTTTTTTGAGTCGCTCGATCATGGACTTTGGCTGGATGGATGAGCTGCCTGCCTATGCGCCAACGAGCCTACTGATTATGGCGGAAGGGTTGCTGATGTATTTTGAAGTGGATCAGGTGCGGGCGCTGATCGATCAGTTAAAACAGCGGTTTCCAGGAGCCACATTTGCCTTTGATGTGGTGGGCGGCTCCCAGAAGAGTAAAAGTGCCAAATACCTGGCTCAACTGAATGCTCCATTAAAATGGTTTGTTAAAAATGAACAGGATGTAACGGCTATGGGGCTGTCGCTGGTGCAGGTGCGATCGCTAGTTCAAGAAAACTGTCGCTATCCCGATCGCATTGGGTTCTACCGTTGGGTACCGTGGTTCAGCAAACTGCCTGCTATCCGCAATGCCAGCTTGATTTTAGAAACTACCCTTAAGTAATGACCATAGAGCTATCTCGCATAGCTTGCTCTCTCCTGACTGGGTTTGTAGGATGCGATCGCACGGCTAGAAAATTGCTACCTAAAATCAATGATGTATGATCTTGATGGGAAAATTCTTATGAATAAAGGTGCAAGTGAACAGTCGGTTTTGCCTGGGATAGGTAGGATTGCCCTGTCTTGTAGAGCAGGGAAAAGAGCATGATGTTAAAAAACAATATCTACGCCCAACTTGGCTAAGTTTGCGAGTTCAATCGTTTTCAGTTCTGCTTCGGGCCACCACTGACATCGATCCGTAACTTGCCGTAATGTTTCTACTGCTGGAATCTTCCGTAGCCAGGCTGGACTACTGGCATCAAAAGCAGCATTTAACAACGTTATTCCATCTCGACCATACACTTCAGCCTGGATAATTCGTTGTTGCTTTGACTTGGGTAAGTGATAATCTTCGATGCGCTCGTTGTAGCGGTCTACCCACTCAACTTTACTATGAGCAACCGTCCAATCAGGAGCTGCAACCGCGAGTGCATTTAACGCGGCCCGTAGGGTCTCACCGGCACATCGAGTCAAGTCACAGCACGAATGGCCGCTAAAACATAAGTCGCATCGGTACGTTGGCGACAACGAGCTTTTAGCCAGCTCTTATCCTGACAAAACTGCAAAAGTTTCTCAATTGGCGTCAACTAATCGGCGACGGAACTCGCTGAGTACCGTATGATTAAACCCTGTATATGTTAACTTCCGGCATAGTAAGTATTTTCAGTTGATACGACTACGGACGGCATCCGCTGCCTGACGGGCGCTTAAACCTTCCACAAACTGTAGGATAGTCGCCAAGGCGATTCTGCAGTTTGTCCCTTAGCCTCGAAAAGGTGGCTAAACGTCTCGTCATCGATAAACTCGCTCAATCTCTCAGACATAGTCATGCAGAGATTGCCTTGAGGAAAAACAGTCCGAGCAACGTTAGCGGTCTCTATCAGAACGCTATATTGGGCTTGTGGTTGTAACGACACGTGATGCTCTCTGTTCGATTCAATAGTTGACCCATTATGAGGATTATCTGAACGTGTGAGGTTTTCAAATATTAAGGAATATTTCGCCACCAGTGTCAAAAGCTCGGAAGAGCCCTTTGTACTTGACGTTTGATATTGGAGATTGCTTTCAGTGTGCATTGATAGATGTGCGTCTCTAAAGCCACTGAGATCGTAAACCCAATCCCTTCACTCTAACCTCTCAAAACATTGCTGAATCATCCCCCGGTTATGCACTCCCAGCTCCCAGGCCTGCTTCCCTTCCTCTGAGGTTAACCACTGCAGCGCCGCCAATTCAGCCGACGATAGCACCTTGGCCTGCCCTCCCTGAGATATCCGATGCATCCCCAGGGCAAAGCCAAAGCCTACTCCACCAAACATCAGCAGTGCTGCTATGCCAAACATTGGTAAGCCTGCCCGTATCCAAAATTGTTTATCACTCACCCGATCAATTTGCTTACAGTGTTTAATGACAGCTGTCTCCACCACCTGTCCTAGTTCCGTTCCTAATTCCTTGGATAGGTCAAAATTCTTCTGAGCCAGCATACCCCGCAATTGCTCTTTGAGGTCCTGGGATAATTCTCCAAAGCTCGCGATCTCATCCTTCACCTGATCTTGAAACACTGTGGGCACCTTGGCCAACTGGGTCAGGTTTTCCAGGTTTACGGCATAGATGGAGCTAATCACCGCTGCAATGGGGTCTGTCACCCGTACTCCATACTCGGCCAGAATTTGAGTAACCGCCTGCTTTGCCTCAGCGCCATACTGTTTGAGAACAGAATTTAGGGACTTCGGAGCATTGTGAGTGGATATTGTCATCGGCTTACCTCATGGGATGGACTATGAGAATGCTGTGCCCGTAGTTGTTCTTGCTGAGCCTGGGCACCCAGGATTTCAAATCGCTGAGCGTCATTGGGCGTAATGGTGACGTGATTAAGTGTCCCCTGCTCTACCTGGAGTAGGGGCTTACTGTCATGACTGGTCACCGCAAGACTAAGCCCATTGGGCGAACCGCGCAGATGGTACTGATCGATATTGATGACGAGAGTTCCATCTACCTGAGGCTGTCCCCATTGGATCAGCATGTGTTGCGTATGCTGAATAAATCGCTCCGATAAGGCAAAGGCTCGATTATCGGCTGCCATCGCGGCCGCATCCCGCTCAGTAAAGTCTCGCTCACCACGGCCTACCTGGGCAATTTGGGCCTGATGTTCCGGTCCCCGCTGCATGAGTGATGCCTTACGATACCAATCCCGCAGATCATCGAGGGCTGGGGCACTCAGGATGTCTTGCTCTGGATTCTGATAGGTTTCTGGCTGATGACATAGCTGCTCATTCCAATCATTGAAATCGCCATCTGGATAGATTGTCTTCGCCTCAGATATTTGTTCTAGCACCCGCGCACTGAGGTTCATGCCAGCGGCATCGTTATTGAAGGCAGTCAGTACTTCTCCACCCTGGTCAATGTGGTGCTGGAGCTGCTCGACAGGTAATGGACTGTTGCCATTGAGAGCCAGATAGAGGGTGTGGTCATTGCGCTCCATGGCCGCTAACGATAACGCTTCAATGGGCGATTCAGTGATTATGATCCGCTGGGTGTTAACACCTGAGTGAAACAGAAACCAGCCGTCCGCTTTAGAAGATCCCTTGGTAATGTGCTTGTAGTCGCTACCGGTGCCTCGAAGGGCATAGCCGGTAATGGCTCCAGCCCTGAGTGTGTTGGAGGCTTCCCCGGTAAGACTATCCTGGCGCAGCTGCTGCATTGTAAATACCGCATTGCCACGCTCATCGGCAAAGACACTGCCCTGTTGGAAAGCTTGATTGACGATATCCGCTGGAATCTGTCGGTTCTGGGTGAGGTACGTGTGGACCTGACCCCAGTTGGCTGAGGCAGTTTTTGGAATTACTAGAGGCTCTACTGTAGGCTGCTGGGACGCTTCTAGAATGGCCTGGGCTCCCTGGAAAGAGGGAACAGGCACCATGGATTCTCCCGTGAGCCATTCTACCGCTTGTTCAAAGTCCCAGTTCTCATTGACGTGAAGCACTAGATCAATGGCTCCACTGCCGCCCTTATGGGCATGCCAATCATTGAAGAGACCTTTGTTGGCTGAAATAGAAATGGCATGACTGCCAAAGTGCCACTTGGATTTGTCGGAGGTGTAGCGTTCTAGGCCAAGTGAGATCGCGACCTGTTCTAAATCCATGGCTCGTGCCTGGGTAATTAATGCCTCCCTCTCCTGTTGGACTATTCCCCGTTGAGCATTAACACGCAAGGGTTTTAGCGGAACGATTTCCTGGGGGACTGGATTAGGAGGTGCGATTTCCTGTGTAGGTACCGATTCTGTTGGTTCAGGATTCCCCCAACTCGGATCGGCTCCGTCTGCGTCCAGAACATAGTCTCCAATGCCTGAAGAATCATCCAGTAGGGACGGCTGAATCTCTTCAGGTTCAGGAGAGTTCGGTGTGACTTCTACTTGAGGAGATTCTGATATAACTTCTTCTTCTTCTTCAGGAGATTCTAGGGATATCTCTTCGGGGTCAAACCCTGGTTCCTCTTCATGGGTAATTGCCGCCTGAGCCAACTGTGTTCGTGCAGCTTCGCCAAAGCCCTGGGCACGAATATTCATAGCAAACATTTTGGCGAAGGTGCGGTCACCCCCGTTATAGACCCGATGTTCCCCACCACGAAACGCATCTTGTGTAGCTGTCTGATCTAGCTGGAGAATGCCATCAGACAAGACTTTAAACACCATTTCCCCATCATGAACGAGATCCCCATTCATATCGATGTAATGGGTGAGATAGAGCTGATAGTGGTCATCGGCTAGTTTGTGGGCTTCGACTACGAGCGGAATGTAGGGCTCATTGTGAATCTTGAGATGAAAGTCGTCCCCCTCGACAACCTTTTCTGCCAGGTCTGCCTCATAGAGAAATTTAGACACAAATTTCTCTGCCATTCTCGATTGGTATTTGCTATGGGCGATCCGTTGGATGGATGATGTATTGTCCGAAGATTGAGGTTCTTCAACGGCACTTTCGATGGCTGGTTTAGGCCCAGAATCCTTGTCAACGGTTAACCCTTCATTCACTGGCACAAATTCTGGTTTATCCTCGGAGGGCAAGATCGCATCTGCCTTCGCAAATAGTGCTTCTAACGATTCAATATCCTGCGTTGTTGGCTCATCCACATAAGGCACCACATTGCCTTCAATAAATTCATCTTCGACGTCTAATACCTGCCCATCGGGAGCCGTTTCCAGTTCTGGAATCTTCACTCCCATTTGTTCTCGGGCCTCTGGTAGATACCTTGGGTCCACACAGGCAATGGGACTGATACTGATGATGGTGTTCAACGTGTGCTCCGCATTCTCTGGCGGTACCAATGCCCGCATGGTGTCTCCACGGGAGACAAAGTCTTTGCCAATGCGGTCATCAATTGCGAATTGAGATAATAGGCCCCTCCGGTTTCCTTGGCCCTGGGCGCTTCTAAAATCAGCCCCTCCCCACTGCCATGCAGTCGAATCGATAAATTGCCATCCAAGGTTTTAAGTCCACCTCGTCCTTCGGTTACCTCTGTTAGAAATGTGTGGACCTGCTGGGCGGTTTCAAATACTACCGGTTCATTACGGAGCTTATCTGCAATATCAAAGGACTTGGGCAGTAATAGTCCCTGACGGATACGGTTCTTATGGTCGGTAAAGTTGAGGAGCTTACCTTCCGGGTAGCGATCGCACGCCTTCACCAAATTTCCGGTCAATACCTGTCGCTGCTGCCTGACATCCTGCTGCTGGAGATCAAACAGCTCGTAAATGAACTTCCCGGTCCACATATCTTGCTTGACCGTTTCCATAGTCAGCGCTTCCTTGACGGTTTTACCCTTGCGTTGCGTGCTATTGAGGGCGGATAGAGGAATGGCCATGGATTTAACATCGCCATTGCTGAGGGCCACCCGCAGATGCCAGGAGCTGGGAACTGAAGGTGCGCTTCCGCGATCGCAATGGTCCACACTGGTAATTACCCCATAAAATGTATCAGCTGTAGTCTGATTTTGCTGCCGTGTAATACGCACCGATGTCCCTACCGGAAAATCCTTTAGCTGTTTGGTGACAAAGGCCAGCTGCGTGTCCAGTTTTTGAGTCAGCTTGTCGATCTTCTCCTGGGCTGGGGCTTCAGCTCCTTCAGGGAGCTTTTCCAACTGCTGTTGCTTGAGCACTTCCAGACTGGCCAGTTTTCCGTTTTTGTACTGTTGGGTACTGGCAGTAACCGACTGAATCATGGCCTCCGCCCGTTCATGGCCCTGGTCCTTGAGACGGTTCCAATGGGCTTCAGCAACCTGCTGACTGAGTGGCTGTTCTAAAAACTCTCGGACCTGGTTAGCCACCTGCACCTGTGTGAGTGGTTTACTCAGAGACTTGGCGTCAATGACTTCGAGATAAACCGGTCCACTAAATTCAGTTTGAAACAGAGTGTCGGCAGGTACCACTTCCATCCGAGCAATGGTGCGGGCATCTAAATCCAGCTGGTCTGCCTGGAGCAGACTTTCGCCCATGGCTTCTTTCTGGGCCACCAGGTCGGCATAGCCGGTCTCAATGAGCTGATAGGTGCGCTCCTGTTCGGTTACCGGCAACAGCGGCAGGCGTCCCGTCACCTTGGACACCAGGTCTAAATCATTGTCATTGGCTCGGCCTAGCGGATCATCCAGCTTCTCATTGAGTTCGGGCATTTCTTCGAGCAACTGGGTAATCACAGTCTCGCCGTACTCATTGAAAAAATCCACCACACCCTGGATTGAGGTGGCTGTCTCCCGGTCTGCGGTGACATTGGCATTGAGAGTGGCCATCTTACGACTGAGAATGGCAGCGGGGCGTTTTTCGGCAGGTAAATCGGTGGTGAGGAGTTTGTAATTGGGCAGTTCCACCTGACCGGTACGATGGATGCGTCCCAGGGTTTGCATGAAAGTGTTGATATCTCGGCTGGCCTGGGCCACAATCATCACCCGTGGTCGCTGGTCGGCAAAGGTTTCTGAGGCATGGAGAGAAATACCCGTGGAGCCAGAACGGTTGATAATAATCACATCCGCCTGACCGCTGTTAAAGTCATTGACCGCTGCAATCTTGCCATTGGTGGAAATCTCACGGGCCGAGCGAGTCTTGTAGACGGCTGAGCCATCAGTGTCATAGTCAAGAACCGATTTTCGTCCGGTGACTTCGGTGGTGGTGTAGCCTGCCTGTTCTAATTGTCCTCGGATATAGTCAATGGGACTAATGGGAATCTGGGAGAGATCGCTATCGTCGATAATGTCTCGGGCTTCCAGGTAAGCGGCCATACCGTCGACACCCAGTTCCTCATCGGTCATGGGCCTGCGATCTCGTCGTCCCGCATGGTCACTGATAGAAATATCACGAGAACGCTCCAGGTATCTTGCCAAAAGATCTGAAAAGGTAATGTTGACCCGGTCTCCCGGTTTCGCGTCATGGGTTTCTGCCCAGGCATCGATAAAGGCTCCCATAGTATTGTCTAAGGCGATCACCGGCTTGCGTCCGGCTTCCAGTTCTTGGATTGTTGTTTGGACCGTGGCGTCTGCTTTTTGGGCTAATAGGCCCTGCTCAATGCAGTTGTGCATCAGGCTGGTAAAGTTGGTGGATTTTACGCCCACCTGCCCGATAGCATTGTCCAGGGCCATGCGCTTGGCTTCTTTGCGCAGTTCTTTACTCAGCTGTTTAACTTCTTTTTGCTTGGCCCGGTCAAAGGTATTGATGGCCCGCATGGCGGCAGAAAACTGGTCAGCAGTTTCCTTGTCGGCGGGGACTGTCAGTGTATCAAAGGACACCCCTTCAAAAGAGCGTTCTCGGCGCATCATCTGACCGGACTTAACATACTTGGCCGCAATCACCTGTTGGAGCGGTACTCCACCCACCCGCAGCGTGGCTTCCAATGATCGATGTTTACCCACTGCGTAGCGCAGGTCGGTGCTCCGAGCATAGAGGTCCATAACATCAGGCCGTTTGGAATAGGTGGCACTGCTGTAGACCACGCCACCACTGCTAGCGAGTGTCGTATCAATCAACTCGCGCATAAAGTCGGCTCGGTTGGGGGGTGCTCCGTTGATTTGCCAACCGGTCTGGGGAGACCCGCCCGCTTCGTGGCTTTCATCGCAGATAAAAAAGGCTCCCCGTTCTGCTAGCGATCTTAAAAAGTGTCGCCGTAGCGGTTCTTTTTGAGCCACCGTTTGAATTTGGCTGTAGGTGGTAAACACCGCATCATAGGACCCCAGATTGCCCAGCCCCATTAGCCGGTTCATTTCCTGTTCCTGCTGACTCTGGCTGCCGGTGCGCAGCATCGCCCCCTTACCCAAGTCAATCTTGGCATTACTGTCGGTAACAAAGGGGGCAAAGTCTCTTACGCCGATGGTTTCCAAATCCCGCAGAATGTCTTTGTACAGCGCATTCTTTTGGGTGAAAAACACCACCGGTTTTCCCTGGCGAGTGCTGTAGGCCATCAGAGCTGCACACTGACAGCCCTTACCAATGCCGGTCTGATCACCAATGACAAAGCCATTGCCCCGGTTGAGATTACTAATGGCCAGCCCAATGGTATCAATCTGTTCCGCGTAAAGCCGCTGGTGCAGTTCACCAATGGAGCTGTAGCCCAGACGGGTGCGTACAAATTCATCGATGTTGCCATGCTGTTGCTCAAAGCGAGTGAGAGCCACCTGGGCTGAATTCGCCATATTGCGCGGAATCAAGGTGTCCATGGGGCGACCCTGACTGCGCGGTTGATAGGGGACTTGCGTGGTGTCTTTGGGGGTAGAAACAGGTTGAGCCATGACGATTGCTAGGGTTTCACCGTATCGAGCCAGGTGTGAAGGGTGATGCTGTTGTGCAGGTCCAGCCCGCTGGAATAGTGGGAGCTGTCTGGTGTTAGTGGCGGTATGGTTAGGTCGGCTGTATTTAGAGCCATTAGCACGATCTCGTTGCCCTGGACTAGTGTCTGTGCCCAGTCCTGACACCACTGAATCTTGTCGTCTTCGTCCTCCAGGTTGTCCGGTAGGTTTGGTGGCATCTGGGTGGGTGCGGTCTGGGAGAGAAACTGACTCAAGGTTTGGTGAACCTCCGTCAGACGATAACCTTCTGTTGTCATCGCCTCCCACATCAGCCAGCTCAGATGTTCCTCCATCAGTGTCCGGTAGATGCGATCCGTCAGGTGGATGTACTCCTGGGGAACCTTCACCGTGAGAATCTCTGGACTTTCCTGGGGACTCCAAAGGTAGGGATAGGTGGGATAGGGGAACATCAGGTAATCTCTCCTTAAGCTGGTCAAAGGTGTTGAGGATGGGCGGGACATCTACCGCTGGCAAGGCTCGAACAAACGGCCCATCACGAGATAGTCGTCGGCCCTGAATCACAATCAAATCAATATCGGCACCGGCTCCCTGTTTGGCATAGAGATCACCATCCAGAGTGAGATGGTCGGTTACGGTGTAATGACGATAGAGATTAAAAAAGAAGCCACGGGTTTCGCGCTCGTTGTACTGGTTGGCGCGATACTCATCGGTGATTTGCTGAGTACGACGGTGAGGGGCCGCGATGATGAGTACCGCTCGACCATCATCCTTGAGCGCATCAAGGGCCTTAAAGGCAATGGCATGGTCTAGCTGAGCACTCCAGGTATCACCAATGGCAAACCGTCTGCTGTGACCGGTTGTGGGATCTCGGGCGCGACCAAAGGGAGGGTTAGCGATCACCACATCGGCAATGCTATGACCAGGGCTGTAGTCACAGGCATCGTGCTGGGTGAGCTGTGCGTATCCCTGGTGTTGAAGTTCTGCCAATCGGTCACTGTTCAGTTCGTTAGCGATCACCTGGGTTGGATTGGCTGAGATAAGTAAGGCTCCATTGC
>ERZ1740072.469-NODE-469-length-16481-cov-4.355108_pt1 | contig 16481 bp, 16 predicted proteins | sample MGYA00581733_ERZ1740072 | MGnify/ENA primary metagenome ERZ1740072 (study PRJEB43018, sample SAMN04849741) | marine metagenome | isolation source: floating plastic debris | place: Pacific Ocean | collected 2008-08-30 | study: EMG produced TPA metagenomics assembly...
GTGGACACGCGTCGGTCTAGACCGCGTGAACATCACACGCATTAAACGAATGGGGCAGCAAAATGGCTGTCGGACTGACGTGGTTTTCATCGCATGTTGGCTTGAAAAACCGCCGGAGAGACCCGTCAAGCGCTGGTAACAGAGCCGACGAATTTGCGCGCGCCATGACGGCCCGGGTTTGTCTCGCTGTCATTGCACTTGAGTGTTTCCATGAAGGTGACAGCTTCATCCGCGATTTCAGTTTTTCGCCCGGATGACAGCGGGCCGATGCGCGCCTATATCGACGCTATGAGTGCCGACAACATTGCCTCCCTAATTTACCTCAGTGCCTTTGCCATCGTGATCGGCGCAGGCTTCCTGCTGACCAACAAGCTCAAACTGGGCCAGACCCTGCAAATGGCCGCCACTTGGATGCTGATCTTTATCGGGGTCATCGCGGCGGTGGGTCTGTGGGGCGACATTCAGGATGACCTCTTTGCCAACCAGACCCGGTTTGACGACAACGCCGTTGTCGTGCCGCGCAGCCGCGATGGGCACTACTACCTGACGCTCGAGATCAACGGGGCGGCCACCGACTTTGTCGTGGACACCGGCGCCACCGACATCGTTCTGACCGCGGATGCCGCAGAGGCGGCGGGGCTGGACCCTGACAACCTGCGCTTTCTTGGCCGCGCCAGCACCGCCAATGGCGAGGTGCGCACTGCCCCTGTTCGCCTCGAGACCGTCACCATCGGCCCATACGAGGATCGCGATGTATATGCGGTCGTGAATGGCGGCGAGATGGACCAGTCGCTGCTGGGCATGGGCTATCTTCAGCGCTGGGGCCGGATCGAGATTTCGGGCGGTGAAATGACGCTGATGCGCTAGCCGCTTTCGGCCTTCTTCTCCCACTTGCCACTCTCTTCGGACCAGTATTGCGCCGCGGCCCCTGCCCCGGTCAGCGCCTTCCACTGGCCGCGCGCCACATCGAGCGCGGCAGGGTCGTTACCATCAAAAAGCACGCAGACCCGGTCAAGCGTGCCAACCTCATCCACCGTCACCTCCGCCCCGTCGACCGACATCAGGCAGGTGGCCCCGTTGCTTGCCGCTCCGGTTGTCAGCAGGACGGGCTGATCCGCGTCATGCGCGCCACCCGCCATGCCGTGGGGCAAGAACCCGTCCTCGGGCGACGCCCACAGCTTTTCATCCAGCCAGGCCAGCCGCGACAGTTCAGGCCCGCGCACCGCCACGCGCATGTCGCGTTTGCGCGCGGCCTCCAGCAACTCGGTCAGCGCCACCTCCAGTGGGCGGCGTGTCAGGTGGTAGAAATAGGCGGCACCCAAGTGCTCACTCCGCTTCGTATTTGTCCGCCACCAGCCGGTTCAGCGCCATCACGCCCCAGCCTGTCGCCCCCTTGGGCGCCAGCGCCGTGTCCGATTTGACAAAGGCGACGCCCGCGATGTCCAGGTGGATCCAGGGCGTCTCGGGCTTGACGAAGCGTTGCAGGAATTGCGCCGCCGTCACCGAGCCCGCCGCGCGTCCGCCGATGTTCTGCATGTCCGCGATGCGCGATTTCAGCATGTCGTCATAGGCCTGTCCCAGCGGCATGCGCCACGCACCCTCGTCCTCGGCGGCGGCCGATTTCAGGAACGCATTGCAAAACGCGTCGTTGTTGGAAAAGACGCCGGCGTTCTGATGCCCAAGCCCCACGATGATCGCGCCGGTCAAAGTGGCCAGATCGATCATGCCAACCGGGTTGAACCGCTCCTGCGCGTACCACATCACGTCACACAGCACGAGGCGCCCTTCGGCGTCGGTGTTGATGATCTCGACCGTGTCGCCTTTCATCGAGGTGACGACATCGCCCGGCCGCGTGGCGTTGCCCGACGGCATGTTTTCAACGAGGCCGACAAGACCCACGACGTTGGCCTTGGCCTTGCGGGTGGCCAGCGCCTTCATCGTGCCGGCGACGACACCGGCGCCGCCCATGTCCATGGTCATGTCTTCCATGCCGCCCGCGGGCTTGAGGCTGATGCCGCCGGTGTCGAACACGACACCCTTGCCGACCAGCGCAAGTGGCGCTTCGTCACCGCCGCCATTCCACTCCATCACGACGACCTTGGACGGGCTCTCCGACCCTTGACCCACCGACAAAAGCGTGCGCATGCCAAGCTCTGTCAGCTTATCTTCATCCAATACCTCAACTTTGAGCCCCAACGCACTTAAGGCGCTCAATTGTTCTGCGAACTCGGTTGTAGTCAGCACATTCGCAGGCGCATTCACCAAATCACGGGTAAAGAACATGCCGTCCGCAACCGCCATCAGCGGTGCCGCAGCCTCTTGTGCCGCATCGGGTTGCGAGCACATGATGGTGACCGCGCCGTTGTCGGGTTCATCATCCGGTGCCGTCTTGTGATCGTCAAACTCATAGTCCCGCGCCACGAGCGCAAAGGCGATCTCTGCGACGCGCCGGGTCCCGTCGGCGGCCAGCAGCACATCCTTGCCGCCGCGCAGCTTGGCCAGCGCCGCGCCGCCCTTGCGCGCCTCCTCGACCGAATGCGCGCGCGGCAGACACAGGATGTCGACCGCCTGCGCCGCCATGCCGACGGGCCAGGCGAGCGTGGTGACCTGTCCGGGCTTGACCTTGGCAAAGCCATCGCTTTCGACAAAGCGTTTCACGGCCCCCTTGGTCAGGCGGTTCACGCGCCGCGCGGCCTGTCCTAGGCGCCCCTCGGGGTCGACAACCACGGCCACCCGGCCCGTTGCGTCCGCAATCGCGTTCAGATCCGTTGCGGTAAAGGAAACGGGCGTTGGTGTGGTTGGCATGATGTGCTCCGGCATTGAGGGTTCGGTGCCAGAGGTAACCCGCCACACCCGCGCTGACCAGTGCCGGGCGCGGTTTAACGGTTTTCGCGCCCCGGCACTTGCGATAGCTTGGCCAACAACACGCTGCCGCGTGACAGAATGTAACGCCGGAACCAAGGGGGACGATGTGGCCAGGTTCGACCGCTATCTGCTGTCGCAACTGCTCGTGCTCTTTGGCTTTTTCTCGCTTGTTCTGGTGGCGGTTTTCTGGATCAACCGTGCGGTACAGCTGTTTGACCGGCTGATCGGCGACGGGCAGACGGCACTGGTGTTTCTGGAATTCACCGTGCTGGGCCTGCCGCGGCTGGTAACGACCGTGCTGCCCATCGCGACCTTTGCCGCGACCATCTACGTGACCAACCGGCTCAACAATGAAAGCGAACTGACCGTCATGGCCTCCACCGGGTCATCGCCGTGGCGGCTGGCGCGGCCCGTGTTGCTGTTTGGCCTGATCTCGGCGGCGATGATGTCTGTGCTGAGCCATGATCTGGTGCCCCGCGCCAGCGGTCAATTGAGCGAGCGTGAGGTCGAGATTTCGCAAAACATCACCGCCCGCATCCTGACCGAAGGCACGTTCCTCAGCCCGGTGCGCGGCGTGACCTTCTACACTCGCGAGATTGGCGAAGACGGCGTGCTGCGCGACGTCTTCGTGTTTGATTTTATTGATGCGGATACGAGGCTGATCTACACGGCTGCCGAGGCATATCTGGTGCGCAATGACACCGGCACATCGCTGATCATGGTCGATGGGCTAGCGCAACGGATGCTGCCGGACGGGCTGCGCCTGTCGACGGCCAAGTTCCAGGACTTTTCCTTTGACATCTCGTCCCTCATGCAATCGGACACCACGCTCGAAGAGCGACTGACCAATATGGGCACGTGGCGGCTGCTCAGCGATCAGCCGGCGCTGCTGGCCGACGGCATGTCGACCGGAGCGATTGCCGAAGAGGTGCACAGCCGCTTTGCCCGCGCCGCGTTTTGCGTTGTGACGGCGCTCATCGGCTTTGCCACATTGCTGGTGGGCGGCTATTCGCGGTTTGGCGTCTGGCGCGAGATCGTGATTGCGTTCCTGCTGCTGCTGGCGCTGGACGGCACGCGGTCGACGCTTACCGATCCGGTTCTGGCGGACGCGGCGATGTGGCCGATCCTCTATGCGCCCTCGCTGGTGGGGGCGGTCATCGTCGTTGCCATGTTGTGGAGTGCGGCGCGCCCGGGCTGGTTCCGACGGCGATTGCGAGGTGTGGCATGATCCTGCATCTCTACTTTGCGCGCCGTTTCGCCCAAAGCATTGGCGTTGTCGCCGCCGTCCTGCTGGCCGTGGTGGCGCTGGTCGACCTGATCGACCAGACCCGCAAGTTCAGCGACCTTGGTATCGGCTTTGGCCAAAGGCTTGGGCTGACGGTGCTCAACGTGCCTGCGACCCTCAACCAGATCCTGCCGCTGATCCTGATCCTTGCCACTGTCGGCCTCTTTGTGAACCTTGCGCGCACCTCCGAACTGGTGGTCACACGCGCGGCGGGCCGGTCGGCGCTGCGCGCGCTGGTTGCCCCGGTTATGGTGGCGCTGGCGCTGGGTATATTTGCCACGACGACGCTGGGGCCGATCGTTGCGGCCACCTCGAAACGCTATGCCGCGCTGGCGGAAACCTACCGGTCCGGCGGCGCATCGGCGCTTGCGGTCAGCGAGGACGGGCTATGGCTGCGACAGGGCGGCACCCAAGGCCAGACGGTGATCCGTGCGGCCCGGTCCAACGCCGACGCCTCGGTGCTCTATGACGTGACCTTTGTCGCCTATGCCCGCGACGGTGGCCCGGTGCGCCGGATCGAGGCGGCCAGCGCCGCGCTGCAGGACGGCGCATGGTCCCTGCGCAACGCCAAGGTCTGGCCCTTGGCCACCGGCATCAACCCCGAGGCCAACGCGGTGGTGCATGACGTGCTTGCCCTGCCCTCGACCCTCACGCTCGACCGTATCCGCGAGACGCTGGGCACGCCCGCAGGCGTGTCGATCTGGGACATGCAGGCGTTCATCGCGCAGCTGGAACAGGCCGGGTTTTCAGCACGCCGGCATCATGTCTGGCTGCAATCGGAACTGGCCCGGCCGGTCTTTCTGATGGGCATGGTTCTGGTTGCCGCAGCGTTCACGATGCGCCATACCCGATTTGGGGGAACCGGCACGGCTGTGCTGGCGGCAGTGCTACTGGGGTTCGGTTTGTATTTTATCCGCAGCTTCGCGCAAATTCTGGGAGAAAACGGGCAGATACCGGTGCTGCTGGCCGCCTGGGCCCCACCGCTTGCCTCGATTCTGCTCGCCCTCGGGCTCTTGTTGCAGGCAGAGGATGGCTAGCCCCGTTCGCATCAGTGTCTGGGTCGCGATCTGGCTGGCCCTGTCAACGCTGTGCGTGCTGGCGCAGGACCCTGCACCGCCCGCTGTGCTGGTGGCTGACGAGATTGTCGTCACCCCCGACCGCCGCCTCATCGCCAGCGGCAATGTCGAAGCGTTCCAGGGTCAGACGCGGCTCACCGCCCAGGCCATCGAATACAATGCCGACACCGGCGCGCTCAGCATCACCGGGCCGATCACCATCGACAACGGCGCAGGGGCCGTGATCTTGGCCGATCAGGCAGAGCTGAGCCGCGATTTGCAAAACGGTCTGCTGACCGGGGCACGGCTGGTGCTGGACGAACAATTGCAATTGGCCGCGGTGCAGATGAACCGCGTCGGCGGGCGCTACACCCAGCTCTACAAGACCGCCGTGACCTCTTGCCGTGTTTGCGCGGACGACTCGCGCCCGCCGCTCTGGCAGATCAGAGCCAGGCGCGTGATCCATGATGAGGACGCGCAGCAGCTCTATTTCGACGATGCGCTGCTCTATTGGCGGAACACGCCGATCTTTTATCTGCCGCGCCTGCGGATGCCGGACCCGACACTGGACCGTGCCAGCGGTTTTCTCTTTCCCGAAATCCGGTCTAGCACCTTGCTGGGCACCGGCGTGAAGGTGCCTTATTTCATCCGGTTGGGCGATCAGCGAGACCTGACCCTGACGCCCTATATCTCCAACCAGACGCGCACGCTTGAATTTCGATACCGGCAGGCTTTCCGCCGTGGGCGCATTGCCTTCGAAGGGGCGCTGTCGCGCGATGACCTGCAGCCCGACGACCAGCGCGGCTACCTGTTTGGCGTGGGTGAGTTTGAGCTGGGCCGCGACTTCAAGCTGCAATTCGACGTCGAGATCACGTCGGATGATGCCTACCTGTCCGATTACGGCTATTCGGAAAAGGATCGGCTGGACAGTGAGATCCGTCTCAGCCGCACCCGGCGCGACGCGTACATCCAGCTATCCTACATCAACGTCAAGACGCTGCGCGATGACGAAAATGACGACTTTCTGCCCTCCGACATTGTCGAGGCGCTCTATGAACGGCGTTTCTTTCCCAGCGCTCTCGGGGGCGAGTTTCGCATTGCCGCCACTGCACGCACCAATCTGCGCCAGTCCAGCAACCCCGGCGACAGTGACGGCGACGGGGTGGCCGACGGGCGCGACGTCACCCGCCTGAACCTCGAGGCCGACTGGCGGCGCACCGCCTTTTTGGGCGGGTTGCAGATCACCTCGCAACTGGGTCTGGCCGCCGACACGTTCGACATCACCGAGGACGCCACCTTCGACGGCTCCGAGGGGGAGATCAGCCCGCGCGCCGCCCTCACCTTCCGCTATCCGATGGTGCGCCATGATGCGGGCGGCGTCACGCAGGTGATCGAGCCGCTGGTGCAACTGGCCTGGGTGGGCGGCGACGGTCTGCCGATCCCAAACGAGGAAAGCACCTTTGTCGAGTTCGATGAGGGCAACCTGCTCGCCTTGTCGCGCTTTCCCGCGCCGGACCGACGCGAGCGCGGCTGGGCGGTGGCCTATGGCGCCACCTGGGCGCGGTTCGATCCCGACGGCTGGTCGGCCAACCTGACCATCGGCCAGGTGATCCGCGAGGACGCACAAAGTGATTTCACCGCGTCGTCGGGGCTGGGCGGTGAGACCTCCGATTATCTGCTGGCCGGGCAGTTCAAGTTCGACGGCGGGCTCGCGGTGACCGGGCGCGGCATTTTTGACGATCAGTTCGACGTGGCCAAGGCCGAATTCCGGGGCAGCTGGCGCAATGACCGGTTGGATTTCGGCAGCAGCTATATCTGGATCGACGAAGATCAGGCCGAAGACAGGCCCGATCCGATCTCGGAACTCAGCTTTGACGGCTCCTACCGGATCGACCGATTCTGGACAGCCGACCTTGACTGGCGCTACGACCTGACCGAGGGGCGCGCCGCCACCGCGCGGGCCGGGATCGCCTATAGCAACGAATGCGTGCGGGTCGCGGCGTCGGTCACACGGCGCTTTGCGGACTCGACAACGGTTGAGCCCTCGACAAATCTGGGCTTTACAGTGTCCCTCAGAGGCTTCGCCACCGAAGCCGGGGGCCAATCACAGGTACGATCATGCGGAAAGCAGGCGAGATGAGCGGTAGATTGAAACAGATACTGGGTGTCGTGACCCTTGTCGCGGCGGGCCTTGGGGCCCCGGCCACATGGGCGCAGAACCTGTTTGCGCCGGTGGCACAGGTCGACGAGGCGGTGATCACCGAGTTCGAAGTGCAGCAGCGCAGCCGGTTCCTGCAAGTGCTGAACTCGCCGGGCGGAGACCGTGCGTCGGTCGTCGAAGAGCTGATCCGCGACCGTCTGCGCGTGGCCGAGACGCGCCAGCGTGGCGCGAGCCTGAACGAAGGCGCGCTGGAACAGGGCCTGATCGACTTTGCCGCGCGCGCAAACCTGACACTGGAAGAGTTCACCGCCGGCCTGGAAAGCGCAGGTGTTGCGCGCGAAACCTTCCGCGACTTTGTCGCCGTGTCGCTGATCTGGCGCGACTATATCCGCGCCCGGTTCGGATCGCGCGTGCAGATTTCCGAGGATGAGATCGACCGCGCCGTCAATCAGGTCAATTCGGCCAGCGGGATCGAAGTGCTGGTGTCCGAGATCATCATTCCCGCCCCGCCGGACCGGGCGCAGGCCGTGCTTGCCCAGGCCGAGGAGATCGCACAATCCACGACCGAGGCGGAGTTTTCCAGCTTTGCCCGCCGGTTCTCGGCCACCGCGTCGCGCGGACGTGGCGGGCGGTTGGACTGGCTGCCGATTGCCGAACTGCCCGCATCACTGCGCCCGCTGCTGCTGGCGCTGGGTCAGGGTGAGGTCACGCAACCGCTGCCGATCCCCAACGCGGTCGCCCTGTTCCAGCTGCGCGATATCCGTGAAATCGGCGCGCCCGCGCAGGAATATGACGCGGTGGAATACGCGGCCTATTACATCAATGGCGGGCGCACGCCCGAAGCCCTGGGCATTGCCCGCAACATCCGCGCCAGCGTAGACCGGTGTGACGACCTTTATGGCATCGCCAAGGGCAAGCCCGAGAACGTGCTGGACCGTGGCAGCCTGCCGCCCGACGAAATCCCCGAGGATATCGCCATTGAACTGGCCAAGCTTGATCCGGGCGAGGTGTCCACGGCGCTGACCCGTGCCAATGGCAACACGCTGGTGTTCCTGATGCTCTGCGGGCGGACGCCTGCGCTGGAAGAAGATCAGGTGATCGACCGCGAGGCCGTGGCCGCCCAGTTGCGCAACCAGCGCCTCACAGCGTTTTCCGACAACCTGCTGGCCGAACTTGCGGCCGAGGCGAACATCGTCATCTTCGAATGACCGCACCGGTTGCGGTCACCTGTGGCGAACCGGCGGGCATCGGTCCTGAGGTCGTGGTCGCTGCACGCCTGGCGCTCGGGGCTGACGTGCCGCTGGTCTGGATCGGCGATCCAGGTCATCTGCCTGGTAGCACGCGGTGGCAGGCCATCAACAGGGTGGCAGAGGCGGCAGAGGTGGCGGCGGACACTCTGCCCGTGCTGCCACACCCTTTTCCGCGCAGCGTGACGCCGGGCCAGCCCGAACCGGAAAACGCCGCCGCGGTGATGGAGGTGATTGCGCGCGGCGTGGCATTGGTCACCGAAGGCGACGCCTCCGCCCTGTGCACCGCGCCAATCCACAAGAAAGTGCTCAAGGACGGCGCCGATTTCCCCTATCCCGGCCATACCGAATATCTCGAGGCACTCACCGGTGCGCCGCGGGCCGTGATGATGCTCGCCTCGCCCGAGCTTCGGGTGGTGCCTGCAACGATCCACATCGCGCTGAGCGAGGTGCCGCAGGCGCTGACCCCTGCACTTTTGCGCGAAACGATTGCGATCACTGCCGCCGATCTGCGCGCGCGCTTTGGCCTGCCCCGGCCGCGCATCGCGGTGGCGGGCCTGAACCCCCATGCGGGCGAAGGCGGTACCATGGGCGACGAGGAACAGCGCTGGATCACTGCGCTGATCGCCGAAATGGCGGCCGAAGGTCTGGATGTGACCGGCCCATGGCCCGGCGACACGTTGTTTCATGCCGCCGCGCGGGCGCGCTATGACGTGGCGGTGGCCATGTACCACGATCAAGCGCTGATCCCGATCAAGACACTGGATTTCGACCGGGGCGTGAACGTGACGCTGGGCCTGCCGATCGTGCGCACCTCGCCCGATCATGGCACGGCGTTCGACATCGCGGGCACCGGGCGCGCCAATCCGACCAGCATGATCGAAGCGCTGCGACTGGCCTGGCGCATGGGCGGCGGCGCATGAGCGCTATAGATACGCTGCCCCCGCTGCGCGAGGTGATCGCCACACATGACTTGCGTGCGAAAAAGGCATTGGGGCAGAACTTTTTGCTGGACCTGAACCTTACGGCCAAGATCGCCCGGCAAGCGGGTGATCTGAGCGGCACCGACGTGCTCGAGATCGGGCCGGGACCGGGCGGGCTGACCCGTGGGCTGCTGGCCGAGGGCGCGCGCAGGGTGCTGGCGATAGAAAAGGACACGCGCTGCCTGCCTGCGCTGGCAGAGATCGCGGCGGTCTATCCGGGCCGGCTGAGCGTGGTCGAGGGGGACGCGTTGCAGATCAACCCACTGGACCATCTGACACCGCCCATCCGTGTGGCGGCGAACCTGCCCTACAATGTGGGGACGGAGCTGCTGGTGCGCTGGCTGACACCTGCGGTGTGGCCGCCCTTCTGGGAGACGCTGACGCTGATGTTCCAGCGCGAGGTGGCCGATCGCATCGTGGCGCAGCCCGGCTCGAAAGCGTATGGACGGCTCGCCGTGCTGGCACAATGGCGGGCGGATGCGCGCATCGCCATGAGCCTGCCACCCGAGGCGTTCACGCCTGCGCCAAAAGTGTCGAGTGCGGTGGTGCACCTGACCGCCCTGCCCGCCCCCCGATTTGCCGCCGATCCGGATGTGCTGAGCCGCGTTGTGGCGGCGGCGTTCAACCAACGGCGCAAGATGCTGCGCGCGGCCCTGAAGGGGGTGGCGCCGGATATCGAGGATCGATTGGAGGCGGCGGGCCTGAGGCCCACGGACCGCGCTGAACAGGTGCCGATCGAAGGGTTTTGCGCACTGGCCCGTGCTGTCGCGGCTGGCTAGCCGTTGCAAAACGGACGCCTGTCGGCGACACGATTCACTTTTGGTGAATGGGGGCTCCGCCCCCAAACCCCCGCCGTATTTGTCAAAGAGAAGAAGAGGCTATTCTGCCGCTTCGGGAGCTGAGCCGGTATCGGGGCTGGCATCGTCCGCGGCCGGTTTGGGCTTGCGACGGTTGCGCGGCTTGGGTTTCGGCTTGGGTTGGCTTTCGGGGGTTTCGACCAGCCCGGCATCGCCATGGGTGTCCACCACATCCGGTTGCGGGGCATCCGCCGGGTCGGCGTTGGCCTCCTGTTCCTGCCGTGCCGCGCGTTCGCGGTCGCGTTCGGCCTGGCGTTCGCGGTTCTGGCGTTCCTGTTCCTCGCGGCGGGCGTCCATTTCCTTTTGCGCCTCGCTGAGCATGCGTAGGTAGTGTTCCGCGTGCTGCTGGAAGTTTTCCGTGGCGACGCGGTCGCCGGACAGTTGCGCGTCGCGGGCGAGCTGGTTGTACTTGTCGATGATCTGCTGCGGTGTGCCGCGGACTTTGCCCTCGGGACCGGAGCTGTCGAAGACCCGGTTGACGACGTTGCCGCCGCTGTTGCCGCCGCGGTTGCGATTGTTCTTGGACCGGGACCGTGATCTCGATGATTTCATGTCGTCTGCTCAGCTCTCTGGCGTGGTGTTGGGGATCGCTTGTCGCGCAGCGCGCGTGCACGGTTGCAGAGTGGCAAAACCGGCGATCAGCGGGATGGGCGCAATGGACGGCATATCCCAGGCCCTGCGACTGCTCAACGAATAAACACGGCAGGGCAGGTTCGACAATGGCTAAACCCAAGATTCGTCGTGATAGGCGCGATTTTAGCGGGATCACGCGGGATTTCGCGCGATCACGCACCGGTCGCGGCCGTCGAGATCGGGCAGCAAGGCCACATCGCCCCATCCGTGATCGTCAAAGAGGGCCATGACCACCGATCCCTGCAGATGCCCGATCTCACAGATCACACGGCCTTCGGCCTCCAGATATGCACCAGCCTGAGCCGCGATCACACGGTACGCGCTGAGCCCGTCGCCGCCATCGGTCAGGGCCATGCGCGGCTCGTGCCGGGCCACTTCGGGCGCGAGTGCGGCCACCTCGTCCGCGGCGATGTAGGGCGGGTTGGACACAATCAGGTCAAAGCGTCCGTCGACGGCGTCACGCCAGTCGCTGCAGAGCACCTGCGCCCGGTCGGCCACGCCATGGGTCACGGCATTGCTGCTGGCCTCGAGACAGGCCACTTCGCTTAGGTCCACGCCGACACCTGTGGCCTGGTCCCGCTCTGCCAGCAGCGTCACGAGGATGCAGCCGGATCCGGTGCCCAAATCGAGCACGCGGGCGAACGGTGCCGATAGGGCCGCCTCGATGAGTGTCTCGGTCTCGGGGCGCGGGTCGAGCACGGCATCGCTGACCCGGAAGTCGCGGCCATAGAATGCGCGGCGGCCCACCAGGTGGCTGACGGGCACCCGCACCGCACGCAGGGCGATCAGGTGGTCGTATCGCTCGGCAATCTCGGGCGCGATATCCTCGGGGGCGATCAGCGTCACACGGGCCGCATCCACCTGTGCGGCATGTGCCAGCAGCAGCCGCGCGTCGCGCGCGGGGTCCGGCACACCGGCCGCCCGCAGGCGGGCTGCGGCATTGGCCATGGCTTCGGCGGCCGTCATCCCTCCATCTCCGCCATCAGCCGGGCTTGCGCATCGGCGGTGAGCGCATCGATCACCTCGTCCAGATCGCCCTGCATGACCTGATCGAGCTTGTAGAGCGTCAGGTTGATCCGGTGATCTGTCATGCGGCCCTGCGGAAAGTTATACGTCCGGATGCGCTCGGACCGGTCGCCCGAGCCCACCTGCGACGCACGGTCCGAGGCGCGTTCGCTGTCGACCCGGCTGCGCTCCAGGTCGTAGAGCCGCGCGCGCAGCACCTGCATGGCCTTGTCGCGGTTGCGGTGCTGCGATTTTTCGGAACTGGTGACGACGATCCCCGTGGGCAGGTGCGTGATGCGCACGGCGGAATCGGTCGTGTTCACGTGCTGTCCACCCGCGCCCGATGACCGCATCGTGTCGATGCGGATGTCCTGCGGGCTGATCTCGATGCCGACCTCTTCGGCCTCGGGCAGCACGGCATCGGTGGCGGCGGAGGTGTGGATTCGCCCGCCGCTCTCGGTCGTGGGCACACGCTGGACCCGGTGCACGCCGGATTCGTATTTCAGGCGGGCAAAGACGTTTTCACCGGTGATATGCGCGACCACCTCCTTGATCCCGCCCAGCTCGGTTGCGGCCTCTTCGACCAGGTCCACCTTCCAGCCCCGCGCCTCGGCATAGCGCTGGTACATGCGCAGCAGATCACCGGCAAAGAGCGCGGCTTCGTCCCCGCCCGTCCCGGGCCGGATCTCCAGCATCGCGGGGCGCGCGTCAGCGGCGTCCTTGGGCAACAGCGCCAGTTGCAGCGCGGCCTCGGCCTTGGGCAGTGCGGCGCGCAGGCGGGGCAGCTCATCGGCGGCAAGCTCGGCCATCTCCGGGTCAGCCATCATCGTCTCGGCTTCGGCCAGGTCCTCGACAATGCGATTGTAGGCGGTGATCTGATCCACGACGGGCCTCAGATCGGAGTATTCCTTGGCCAGCACGGCAATCTCGCCAGACCCGTCGGCCATCGCAGCCTCAAGATACTGAAAGCGCTGGGTGATCTGGTGCAGGCGGTCTGTGGGGATCATGGGCGTGGGTGTGCGACAACCTAGGGCTTTGGTCAAGGGCTGCGAAATGATACGATACCGTCCATGATACGTGTCATTCTGATTTCCCTGAGCCTGGCCAGCCCTGCGCTGGCGGATGTGACATCGCCCTCCGGCAAGACGGTGGAGTGCTACTGCACGGACCGTGGAGGATCGCGCATCGAACTTGGTCAGACGATCTGCATGCAAGTCGATGGCCGTCTGTTCATGGCGCAATGCCAGATGTCGCTCAATTCGCCGATGTGGCGCGAAGTGCAGGAGGGGTGCCTCAGCTCATCCCTCAGCGGCGGCGAGCAGCCGTTGCAATCGTTCGGCATTTACACCCAGATCTGAGCGGCCAAAGCGCAGGCGGGCATGCATGCGCAGCAGGCCGTCGCTGTGTTCGACGGTCGTGTAGTCGGGAAACCCGATCCAGCGCGAGCGCGTGATGTAGGTGATGCGCCCCTCTTCAACCGAACCGGCCAGCACCCGCGTCCGGGGCAGCGCCCGCGCGGCGGCGTCGACACGGCGCAACGCGCCCTCATCGACGCTCAACACCCGGATTGCGCCACCGGTCCTGTCGGCGCTGGTGGTGGCCGTGACCGGCACATGCCAGCGTGACGCGTCTGACGGGGCCAGTCGGATGTACGCCAACAGCAAAACGACGAAAATAACTGTAATCCCGATCACATACATCAGGCCCTTCATCTCACTCCGATCTTCTTCTCTTTCCAAATACGGGCCGCGCAGCGTCCCGCAGGCTCAGCGATAGACCACGCCGGGCAGGATGCACAACAGCTCGAACAGCAGATTGGCCCCCACCAGCGCCGTGTTGCCGGAAGTGTCGTAGGGCGGCGAAACCTCCACCAGGTCACAACCCACCACGTTCAGCCCGCGCAGTGCACGGATCAGCTGCATCGCCTGCGCCGTGGTCAGCCCGCCAATCTCGGGCGTGCCCGTGCCGGGGGCGTAGGCCGGGTCAAGGCTGTCGATGTCGTAGGTGATATAGGTCGGCAGGTTGCCAATGTCGCGGCGGATCTCTGCGCCGATGCGGCTCAGATCCCGCCCCCATAGCTCCGGCGCGAGGAATTGTTGAAACCCCCAACCGGCGGCTTCGGTGAAATCCTCAGCGGTGTACCCTGTCCCGCGCAAACCGATCTGGTATGTTTTCGAGGGTGTTATCAAGCCTTCTTCATGTGCACGCCGGAACACGGTGCCATGCGTTTCCCGCTCCCCGAACATCTCGTCGTTCACATCGGCATGGGCGTCGATATGGACCAGCGCCACCGGCCCGTGCCGCGCCGCGATGGCCCGCAGGATCGGCAGCGTGATCGAATGATCCCCGCCAATGGCCACGGGAACAACTGAATGGTTGAGGATCGCACCGTAACTCTCTGCTACAATACGCAAACTGTCACTCAGCGAGAATGTGTTAATCGCCAGATCGCCGATATCCGCCACTTGCAGACTGTCAAAGGGCGCGGCCCCCGTCTGGATGTTGTAGGGCCGGATCATCGCGGATTCGTTGCGCACCTGTTTGGGTCCGAACCGCGTGCCCGACCGCCACGAGGTCCCGATGTCCATCGGCACGCCCAGGACTGCGACGTCCAATGTGCTCAGATCCGACGCGGCAGGCAGGCGCATGAAGGTGCCTGGTCCGGAAAAGCGGGCCAGAGCATTGCCGCTGATCGGCTGGTTCTTAGCCATCGCTGCGCATCCTCCAGCCCAGCAGTTGACACAGCTCCGTCGCCACATGCGCCCCGGCAATGGCCGTGGCTCCGGTGGTGTCAAAGGGGGGTGACACCTCGACCACGTCGCCGCCGCGGATGTTGATCCCCGCCAGCGCCCGCAACAGCGCCGCCGCCTGCGCCGAGGACAGCCCACCCCAGACCGGCGTGCCCGTACCCGGCGCATAGGCCGGGTCGAGACCGTCGATGTCAAAACTCAGATAGACCGGCCGGGCGCCCACGAGCTCGCGCGCCCGTGCCGCTGCCGCCTCCGGCCCGATGCGGTGAAACTCCGGCGCGTCGATGATGTTGACGCCCAGTGTGTCCGCGTTGGTCGTTCGGATGCCGATCTGCACGCTGGTGGCCGGGGCGACGATGCCCGACTTCACCGCCTTGTAGAACATCGTGCCATGATCGACCCGGTCCATGTCATCATCAGCCCAGGTGTCCGTATGCGCATCGATCTGTATCAGCGACATCGGCCCGTAAATCTCGGCATAGGCGCGCAGGATCGGGAACGAGACATAGTGATCGCCCCCCAGCACGACACTGGCCGCCCCCGCTTGCAATATTCCGCGGATATGCGCCGTGAGCGTCTCGGGAAAGGCAGGTACGTTGGCGTAGTCAAAGGCCATATCGCCATAGTCCACGATCACCCGCTCGCTCAGCACATCGAAGGGCCAGCCATAGGGCGCATCGGGCGCTTGCAGTGACGATGCCTCGCGGATCGCCCGTGGCCCCAGCCGTGTGCCGGGCCGGTTGGTCACCGCCTGGTCAAAGGGCACGCCGGTCACCGCGATGTCCACGCCGGTCAGATCCTTGGTGTAGCGCCGCCGCAAAAACGACGTCGCCCCGGCAAAGGTCAGCTCGAATGACGGCCCGCGCGGGTCCTTGCGAGTAAAGGCATGGTCGATCTGCGTCTTGGCGTCTTCGAGGGCCATCAGCGCGCCACCGGCTGCGCCGTCTCCACCAGCCGCGCAAAGAAGGACGCCCCCACAGGCGCCACCGCGTCGTTGAAGTCGTATTGCGGGTGATGCACGCCTGCGCTGTCGCCCTGCCCCAGCATCAGATACGCGCCGGGCCGCGCCTCCAGCATGTAGGAAAAGTCTTCACTCGCCATGATCGGCGTCGCCTCCGCCACAGCCTCCGCGCCCACGACTTCAGCGGCCACTTGCGCGGCAAAGGCGGCTTGTGCGTCGTGGTTTACTGTCGGCGGATAGCCGTAAGCGATCTCGACCGATGCGGTGCAGCCAAAGCTGTCGGCCTGCGCTTTGGCGATCTCGTGCAGGCGTCGCACGGCCATTTCCTGCACAGCCTTGTCAAAGGTTCGGATCGTGCCGTTGATGTAGGCAGTCTCGGGGATGACATTATCCGTCGTTCCCGCATGGATCTGCGTCACCGACAGCACCAGAGACCCCAGTGTGTCGTGATTGCGGCTGGCGATGGTCTGCAATCCGCTCACGATACTGCACGCCGCCACGACGGGATCGATGCTGCCGTGCGGCTCTGCCGCATGACCGCCACGACCCGTCACATGGATGTGGAACACATCCGCCGCCGCCATGATCGGCCCGCCGCGGGTGTGGATCGAGCCGGCATCAAGACCCGGCGCGTTGTGGATCGCATAACCCTCGCCAATGCCGAACCGCTCCATGATGC
>ERZ1740072.470-NODE-470-length-16456-cov-4.777270_pt1 | contig 16456 bp, 12 predicted proteins | sample MGYA00581733_ERZ1740072 | MGnify/ENA primary metagenome ERZ1740072 (study PRJEB43018, sample SAMN04849741) | marine metagenome | isolation source: floating plastic debris | place: Pacific Ocean | collected 2008-08-30 | study: EMG produced TPA metagenomics assembly...
AGGTAGTTTTTCTTCATGAAGAGATAATGGGTGCGCTCTACTTTTTGCATTGTTTCTACTAGCAGCGCGTTTTTCTGCATGGAAAAGATGCGCTAGCTCCACATCTACACAAGAAATATATGGATCCATATGATTGACCTCTTCTTGGATAGAAGCGATTTTTTCAGAAGATGCTTCAAAACACAGAACATACCTTGTTAAAAGAAAACAAAGCGCAAAAAAAGAGCGGGTTTTTTTTATGGTATAGCGCTTTAATTCTTGTTGGATTTTTCCCTCTAACTATTTGGGTATAAAAACGGGGTAGCGCATCCATTTGCTGCTTTTCTATTTTTTTCACTGCTGAAAAATAGACCTTCCAAAAAGATTTTTTACGAAAAGAGTGGTACAAGATATATCCTGCCATATATAAAGCAGCTCCTTTTGCTGGAGAGGAAAGTAGATCGTTTAATGCAGCAAGTTCGATCGGGATGTTTTTTGAGATCTTTGCATACAGAGCCTCATCTATTTTTTTCTGTTGCAGATGGAGCTGATCTAAATCGGAAAAATGCGCTTTTTTTGGCTGATTAGGTGGGCTTAAAAGATCTTGTAGAGCTATTTGTACTTTTTCTAGGAAAAATGGGTAGATACTTTTTTCGATCAAAGATCGGTTGAAAAAAAGCTCTGTTTTATCGATAGAAGAAGGGGTTTTAGGGCCATACTCTGCAAGGCAGTGGGCAAATATCTTGTAAACGCTTTGCACATCAAAAGAATACTCTTTCATTCTAAGTGCAGCATAGAGTTCTAAATGAAAGGAGCGCTGTAAAAAAGATAGCTTATCCAGTACAGTTGGATTTTTTTCTACGATTTTTTCTGGGTTTTCATATTTTTTTTCTATGATTTTCTCTACAAAAAATACAAAGGGATCAATTGAAAAATCTCTTGTTGCAAAAATGGTGTGTATATCAAATGTCCACGGTTTTTTGCCGTACCAAAAAGGGAGCAAAAAAAGCAGCGTATTTTGTATTTTTTCTTGCTCCGTTTCCTTGGAAAAAAATAGTTTTTTTACGAAGCCTTGTAGGATACGAAAAGGAAATTTATTAGGATAACAGCTATTGTAGATGGGTTTGATGAAGGGGCCAAGCCACCTTAGAAAGCGGACGTTTTGTGGATAGGTGATCTGCCGGTAATGGCGATCTTTTCTAAGAGCTTGCACAAGTCTACTGGTCTTTTCGAGATGCTTTTTTACTTCTCGAATCAACGCCTTACTTGCGTTTTGATATACCCTTTTTGCTTCGGGAGGTATATGGGGAAAATCTTGTACAAATCGGCATTTTTTTCTCTCTTTTTCGTGTAACTCATCTAAAAATGTCTCTTGTTCTTCTTTGGTGCATAGAGGTAAAAAATGCAGCTGAAATATCTTGCGGTTACCATCAGATTCTTCCGTGTTTTTTATGAAATCAGGAAATACACGCTTAAATACCCCTTGGATATAGCGGATTTTATCTTCTTCAGCTCGTTTTTTTGAGAGCCCTCTTTTTACGGTTTTTCGAAGGTTTTCAGGTAGCAGTTGTAGCCAGGTGGCATTTCCAATCCGATACTGCTTTTCCATATGAGCAAATACACAGCTTGGTAGGTGGTTCATCATTACAGCTACAGCATGAGCGCCTGCTGTAGACTGTTGGTATACATCTTTAGTGCGGGTTTTTTGATCAATGAATTCCTTTGGGAAAAAAGAATAAAAAGATGGTTTTATCGACATGGTTGCAGCATTTTTTACCCGTTCCTGTTTACCGGATTATTGGAAAAACAGGTAGGATAAACTATATTCAACGGTTCATAGTATCGATAAAGGATCAACATCGATGAGCATTTTACAGGTAAAAGGCAGGCGAAGAGCGCTTCTATAGGCTCTTAAAGAAGAGCTAAGCCTTGGCATTTCTACTGTGCGTATAAGGCACTGCTTGCGGTAACGGCCTTTGATTTTTTCTTGGGAGGGCACCGTTAAAGGATACAGCGTATCTTTTACACAAAGTTTTTGTAATTCTTTGTAGATAGATAGACTCCATTTTTCTAACTCTTGTTGCTTGATCGAAGAAAACACAATTTTTACAAGGCGAGAAAAAGGGGGGTAATGAAACTGCTGTCTCGCAGCGATTTCTTCGGTATATAGCGCAAGGTAATGCTGCTTTTTTGCTTTTTGCATGGTAGGATCATCGGGAAGGTGGGTCTGTAAGATCACCTTTCCCTCTAAATCTTCTCTTCCCGCTCTTCCCGCTACCTGGGTGATGAGCTGAAATACTTGTTCTGGCGCCCGAAAATCGGGAAGAAAGAGCGCTTTTTCTGGATGCATCACACCAACTAATGTAACCGATGGAAAATGAAATCCCTTAGCGATCATCTGCGTGCCGATGAGAACGTCTGCTTTTCCCGAGCGAAATGAGCGAAAAATCTTTTCGTGATCTCCCTTTTTTTGTGTGGTATCGCGGTCCATTCGAAGGGTTCTAACTTCGGGTAAAAGCGCTTTTAATGCGCTTTCTACATGCTCTGTACCAAATCCTTTGTAAGAAAGCGTATGCACAGATTTACAATAAGGGCATGTTTTTGGAGGGAATATAGAATACCCGCATAGATGGCAGCGAAGACGGTTTTCCCCTTTATGAAATGTTAAAGAGACATCGCAAAACTTGCATTTACATGCTTTACCGCAGGCGCTACAAACTCTAGATGTGCGGTAGCCCCTTCTATTGAATAAAATCAGGGTCTGTTCTCCTTTTTGCATCCGCTCTTTGATCCCTGAGAGTAAGGAGGAGGAAAAATGGGTGAACCCTCCTGATTTTTCATATTCTTGTTGCATAGATACAATCGATATAGGAGCAAGTGTGGCAGCTTTTGCCCGTTTTTGCATGGTCAGTAGGCTGTATTTACCCGTCTTTGCTTTATAGTAGCTTTCAATAGAGGGGGTAGCTGAGCCTAACAAAATCGGCGCTTTTTCGAAAAATCCCCGCTGGATGGCAATATCTCTTGCATGATACGTTGGCATTTCTTCGGTTTGTTTATAAGAAGAGTCATGCTCTTCATCTACAATAATCAAACCAAGGTTTTGGGCAGGGGCAAATGCTGCTGACCTTGCTCCTAAAGCGATCCGGATTTTTCCTTGTTTCAACCCCTTCCAGTCGGCAGCTTTTTGCTTGGGGGATCTTTGGTGGTGGAAGATCGCAATCGGTTCATGAAAGCGGGATTTAAATGTTTCGATAAGCTGCGAGGTGAGAGCAACTTCTGGCACTAGAAGAATCACGCTGCGGTTTTTTTTCAGCACTTTTTCTGTCAGCTGGAGATACACCTCTGTTTTTCCGCTACCAGTGATGCCATGCAGTAAAAACACCTGAAATATCTCTTTTTCTATGGCAGAAAAAACGGCATCGAAAGCTATTTTTTGCTCTTCATTGAGCGTTTTGGGCTGCGATAAAAAGTAGTCGTGAGATTCTAAAAGAGCCTCTTCTACTGGTCTTTCTTTTTGCGTAATCCATCCTTGTTTGATTAAGGTTTGTATTTGCGCGCTATAGGTTTTGAGATCTTTTGTAACGAGGATCTTTTTCTTCAGAAACCTTTCTAAAAGCTCTGCCCTTTTCGCAAAACGGTAGCGGATCTTTTGGACTTCTTCTAAGGTGTCTTTTCTGTTTTTTAGAAGGTGGAGGGTTTTTTCTGTTTTTGGATGATCTACTTTTTCCACAAAAGAGGGCATAACAGAAAAAAACACCTTACTCAACGAAGAAGCGTAATAAGACGCCATCCATTTAGCAAGGGTAAATACCTCTTTACACATAGCGGTATCTTTAAAAATCTCGAGTATTTCAAGAAGTGTTTTACAAGACGAGGTCTCTTTGAGGGCAAATACGTATCCTGTCACTTTTTTACCCCGAAAACAGACGGTTACTCGATCACCTGGTGCGATGCTATCTTGCCATTTTTTAGGAACCGCATAATCAAATGGGAAAAAAATAGGGGCTTTCACCACCACTTCTGCAATATTCATAAACGAGGGTTTAATTTGGTAGAAAGAGTTTTCCAGAGGTCCCTTTTTTTTCCCGGACTACTAAAATACTGTTCAATGGGAGGTAAAAATAAGACGGGGGTTTTATCAAGATACGCCTTACTGCGGTCGGGGCGTTCTTGGTACAAGGGAAGAAGGGTTTTACATGAAAAAAATGGATCTTCTTCTACGATAAAAAGCTGGCAGGGGTTTTTGGCAAAAAGAGAAGATATATCCCAACTTGGATCGTAACTTAGTACTTTTGCTTCGGCAAAATGCGCCCGAATCGCTAAAGATATCTCGTAGAGAAAGCGCTGCTTTTCTGGATGTTGTTCACAAGAGATCAAGGTGATAGGCGCAAGAAATGTGGTGTATTTGTACGCTTGTTGTTTTTTCTTAGCTACATCATCTGGTAAAACCTGCTGTTTTAGCTCTACTTGTAGAGTTTGTAAAATAGTTTTCACATCAATTAACTCATCAAAAAGAGGCTTTTTATTTTGAGGAGGTGTTTTTTTTGCAGGCTCTATCTGAGTAGATAAGTCTTTAGTTGGTAAAGACGTTTTTTCTTCTGGTTTTGTACGGGGGTTGGTGAGCGTTTCTGGCCTGGTTTTTGCAGGGATTGCTTTGAGAGAAGAACGCGTTTCATCGGTAGGGACCGTAGGCGTTTTTTTCTGATGGGAAGGAGGTTTTCTACAAGATTGTACAAGCGTTTCTAAAGAAGGCGTTAGGTAGATGGGGGGATGATTTTCAGCTAAATAGCTTTTTAGATCTTGGATCCAATGGACTAAAGGCGTATTCATGCATCGATTTCAAGTAAGGCTTTTACAAAAGATCTCGGATCAAATAGGGTCAAATCCTCTGCAGATTCACCGAGGCCTACAAAGCGCACATCGAGATTTTTTTGGTGTTTTAACGCTACCACAACGCCTCCTTTCGCGCTGCCATCGAGTTTGGTCAATATCAAAGAAGAAATGTTTGTATACTTATGAAAGATTTCTGCTTGATCAAGTGCATTTTGTCCTGAAGAGGCATCGACTACCAGTAGCGTTTCATGGGGAGCTCCATCGATTTTTTTTCCTGCAGTTTTCTGGATTTTTTCCAGCTCTTGCATAAGATCGGTTTTCGTATGGAGCCTGCCTGCTGTATCAATGAGGACAATATCGATCCCTTTAGCTTGAGCAGAGGAAAGTGCGTCAAAAACCACACTAGAGGGATCTGCCTTTGGAGACGACTTGACAATAGATACGCCTAAGGTTTTTGCCCAATGATCTACCTGTTCTACAGCAGCTGCCCTAAAGGTGTCAGAAGCGGATATGAGAACAGATTTTCCCCTATCTTTATAGTATTTGGCAAGTTTGGCAATACTTGTCGTTTTCCCAGAGCCGTTTACCCCTACAACCAAGATCACATGAGGTGCTGATGCGCTTGTCATCGGCTCTTTTTTTTCTTTTTCCAGTATCGCAAGTATCTCCTCTTCCAGAAATAAAAGGATATCTTCAGGAGAAATAGTGGGGTTTTTCTTGTGCAAGATGCGGAGCTTATCTACAAGTTTCATGGACAGCTCGCCTCCGAGGTCTGCTTCGAAAAATAGTTTTTCTAGCTCGTCAAATGAAGCTTCTTCTACATTTTTTGTGAACAGTTGGTAGATTTTTTTTCCCAGCTGCGAGCGAAAAGATGCGAAAGAAGAGCGCGCTTTTTGAAAAACTTTTTTTAATGAACGGAACATAAGATATCTCTTGTAGTATATTTTGCGCTTTTACGATACGCCTCTACTCATACAAGCTTAGCACAAGGATTTATCAGCGCGCAATATTAAGACGTTTTTTTTAGAGGCTTTGCTTTTTGATAGTAAGAAATTTTCGGAAGAAGTTTTTGGTAGATCTTATTGCAAAGTGATAGGCGCCTCAGCTCTTTTAAAAAGCTGTATAGCGTAATAGGAGAAGCATTTTCTACAGGTGTTACATCTTCAGATAGGCAGGATAAAGCGCCTTGGTAGACCACTAGAAAAAGCTGCCATGTGCGCATAATCAAAAGGGAAAAGGCGTTATCCATCTCATCTTTATGTACTTTTTGTCCTTGAAATAAAGCTTGTAGAAGTATCTGCGCTTTTTCTACTGTAAGTGTTTTTTTTCGCACCGCTTGCATGATGGGGAAGATGTAGTTTCTAGCTACCGGGTAAATTCGGTAATCATACGCTAGCAAAAAGGGGGTGCGTATATAAAGGCCCTTTTCGTCTAATTGTAGTTCCTCTGAAGAGGGGTGCACGTGTCCTGTCGCTCCTGTGCCTTGTAGCTCTTGTGCTTTGGCATAGTGATAAGAAAAAAAGCTGTATTCTTTGGCTAGCCCTTTAACTATCTTTGGCTGCAAAAGCTCAGAAATCGTCTGTAGATTACACAACTTGTATCCAATAGAAACCGCTTCTTTGGGGAAATCTTCTTTTTGTATGCTGTGGTAAAAAGACGCAAGAAAAGGTTTTTCTTTATCTATAGAGTATATCTTGCAAAAAACTTGTTTTACACAGTCCATCATTTTTTGCCAGCTTGTAGGTCGAGGTCCTGCAATGCCTAGTTCTTCTCCTAGTATATAGGTGTTTTTTGCAACTGTTGAGAGCCAGTTTTGCGGAAGGTTAGTTTGATATTTCTCTGCTATTTGGAGAAGCATTTCCACTTGATTCTGAAGGGCTTTTGTCCGTTGTAAAGAAAAGCTGAATAGATGTTGTTTCATCTCCTTTCTTTTTTTTGGCGTTTTTGGAAGCTGCGCTTTTGCAAACAAACTGCAACAAAGCTGCGCTTGTGCGACCTTGTATAATTCTTCTTCCTGCCATGTAGAAGGCAGCTTTTTTATGTGCTGCTGAGGTGAGATACAATAGGGGTAGAAAATCACGGGGGATCCTTTAAGGGAATGGTACTTTAAAGGAAGCGGAGCTTTACCCGCTCCTTCAGTAGAAAAAAGACCTAAATAGGTAGAGCCATACCGGACCTTATTATTCAGGGGAGGGGGGCATTTTTTATGAATAAGCGATTCTAATGAGGCGTAGCGCCTTTTTTTTTCTTTTAGACTTTGAGGTAGATGGATATTTTGCAGGTTGTAATTTCCTTGCGGGCCTGCACCGTCAATGAAGCAAATAGTGATGGTGCGTTTTTTACAAGCCAGAACTTGGGTCATAGTAAACCAGTCGATACGCAGCTCTTTTATAGTAGACGCCTGGATGGTAATATTGTTTTTTTGCAATAGATCTTGCAACCAAGAATACCTCGATGTGTTTTGGGAGTGTTGCGTTTCAGGCGAGCAGTTTAAAGAGGAGGTTGGAGTAATATTCCAATGAATGATCATGAGCATAAAAATTTTAATGAAAAGCATTTTATTCGACCTAGGTAATAAAAAGCGAGGCTCTTTCTGATTGGTTATTGCGCGAAAAACCGTTTTTAGCTGATAAACAAAACAAAGAGATCTCTATGCACCTGCACTCGTACCAGGCAAAACAGCTTTTGCGTAACTATGGCATTTCTACTTTGCGTTTTGGCGTAGCAAAAACATTAGAAGAGCTAAAACTTCTCATGCGCAGCTTAGATCTACGATCTGTAGAAATGGAGCTTACTGGAAAAGATCGCGAAAAAGTTGCGGCTCAAACCCGCGATGAAGCGATGTTTCTAGCAAAAAAATGGGTGGAAAATGAGGAAAAAAGCGCGCTTTTTTCCCTTGTATCCATTCAGGAAAAAATGGACGCTTCTCCTAAGAGGCAACTTTCCCTTTCCATTGATTATGAAAAAGCCTTAAGAAAAGCGGTATTTACAACGCCTCAACACGCTTATACATGGAGTTATTATCCAAGCTCTTTGGAAAAAGAGCAGATAGCTCTACCTGAAGAAGAGAAGATGTTTATCCCTATTGTTTGGCAGCTACTTTCTTTTTATGAGGAAAAAGATGGGATCGATTTGCAGGCGGAGATTGTGCTGAAAAAAGGGATGCCGTTTGTACAAGATATCACACTTTTTATCGATGAAAGGGCGTTATTTCGCAATGAAGAGCTCGCTGTTTTTTACGATCCTTATCGTTACACGCTGCAAGAAAAAATCGCAGAGCAATTTGATATCGATTATACGTCGTTTTCTGGAAATATTGGATGTATGGTAAGCGGTAGAGGCCTTGGTTATGCGCTGATGGATAGTATAGAAGCTGCAGGTGGAAAACTCTCTTGCTGCATCAATGTAGATAAAGGAGCGTCAAAAGATCTTTTGCATACGGGATGGCAGGTTATGCTATCGGACTCTTCAATGGAAAAAGCGCTTTTTTATCTGATTACAGAAAGAATCGACTGCAGGGTACTGGCAAAGGATTTAGTCGATATGTTGAAGATTACAAAAGTAGATCTTCCCATTTTTGTCCGTATGGAGGGAAATTATGTAAAAGATGGCAATCTTCTTTTAGAAGAAGCGGGGATCCAAACCGTTTCTAGTTTTGCCGAGTCGGTAAAAAAAGTGACAAAAAAGGGTGGCTCTAGTGTGGATTGATGAAAACACCTCGTTTATTGTGCAAGGCCTCTCAGGACGAGCGGCCCGCTTTTACACTAGAAAATGGCTAGAACAAGGTCTTGTGATTCAAGGGGGAGTGTCGCCTAAAAACGGAGGAGAAAAGGTAGCTGGAAAACCCATTTTTTCTTCGATTCAAGAGGCAAAAAAGGCTTTTTCTATCGATGCATCTTTCGTTTTTGTTCCAAAAGAGCAGTTCAAATATGCAGTAGAAGAAGCAGTGCAAGAAGAGATTCCTTGGATCATCTCTTTTACAAAAGACGTAGCTTTATCCGATATGCTAGATAGCAAAAAAGCGCTAAAAAACAGCAAATCAAGGATGATTGGGCCCAGCTCTTCAGGCGTGATTTTCCCCGGAATGTTTTCAGCAGGACTGATGCCTACAACGATCTATCAACCAGGGTCTATTGGGATAATTTCGAGGTCAGCTTCTTTAGGTTATGAAGCGGCGTTTCAGCTCAAAAAGGTAGGTTTGGGTGTGTCGATGCACCTTTGTTTGGGAGAAGATCCCATTTTAGGAGAGGATTTTCTAAGCGCTCTACCCCTTCTTTTAGAAGATACTCGAACAAAAGCTCTTCTTATTCTTGGAGAAGGAGGAGATGCAGTCGATCTTTCGATCTGCAATGGGATAGAGTCTATGCAGAAAAAACCGATTGCTCTATATATCCCAAGGAGGGGAAAATTGTCTCCTAAGTCTACAGAAAGCAAAGGGCTTATGTACCATTGTTATGAAGCGATTTCTTCTAAGATTACTGAGCGGAAAAATCCCTCTTTTCTTTACATTGAAGATATGCAAGACATAGGTCATAAGCTATATTTATTGATGCAAACAGTAAAGGAGAAAGCGCCATGATTACGATACCAGGGAAAATTCCCGTTACGATTCATCCGCTTTTTTGGCTATGTGCAGCGTTTTTAGGGTTCATGTATTCAGGGGGGCAGTTAGGCGCGCTGTTACTTTGGGTTGTCGTTATTTTTATTTCTGTGCTTGTACATGAATATGGCCACGCTTCTACAGCGCTTTTTTTTAAGAAAAAGCCGAAAATAGCGCTTGTCGCTCTTGGAGGGATGACTACTTACGACGGCGATCTGCCTTTATGGAAGCAATTTCTCATCGTATTAAATGGTCCTTTAGCCGGGCTTTTATTAGCATTTGCTGCTAAGGGATGCACTTTTCTTGCTTTCATTCCGCTTTTTTTACGTATCGCTTGTTATCTACTTTTTTACATAAATATCTTTTGGACGCTTGTCAACCTTTTACCTATTTTGCCATTAGATGGAGGGCAGCTTCTACGGATTGTACTAGAAGGATTTTTTGGCTTTCGAGGGATTAAAATCACCCTATTTATCGGCATGGTTTTAGCAGGTATTTTAGCAGCAGTATTTTTCACGTTAGGAGCATTTTTGATTGGAACGGTGTTTTTGTTGTTTACTTTTGAAGGCTACCAGTCTTGGAAGCGTTCTAAAGAGATCACCTCTTCCGATAAAAGCTCTGAGGTAAAAACGCTCCTTTCCTCAGCAGAAAATGCGTTGATGCAGGGGAATAAAGAAGAAGCAAGAGCCGCTTTTGAAGAGATCCTTCGTTATACAAATCAAGGTGTTGCCTACAAAACTGCAGCGCAGTATTTAGGCCTTTTGTACTACAAAGAAGGAAGAAAAAAACAAGCGTATGACATGCTGCTAAATGTACAAGATTCTGTGAGAAAAGAGCCGCTTTTTTTGCTGCATGAACTCGCATTTTTACATGAGGATTACGCTCTTGTTACCAAGCTTTCTTCTCAATGTTTTCAGGAGTATCCCCAAAAAGAGGTTGCGGTAAAAAATGCAAAAGCTTTTGGAAGGCTATCTGATCCAATATCTGCAGGCGGCTGGGTGCAAAGCGCGCACAGGCTAGGTGTGGATACACGAGATCTACTAAAAGACCCTGCCTTTGATCTTGTAAGAAAAGACAGGGAATTTCAAGAGTTTGTGGAACATCTTCAATAGAAAAACGCCTCTACTGTAGGCGCAAGGTGTAGTACCTTTGAAAGTTTTTTTGACGAATAATTAACACCACATGTTTTTTATCGCCTACTTCTTGGAGAGCCTCATAAAACTCTTCGCTGCTCGTGATTTTTTTCTGGTTATCCCAGTCGATGACAACGCCGGTTACAATGTGGTGGTTTGGAACAAGCCCTGCGATATGAGCCGGTGACCCTCTTTTTACTTGGGTGATCATTACGCCAGATGTGCTTGGTGAATGGCCAAATCTAGCTAATGCATCGGAAGGCAATTTATCCATGTCTTCGATTTCTACACCTAGCTTTTGAAACAGCTTTTTTGCTGCCATCTTCAGCTCCGATAACACGCCTAGCGCCACTTTATAATCGATCGTTGCATTTTTTCTTCGAATCGATAGATGGACCGTTGTCTCAGGAGTCATCAAAGCGATTTTGTTGCGGAAGCTATTGACGCTTCTTACGTCTACTCCATCCATTGAAAGGATGATATCGCCGCTTTGTAGCCCTGCTTTTTGAGCGGGAGAATTTTCTACCACTGCTGCAATCAAAATCCCTTGGTTCATATCGAGATCGGTGGCTTCGGCATGTTCTTGATCGAAGCGTTGCAAAATGACGCCAAGATAGGCTCTATGTACAGCTCCTGTTTCCACGATTTTTGTAAATACGTACGATGCTACATTACTCGGAATCGCAAAACCGACACCTGCAAAGCTGCCTGTAGTAGTTAAAATAGCTACATTGACTCCTACAAGTTCGCCGTTTAAATTGAGAAGCGGCCCTCCTGAATTACCTGGATTGATGGCAGCATCGGTCTGAACAAGGCCGCATACACTGGTGATTTTTGGTAAATCATCGCGGTCTTTATCAGTAGCGCTTACAATACCTGCAGTCACCGTATGGCGTAGCTCAAACGGATGGCCGATAGCTACAACCCATTCCCCTACATCGAGCGCGCTTGAATCGGCAAATCTGATGTAATCGGCGTCTTGTATATCCACTTTAAGGACAGCTAAATCTGTCCCCGGATCGGTTCCTACTACTTTTGCTTCTAGCTCTTTTCCATCGTTGAGGACAACAGCGATTTTCTGCGCATTTTTGACGACGTGGTTATTTGTGAGGATATAGCCATCAGGACTTGCGAAGAAGCCCGATCCCGCTCCTTGAAAAGGGGAATTTTGCGTTTGAAATCGTCCACCTCCAAAAAACTTGTGGAAAAATTCTTCCATAAAAGGATCAAGAGGGCCATTGAAAAACTCTGAGCTAAGCCCCCGATCTTGCTGCGCCTGTACTTTGATTAAAACAACAGCGGGAGAACATGTTTTAGCGATCTTAGTAAAAGCTCGCGATGTTTGCATTAGCCCCTGCATTTCTTTAGAAAGAGGCGTTTTTTCTGCATCAGAATAATCACAGCTTGCTGCAAATGCAGCATGAGCTACAAGTAGTGGATAAAGTAGTTTCCATGGTTTCATAGTGTTCCTCTCGTTACTTTGCTGCTAGTTTACCCATCTCTTATACGGGTTGTATAGGTAATGGGCTTTTTTTCGATGCATTTTCTTTTGCAAAAAATGCATCGTTTGAAAAACTAATAGTAATGCCTTGCTGTAATGGAGCAATGGTGTCTACAGCTCTTGCAATGGTTTTTTTATCTAAGGCAAGTACGCTGTCTCGCATGTTTTGGTGCATGGCAAGAGTGATCCCTTTTTTTCTTCGAAGGTATTCGGTAAGGCCTCTTGATCCAGGAGAAATGGGTTGATCAAATCCTTGGATCACGCTGAGGATCGCATCTTCTAAGTCTTGCTTTGCAAACTCTTGTTTTTTTAAAGCCTCTACCGATTTTTCAAAACTTGCTAAACTAGAAAATAGATGGGGGTCTCTATAGGCTCTGAAGGTAAAATCCCCTCTAATGGGATCGAAAAAAGCGCCCGAGCCATAAGCGCCTCCTTGCTCTCGGATTTCTTTATGTAAGACAGTGTTTTGCATCAGCTCGGCTGCAGCAAAAAGAGCGGGGGACTCTGCGGTTTTATAAGTCGCTGCAGGCACAGAAAGCGCTGTAAAAGCCACAGGTGAAGGGATGATGTATGCGCAAGAACTCTGGTTTTTTTCGGGAATATCTTTTGGATCAAAAGGCTGGTTTTTTTTATCGATCGTTCGATCAAAAAGACCGTAAAAATCCGCTTTTTCTAACGACTCATAGTCGGATGGATCTGCGGTTACAACCCAGTCAATTGGTTGAGAAAAAAAACAGCTTTTATACCGAGAAAATGTTTCTAAAAGGTGAGGTAAAAAGTCACTTTTCCCATCTAGGTCTATACCTAAAACTGTTTGTCTATAGCGAAAACCGTACCATAAATCTTGCAGGTAGCTGCTTTTGCTAAGGCCAGAGCGGGCCAGAGATTTTGCATAATGCATTGCCTGGGATGTGATATGGCTTTTGATCTCTACTTGTTCTTTTTCAATGAGCTGCTTCATCCGATTTGTATCAGAAAAATCCACATCTTCTAACATCTCTTTTAGAAAAGAGCACATCTTTTCTGCTTTTTGTCTCAGCGCTTTTGTGCGGATGATTAAAAGAGGGGAGGGATTTTCAGGATCATCTACTGAGATATTAGTCGATAGATACGCCTCAAAACCGCCAAGATGTGCATTCATGTAGGAAAGATTTTCTTGATAAGAGCGGGATTTGGTGCCCACTTCGCTTAAAAACCCTGCAAATAAAGAGACATAAGGTAGGTCTTTTTGCGAGATTTTTGGTAGAGAGATGCAGGCATCGATGTACACAATATGGTTTGTAAAAACGGGACTAAAAAACACGGTTTTTTCTTCTAAAGGCCAGGTTTTTACACTAGGATTGACGTCTTTTAAAGAGAGCTTAGGAAGGCAATCTAATGATTGATGCTCCATTTTTTCTTGGTGGATCTTGAGTTTTTTTGCCTGAGAGATAAGCGTTTTTTTATCTTCTTCTTTCAGTTTTTTTTGCAGGCTTTGCAAGGTATTTTTTTCTTCCTCTTCTTCTTTTTCTAGGAGGGTGGTATCTGGTTTTACAGTGAGGGCTACATAGTGGGGATTATCCAAAAAGTAGGTATGGATAAGAAGGGATAAATACTCAGGGTTTTTTGTTTTATTGCGAAGCTCTTGAAAAACCTGGTCGATTTCTAATGAGGCGTTTGTTTCCACTCCATGCTGTTTGGGTAAAATTGCTCTCATAAATAGATGCAGTCCGTAAGGATAAGAACGGGTGTGGATCTCTTTTTTGGAAAATTCTAATGCGTGGAGAGCCTCTTCAATTTTTTTCGGATCGATCCGATTTTTTGCAAGAGACTTCAGTGAAGAAAACAATAGATCTGCGATATCTTCAGAAGTTTTTTCACCGACACCTTTACAAAGAATAATAAAAGGAGCTTCACTTAGTTCGGTTTCAAAGTAGGCTTCCACACTTTTAATCCCTGCATCTAATAACGACTTTTTTAAAGGCGATGCGTCGGTATCAAATAAGATGCTTTCGAGTAAGCTCAAAGCAAAAGTTGCGGCAATATCTTCTGCATGCGCCGTTAAAAATGCAAAGCCGACGACATCTTCTTCACCTTCTTTTGCGGGATAAAACTCGGTTGCATAGATCGGAGATGAAAACCTTTTCTGCCGGGGCATTGGGGGGTAGATTTTTTTTTCATCTACTGTAGATAAAATAGCTTGATCGATGAAGTCTAGATGAGTTTTTGTATCGATGTTGCCATAAAAGTAGAATACCGCATTTGAAGGGTGGTAAAAATAGCGGTGAAATTCTACAAGCTCTTCATGTGTCAGCGTCGGAATCTCCCTTGGATCTCCTCCTGAATTATGCCGGTAGGTAAGATCGGGGTAGAGTTTATGAAAAAGGTGCTGCCAAAATCTTGCCTGCATGGAGCCCATAGCGCCTTTCATTTCATTGAAGACAACACCTCGATACACCAAAGGTGTATTGGCATTTTCTGGATCTAAAAACTCCAACCTGAGGCCTTCTTGTAAAAGGCTTAAACTCTCTAGTTTGTGATAAAATACCGCATATATGTAGACATCGAGTAGATTATAGAAGTCTTTTTGGTTTTCTGAGCTTGCAGGATAGCAGGTTAAATCCATACCGGTAAACGCATTCATAAACGTGTGTAAAGAGCGCCTTAACATAGAGAAAAAAGGGTCTTTTACCGGGTATTTTTTCGATCCACAAAGAACTGTGTGCTCTAAAATATGCGCTACGCCGTTAGACGACGAGGGAATTGTTTGCAAAGAGATGCAAAATACATTTTCAGGATCTGCATTTTGTATATGCACAACCGATGCTCCCGTTTTTTCATGGGTTAATTCAATGAGATCGATTGCAAGCTCGGGGATTTTTTGCAGGTGCGTTACATGAAACGATCCGTAGGTTTGCCCTACAGAGCTGAAAGGTGTGTGCATAGATTTTCCTTAATGGTCAGAAGATTTTTTCGGTTCTTTTTCCAACTTTTCTAACAGAAAAACCGCATTTTTTTCTACTTTGATCAGTTCGTCTAATGCAATTTGATCTCGATCAATTTGCATATGGAAAAGGGCGTTTTCAGGATCTTTTTTTTCTCGAAGAAAAAGGGCTTTTTTTGCCTCTTCGATCCGCTGTTTGAGAAGGTTTTGTTCAGCTACGTTGATGTCGATGTGTTTTCGCAGAAACGCTTCTTTGTTTTCTGCTTGCAGGTACTGCTTTTCAGAAAAACCATCGAACGATTTTTTCGGATTTTTGACCATAAACGCGCCTCCTATGGTAAAATGTAGTCTACGGATTTCCTATTTTCTAGAAAACCGGTATTTCTGCAGTCTACCCAGGAAGGCGAAAAAACGGGAATCCGTACTTCTTCGATCTAATATTTATTATTTGTTTCTTATTATTAATAACTTGCATTTTTTTATATAAATATAGAATAAATATTTCATGGTTTTGTTATAATAGTTATGTTTCAAGTAAAAAGGCTTTTTATGGTTATACCAGCTCAAAATATCCTTACATCTTATCACGAGTTTTTTAGAGAGCTGACAGACACTACGTTGCATGCCTATGAAGAAGTGCATTTTGGTTTCGTAGATCCGGTGATTCGCGAAGGTAGATCTGCTTTTCTTGGAGCTGCGTATGCTATTCGCGCGCTTTGGCAGTGTTTTTCGGGTCTAATTAGCGAAGTATGTGCATTTTACGGCTCGATTTCGCATCAAAACGCCTTAGTAAGAGCTCGCTCTTCCATTAGCTTAGAAGAGGTGAGTGATAGCGAGGATGCATTTCCCCCTGTTGGCTCAAATCCTAATAGACGCGGCCTTTATCGAAGAAATATTCGAGAAGGCATGTTCATAGCGCCTCCCGGAGGCGTGCCTGTTGATATAAGATGGTAGATTTTCGATAAGCTTGCACATTACAATCTAAAAACCAGTAGTTTAGTAAGATAATGTGTGAAAAATTGCTCATGAATCTAAACAGGTCTTTCCGATCATTGCCCTTAGATTTATACGAAAAAAAGCGGTTGCTGGATGTTTTCAGATGGATATAAGCTTTTATTTATTAATAGTATAAATTTTTATAAATTAGTTATTGATTTATTTAAAATAAAACATATTTTATATTAATAATCGTTGTTTTATAATTTAAATAATAAAGCCCTTAAAACAATTAAGGGAGAGATTACGAATAGTTTACAAAATCGAGGGCATAGGTGGAGTAGCCTCCAAAAAAGTGGACCACCTTATTTATTGCTTACTTATGAGGAGAACAAAAATGCTATCTATAGAAACAAAATCAGCGCCAAATCCTTCTTATCTGACAAATCGCAAGCAGTATGTAAATAGCCTTACAGATCGGCTCAATTTGTTAAAAATCACCGCTGTTGCCACACTTGCTATCTCTTTTCTTGTAGGAGCGCTTGCTTTAG
>ERZ1740072.471-NODE-471-length-16433-cov-5.855355_pt1 | contig 16433 bp, 12 predicted proteins | sample MGYA00581733_ERZ1740072 | MGnify/ENA primary metagenome ERZ1740072 (study PRJEB43018, sample SAMN04849741) | marine metagenome | isolation source: floating plastic debris | place: Pacific Ocean | collected 2008-08-30 | study: EMG produced TPA metagenomics assembly...
GCAAAGCCCTTGGCGATGTAGTTGCGCACAAAGTAGATCACGATGGCGCCGGGAATGATTGTCAACGTCCCGGCTGCCGCCAGCAGACCCAATTCATAACCTGCAGAAGACGCGGTTTTTGTCATTTCAGCAGCGATTGGTTTGGCCTGTACTGCCGTCAGCGTTTTGGCCAGCAGCAGTTCAACCCATGAGAACATGAAGCAGAAGAACGCGGCCACGCCCACGCCTGCCTTGATGGTCGGCAGAAAGATCGTGACGAAGAAACGTGGGAAGGAGTAGCCATCCACATAGGCCGTTTCATCCAGTTCTTTGGGTACGCCTCCCATGAACCCTTCCAAAATCCACACTGCCAGTGGGATGTTGAAGAGGCAGTGTGCCAGCGCCACGGCGATGTGCGTGTCAAACAGACCGACAGACGAATAGAGCTGAAAGAAAGGCAGGGCAAACACGGCGGCCGGCGCCATGCGGTTGGTCAGCAACCAGAAGAACAGTTGTTTGTCCCCAAGGAAGCGGTAGCGCGAAAACGCGTAGGCCGCCGGCAGGGCGACCGCCACGGAAATCACCGTGTTCAGAGACACATAGATGATCGAGTTGATATAGCCCCAGTACCAGCTCGGATCGGTGAAAATCACCTTGTAGTTGTCAAACGTGAAGGTCTGCGGAAACAGGCTGAAGCCGGACAGAATCTCGTTTGTTGTCTTGAACGACATTGCGACCAGCCAATAAATCGGCAGCATCAAGAATGCGATGTAGAGGATGGGAATGAGGGAACGTTTCTTCATTGTCCGTCATCCTTTGTCATGAGGGTGTAAAACAGCCAGCTGACCAGCAGTGTGATTGCGAAGTAGATCAGGCTCATGGCCGCTGCCGGTCCGAGGTCAAACTGTCCCAACGCAATTTTCACGAGATCGATGGACAAGAGCGTGGTCGAGTTGCCGGGCCCGCCGCCCGTGAGAACAAACGGTTCGGTGTAGATGTTGAAGCTGTCCATAAAACGCAACAGGATCGCGATGGTAAGCACGGTCTTCATCTTGGGCAGTTGGATGTAGCGGAACACCTTCCAGGGCGACGCCCCGTCGATCTTGGCCGCCTGATAATATGCGTCCGGGATCGACACGAGGCCCGCGTAAGCCAGCAGCACCACCAGCGATGTCCAGTGCCAGACGTCCATGATGATGATCGTGACCCATGCCGCAAATGGGTCTTGGGTCATGTCATAGGCAATGCCCACCACGTCGTTCAGAAGGTACCCCATCAGTCCGATTTTGGGCAGGGTAAAGATGTTCCACATCGCCCCGACCACGTTCCAAGGGATCAGCATGGGCAGCGCCATTAGCACTAGGCAGACAGGCACCCACATGCCCTTGCGCGGCATGGACAGTGCGATGATGACGCCTAGTGGCACTTCGATGATCAGGATGAGAAAGGTGAACAGGAACTGCCGCCCTAGAGCTGCATGGAACCGTTCGGATCTCAGAATTTGTTCAAACCAATCAAGGCCCTGCCAGAAGAACACATTGTTGCCAAAGGTTTCCTGCACCGAATAGTTGACGACCGTCATGATCGGGACAAGCGCATTGAATGCGACCAGAAACAGGACCGGCAGGACAAAGAACCATGCCTTTGGATTTTCGGTTTTCATGACGAAACCTCCGTTGCGATCCACCCGTCGCGGTAAAGACGGGTCTGTGCCTGATCAAAGTTCAGATGCACCGCGGCGCCCTGTTCTGGCGCAGCCCCTTCAATGATCGCCTTGACGGCCGTGTCGCCGACCATGGCCTCGACCACAGAGTGTCGGCCGACGTCTGATACCTTGCGCACACGTGCTTCCAGCCCGGTATCAGCGATCGATACGAACTCGGGTCGGATGCCCAGTTCGGTTGATCCACCCATGCCATTGACCGTGCCTTCCAACGCGACGGTGTGCCCTTCAAAGGTGACGCGCCCGGCAGCTTCGCTGACTGGCAAAACGTTCATGCCGGGTGATCCGATAAAGTGGCCCACAAAAGTGTGTTGTGGACGCTCGAACAGTTCGACCGGCGTTCCGATCTGGACGACTTCGCCGTCTTGCATCACGACGACCTGATCGGCGAATGTCAGTGCCTCTGTCTGATCGTGGGTGACATAGATCATTGTGGCGCGAACCCGCTGGTGCAGCTCCTTAAGCTTTGAGCGCAGCTTCCATTTGAGATGGGGGTCGATGACGGTCAGGGGTTCGTCAAACATCACGACGTTCACATCGTCGCGCACCAGTCCGCGCCCCATCGAGATCTTTTGTTTGTTGTCGGGTGACAGGTGGGAGGCACGGACATCGAGCATCTCTTCGACTTCGAGCATCGCGGCGATATCCGCTACGCGCTCAGCGATCCGGGCCTCGGGAACCTTGCGGTTGCGCAAAGGAAAGGCGAGATTTTCCCGCACTGTCATCGTGTCGTAGATCACCGGAAACTGAAACACCTGCGCGATGTTGCGCTGGTCCGGGGGCAAATCGGTGACGTCGCGATCATCAAACAGGATCTTGCCCTCGGACGGCGTCAAAAGCCCCGAGATGATGTTCAGCAATGTGGATTTGCCGCAACCCGATGGGCCGAGTAGCGCGTAGGCACCGCCATCTTCCCAATCAAGATCGATTTCCTTGAGCGCATAGTCTTCGGCGCTTTTGGGGTTGGGCAGATAAGAGTGTCTTAGGTTCGAAAGGGTGATCTTTGCCATCAGGCCACAAGCCTCCCGTCCGGTGCAAAGTAGAACGCCTGACTGGCATCCATGTAGAACCGGTGATTTTCGCCTACTTCGTAAGGGTGCACACCATGGGCGAGGGATACCCAACCGTCTTCGCCCAATTGGAAATGCGCGCTGGATTCGGACCCTGAAAGCTCAGTGACGAGAACGGTGCCGTCCATGGCCACATCATTTGGTGAGGAAGACAGAGGAGTCACATGATGGGGACGGATCGCAACCGTGTAGGGGCCATCGGGCAATCCGGCGGCTGGTCCATCAAGAGTCCAGCTGACGCCGGTTTCCATGCTGGCGGTCTGGCCGGATTTCACGATGGCTGCGGCATTGATGGGCGGATCTGAGAATACCCGGGCGGCCGTCAGGTTCTCGGGTTTGCGGTAGATTTCGGCGGTCGTCCCGAACTGGGTGACCACGCCATTGTCCATCAACGCTGTTTTGCCACCGAGCAAGAGCGCTTCTTCCGGTTCAGATGTGGCATAGACGACGACCGCGCCTCGTCCGGCAAACAACTCCGGCAACTGTTCGCGAAGTTCCTCGCGCAACTTGTAGTCAAGATTGGCGAGCGGTTCGTCCAGAAACACCGCCCGGCTTTCCTTGGCGATGGCGCGCGCAAGGGCACAGCGCTGTTGCTGCCCGCCGCTGAGTTCTTGCGGGCGTCGTTTGAGCATTGGGGCGAGTTGCAGAATGTCTGCGGCTTCCTGCACACGGCCTTCGATTTCGGATTTGGCCATACCTGCAACCCGCAAAGGGGAGGCAATGTTGTCAAAAACCGTCATATGCGGGTAATTGACAAAAAACTGGTGGACGAGGCTGATGTTACGCTTCTGGGTAGACAGCTTTGAGACGTCCTGATCATCCATAAAGATCTGACCTGACGCCAATGGATCCAAGCCTGCCATCAGTTTGATCAGGGATGTTTTGCCAGATCCAGTCTGGCCCAACAGCACGTTAAAGTGCCCAGGTTCCAGTTTTAACGTCGTCGGTTTGATATGGGTGATCCCACGGACCGACTTCGTGGCATCTTTCAACGTTAAGACCATGACTTCCTTACCCCGGTAGAACTTGGCCGAAGCTCAGGAAAAAGCCTCGGCCAAAGTATTGGCCCCCTACAAGATCAGGGGGCCAACAAAGTGTTTACTGGTTCCAGCGCGCGACCAGATCGTCGTAGTTGACGGTCTCGCCCTGCGGCTTTTCGTTTTCCAGTGGTGGCTTGGCGCCGCCGTTGGCAAACCAGTATTCGGCGTCCCGCTCTTCGTTCAGACGCGGGCCACACCCGCCATAGACGCCAGCCGCTTCATCAGCCTGCTGCATCCGGGCCATGGTGATGTCCATTTCTTCCGCGAGACGGTCCATCGCCTCTTGGGGCGTGAACGCACCGGAGTTCACGTCACCGATCTGCTGCCACCAGATTTGGGCCAGCTTTGGATAATCGGGCACGTTGATCCCGGTTGGAGACCATGCCACGCGGTCAGGCGAGCGGTAGAACTCGACCAGACCACCCAGTTTAGGCGCCCGCTCAGTAAAGCTCTCGTGGTTGACCGAGCTGTCGCGGATGAAGGTCAGACCCACATGGGACTTCTTCACATCGACCGTCTTGGACGTCACGAACTGAGCATAGAGCCATGCGGCCTGTGCACGATCAGAAGGTGTGGATTTCAGGAAAGTCCAGGATCCCACGTCCTGATAGCCAACCTTTTGCCCTTCGGTCCAGTATGGGCCGTGTGGGCTGGGCGCCATCCGCCACAGGGGGTTGCCATCGTCGTCGACTGTGTTGTTGCCTTCAGACTTCGGTTTGACCATGTCAGCGGTAAAGGCGGTGTACCAGAAGATCTGCTGGGCCACGTTGCCCTGGCTCAGCGCCGGCAGAGACTGGTAAAAGTCGAACGATGCCGCACCGGGTGGTGCATAGGCACGCAACCATTCGTCCCACTTGCGGATCGCGTAGACCGCTGCAGGACCGTTCGCAGCACCACCACGGGTGACAGACGCACCGGCAGGGTTGCACGAACCTGCTTCCATGCGGATGCCCCATTCATCGATTGGAATGCCGTTTGGCTCACCGACAGAACCGGCACCGGCCATTGAAAGCCAAGCATCCGTCATCCGCCAGCCCAGATCGGGCGCGCGTTTGCCGTAGTCCATGTGACCGTAGATGCGGACACCATCGATTTCTTGTACGTCTTCTGAGAAGAACTCAGCGATGTCTTCGTAGGCGGACCAGTTGACAGGAACACCAAGTTCATAGCCGTACTTTTCTTTGAATGCGGCCTTGTTGGCCTCATCATCGAACCAGTCTTTGCGGAACCAGTACAGGTTCGCAAACTGCTGGTCTGGCAGCTGATAGAGGTTGCCATCCGGTCCCGTTGTGAACTGGATTCCCATAAAGTCATCCAGATCAAGCGTCGGTGATGTTGTCGCAGCCCAGTCACCCGCCATTTGTTCGGTCAGGTTGTAAGCCAGTTGCAGACGCGAGTGCGTACCGATCAGGTCACTGTCATTTACGTACCCATCATAAAGGTTCCGCTGTGTCTGCATTTGCGTTTGCACAGCCTGAACGACTTCACCTTCACCAAGGATCTGGTGATTTACCTTGATGCCGGTGATTTCCTCAAAGGCTTCAGTCAGGACTTCGCTTTCGTAACCGTGGGTCGGAATGCCTTCCGACAATACGTTGATTTCCATACCGCTGAACGGCTCAGCAGCACTGATAAACCACTCCATCTCGGCCAGTTGTTCGGCCTTTGACAGCGTCGATGGTTGGAATTCCTGATCAATCCATTTTTGGGCTGCCGCAGCATCGGCCAAAGCAGTCCCGGACCCCGCGATGACGGCAATAGCCGCAGTCGCGGAGAGTAGATACTTACGCATCTTATCTCCTCCCAAAGATTATGTGAGCTGACATCCGCCAGCCATGAGATGCTATGCGCAGATGAATTACAGAGTCAAACTAATTTCTTAGTAGACAGTGAAGAGAACGATGTTGCGGCAGCCCGCAGCGCCTACATTTCGCGGGGCAACGAATGTTTTGTCCGCTGTTTGGGAATTAGCCGCGTAACGCCCTAAGGTCTACTTTTCCGTCACCAAGGGCTCGCTTGGAGGTCCGGCCGCAACAAGGCTGGAAAAGGGTTTGCCCGCATCTGCTTCATACTCCGCCTCATCCCAGAACCCGATCAGAATACCGGTTTGGGTGGCGACTTTCAGGCCTGCGACGACATCTTGGGTGGCCGTCACGCGCGTATGGTGACGCATCGACCATGTGAACAACGCCTCTTTCAGGCGCGCACGCACGGCGACATGTTCGGGTTCATCTGAGGTGCCAAAGTCTTGCACCTCATCGGGGTCGATTTCCAGATCGAACAGAACCGGATCAAAGCTGTTGCAGTGGACGTATTTCCAGCGTCCGTCAAAGATCATCTTCGTGAACGCGTCTTGCTGATCGAGATTGAGCGCTGTCGCCATTTCAAAGCTGCAATAGTCGTATTCGCTGATCACGTAGCGACGATAAAAGCCGTCGGTCCCATGTAAGAGTGGGGTGAGGTCGCGCCCTTCGATGATTTCGGGTTTGGGCACGCAGCCCATAGCGTTCATGAAGGTCGGAGCAAGATCGATCATCTCGACCAGAGCGGCAGATTTTGTGCCACGTGAGCCATCGGCCTGCGGGCGCGGGTCGGCAATGATCAGCGGCACCTTGGCGGCCACATCATGGTAGAAATCTTTGTCTCCCAGCCAGTGATCTCCCAGATAATCGCCGTGATCCGAAGTGAAGGCGATGATTGTGTTCTCGCTCAGCCCTTTGTCGTCCATCCATTTGAACAGGCGCCCCAGATTGTCATCGAGTTGTTTGATCAGCCCCATATAGGCGGGGATCACGTGTTCGCGCACATGATCGCGGGAAAAGCATTGACTAACGCGTAGGTCGCGATGGGCGGAGAGGAAGGGATGGCTGCCTTGGCGTGCGGCAGCCGAACGGATGGGGTCGACCACATGTTCGGGGCCGTACATGTCGTGATACGGTGCGGGCACGATATAAGGCCAGTGCGGTTTGATGTAACTGAGGTGACACAACCACGGCCGCCCGTCCTCCATCGCCCCTTCCATGAACTCCATCGCGCGGTTGGTCATGTAAGCGGTTTCGGAGTGTTCTTCGGGAATGTTTGCTTCAAGGTGCGAGTTTTCGAGCAGCCATCCTGAGACCAGATTGCCGTCCTTGTCATAGCCCGAATTCGCAAAATCTTCCCACGGGTTGTCGGATTCATATCCGTGCGAGACGAGGTAGTCGTCATAGGCGGACCAGCCTTGCCGGTGGCTGTTGGGGTGCAGGCCGTCATCGCGTTCGAACGGTTCAAATCCGCATTGTGCGACCTTGATCCCAATGTCGCTGTTCGGATCGATGCCAAGCCGTGCCATGCCCGGACGGTCAGCCACCATATGTGTCTTGCCCACCAGAACGGCACGCGCGCCAACCTCGGTCAAGTGATCGCCGAGGGTCGGTTCACCGACGCGCAGGGGCACGCCGTTCCAAGTGGATCCATGGCTGCGCACATACCGCCCCGTATAGGCCGACATCCGCGAGGGACCGCAAACTGGGGATTGCACATAGGTATTGGTGAACTGCACACCCCGCGCGGCCAGCGCATCGATATTGGGCGTGTGCAGGTGCGGATGCCCGTAGCAACTGAGATAATCAAACCGCAGCTGGTCGGCCATGATCCAAAGGACATTGGGGCGGTCGGTCATTCAGGTCACCTCTGGTTCAAGTATCGAGTCGACGGGCGCGCGCAAGACGTCTTCTAATCGTGTGAGAAGGTCGACGAGAGTTGCCAGCTCTTGTTCGGAAAAGCTGTTGCGCAAGGCCTCGCGTCGCCGTTTCATCGCCGGGGATGCGGTGGCGTATGCGGAGCGCCCTGCAGAGTCCAGATCGACAACCACCTGCCGGGCATCTTTGGCTCCGCGGGTCATGCGTACGAATCTCTTGCGCTCCATGCGAGGAAGAACGCGGCTGATCAGCGATGGGTCAGAGCGCTGAATCTGGGCCAGATCTCGGATTGTCATCGGCCCGGCCTCGTGCAGGTCCCAGATCACCCGCCATTCTACTGTGGTCAGTCCGGCGGTTTTTTGCAGGATGTGCAGACCTTGCTGGCGCGCGGCGTGATGCGCCGTATCCATGAGAGAAAACGGGTTCTTCGCCTCAAAGGCGCGACGCTTTTCGATCCGGTCTTGTTGGCCTTGCGCCTGCTCTGTCATGTTGGTCCGCCCTTTGATCTCAGTAGACACCGGATAAAATTACGTGACAAGTCATATAATGTCTGCAACTCTGAAACGTGAGACCCCGGATACGGGGCAAGGTGCCTCAGGGAGGGGCGCACCACTGACGGGAGGAATATACATGTTGAAGACCGCATTGACGGGGGCGGCGCTTGCGCTTGCACCGCTGGCCGTAGCAGCACAGGTCACGTTAACCGCTGAAACATCATCAGCAGGCGGAGGGGCGCACTATGTCTCGACCTCCTTTGCCGCTGCACTGGACAGCGCCGGGGTGGCCAATCTGCAGATGACCGAGGGTGCCACGCTTACCAATTCAGTGCAGGCCGTGGCCGAGGGGCGTCTGGATGTGACCACAGCGCCCTTGATCCTGCCGTTCCTGCTGTCGCGTGGGATCGGGCCATATAGCGGCGTCGGTGCTGAAAAGGGCGCAGAGCTGGCGTCCGAAATTCGCGCGCTCTATTTCCATGCGGCAGCGCACCAGACCTTTGGATACTACGATTCAAAGCCTGTGGCTGATATTCGCAAGCTGGATGGTTTGCGCATCTGGAACGGTCCACCACGCGGGGCGGCTCTGACCTCGGGTCGGGCCATGGTCCAATTGCTGGGGGGTGTGAAGGACGGAGAAGGGTACGAAGGCGTGCAGACCCCATGGCCTGATGCGGTATCGACTGTTACCGGCGGTGCCGTTGATGCATGGAGCATCCCATCCGCGCTGCCCGGTGGGCGCGAAATTCAGTTTTCGGCAGCGGGCGCTATCACGCTCTATGATATCCCGTCGGATTTGCTGAACAGCGAGTTGGGCCAGCAGATCGTCAAAGCGCCCGGTCATGCGCCGTTTTCGATGCCTGTCGATGTGTACCGCGCCGCCTATGAAGGCAACGACATCACAATCGTGACGGATGATGACACCTTCGACACCTATTCCACTGCCTTTGCCGAGATCGTGAGTGCTGGCATGGATGAGGATCTGGTGTTTGACATTGTGACCGCCATGCTGGACGCCCAATCCCGTTTCGAAGAAGGCGCACCGATGGGCCCACATCTCAACCTTACCTTTGGAGACATTGATGGTGTGAGCCAAGGCGCATGCGGTGCCGTGCAGATCAAGATGCACCCCGGGGCCATCCGTGCCTATGAGGCCAAGGGCCACACAGTGGCGGACTGCCTGCGTCCCTAAAGTGATCCGGACCCGGCCTTCTGGGCCGGGTCCAACCCCAGAGTGGTACGCACCCTATGACCGAGTTCGCCCCGAATGTGCGTACGACAGGCCAACGCATCGCGATGGGGTTGGCGTTGATCCTGGTCGTGGTGGGGATGATCAACACGTTGCCCGAGATTGCTGGCTTGCAGGCTTGGGCGCGCGAGGTCACGGGTATTCCGCTCTTGCGCATTTCGGGCTTCGCCACTGAATACTTCTTTCCTCCTATTTTCTTCCTGATGATGACCATCGTGGTCTTTGACGCCAGCGTGTATCGGGCGTGGAAACGAGAGCGGCCCGAACGCGCGTGGCTGGGTTTGCTGTTGGATCTGGGGCTTATTTTGGCGGCGTTTCTGGGTGCGTTTGGATATCTGGTCGAGATCGACAGCGTGTGCCTGATCGACCAGATCACCGGAGAACGCGCTCGCCTGATCGCCGAAGACGCCGCCAATTCAGCGGGCGTGATCCCCGGTATTTCGTTCGAGGCAGAGGTTCCGTCCTGTCAGACCCGCTTTGGCTCTTGGACGATCCCGCTCTTGTTCACCATCATCATCCTGTTTTTCCTTTACAATGTGCGGGTTTGGGGTTTGCCGCTTGTGATCGTGGCCAGCCTTGTTGTTGCCTACACCGTGGGCACTGCCGTGATCTGGATGTTCGATCTTTCGGACAACAATTTCCTGTTGACCAAGCTTGGTGCGGATGGCGGCAATGTCATGGATGCGGCCACACAAAAGGCCACGAATGTCTTCATATCGCCCGACGGGTTCATGGGCCGATTCATGGATATCGTGGTCAATCAGGTCTTTCCTTACGTGATCCTTGGCGCGCTTTTTGGCACGTCCGCCGGGGGCACGTCGTTGATCAAATTGGCGGTTCGTTTGACGCGGCATTTGCGCGGCGGGCCTGCCCACGCGGCGATCGTCTCATCGGCCATGTTCGGCACCATCACCGGCGGGCCGGTCACCAATGTGCTGTCCACGGGGCGCCTTACCATTCCGATGATGCTGCGCAACGGGTTCAGTAAGTATTTTGCAGGAGGGGTCGAGGCCGCCGCCTCGTCAGGTGGGCAGATCATGCCCCCTGTCATGGGCGTCGCGGCCTTTGTCCTCGTGGCGTTGACGGCAGTGCCTTACACATCCGTCATTACAGCCGCCTTTCTGCCCGCGATCTGTTTCTTCTTTTCTATCTTTCTCGCCGTCATGTTTCAGGCCCGACGAGAAAAAGTGGAAGCGATGCGTGAGGTCCCCGAAGACCTGTTGATGGACCGGCAGGATTGGTACAATCTGGTCATCATCTTTTTGCCGATCCTTACGATCCTGTTCCTGCTGCTGGGCAGCAAGGACGGCGTGGCCGCAGGGCCGCTGGGCTGGATTTTTGGTGCCGACAGTGTGCTGGTCCTGACAGTCGTGAACGCCACAGGTGATGCGATTTCCGCCGGGTGGTGGGCTGTGGCTGTGCTGGTCCCGCTATTATTTCTCGATCCCGGCACGCGGGCCATGCCATCGCGTGTGCTGGTGTCGCTGGCCGAGGGTGGTATCCTCTTGTCCCGCTTGTTTCTGCTGCTGTTTGCGGTGTCGATCATTGCCGCCTTCCTCAATGAAAGCGGGTTGACCGGAGAATTGACGCGCGCCGTGACCTCATGGCTGGAAAAGGTCAATGTGCTGCGTCTCTTTGGTTTTGAAATCCCGATTGTGGGCGGCGTGTACCTGATGCTGGCGCTGGTCTGTGCGATGCTGTGCGCAATTCTGCTGGGGATGGGGATGCCCACGGTGCCAGCGTATGTAAATGTTGCCCTTCTTCTTGGGCCGCTTTTGGCAAACCTCGGCGTCAGCTTTTTCACCGCCCACATGTTTGTCTTCTACTTTGCCGTCGCTTCGGCAATCACGCCGCCTGTGGCTGTCGCCGCTTTCGCCGCTGCCTCCGTCACCGGGGGCGAGCCGATGCGCACGGGCGTTGCGGCGGTGCGGGTGGGCATTGTGATGTTTACGATTCCGTTTGTATTCGCGTGGTATCCCGAGCTGTTATTGATCGAACAGGCGGTGACGATCACCAATGACGCCGGTCAGCGAGAACTGATCGAAGGATACACGGGCGTGGTCGATTGGGGACAGTTGAGCCTGTTGCTCGCGCGCATCGTCGTATGCCTTTATCTGGTCGCCTCCGCTCTGGCGCGGTTTGACCGGATGCGCCTTGCACAATGGGAAGTCGCTTTGCGCTTGCTCCTCGCTGTTCTGGTTTTGTGGAAGACGCCGCTGGTAATGACGGTGGGCCTCGTGGCGGCTGCCCTTTTGTTGGCCTGGCATCATCTGCTCAAACCCGCCCCGCCTGAGGATGCGCCGGCACAATGACATCGTTGACAGGGGTGCCGCGGCTGGGGCAGAATTATTGCACCATTGGTTCAAATAATGAACCATTTGGCGGTATGAAGGGCATCTCACATGTTGGATCAAAGCCGTATTGACGACTTGCGCGGGCGCCCTGTGGGACCCGGTTTGCACATCATTGATGGGATGTCAGGGCCTTCGGATGATGGCGCGACTTTACCTGTGATCTCGCCCATTGACGGTCAGACCCTGACCGAGATTGCGGCAGGGGGTGAGGCCGAAATTGACCGCGCCGTGATTGCAGCGCGGCGCGCATTTGAAGATGGGCGCTGGTCCGGTCTTGCACCGACCGCGCGGGGTCGTATCCTTCAACGGATTTCAGACGCGATTGAAGCCGAGGCGGATGCGCTGGCCGTTTTGGGTGTGCGTGACAACGGCACCGAAATTTCCATGGCCCGCAAGGCGGAGCCCGGCAGTGCGGCGGGCACGTTCCGCTATTATGGAGAACTCTGCGGCAAGGAATACGGCGAGGTCGCCCCGACCGCCCCAGGGACGCTCGGTCTTGTCCACCATGAACCCATTGGCGTTGTTGGCGTGATCGTCCCGTGGAATTTCCCCATGATGATTGGGGCGTGGAAGATTGCCGCTGCCTTGGCGGCAGGCAACTCTGTTGTGCTGAAACCGGCCGAGGTTGCTTCCCTTTCTCTACTGCGGATGGTCGAGATTTGTCACGAAGCTGGTCTGCCTGATGGTGTGCTGAATGTCGTTACCGGGACAGGGGAGGCTGCAGGGGCAGCGTTGGCGCGTCATATGGATGTGGATGTGCTGGCCTTCACGGGTTCCGGCGATGTGGGGCGCCAACTGCTGGAATACGCGGCGCAATCCAATCTCAAGCGTGTCTATCTTGAGCTTGGGGGCAAGTCGCCGAATGTCGTCTTTGCCGACACAACAGATCTGGACCGTGCAGCGGCGGTGGCGGCTGGCGGGATTTTCCGTAATTCCGGGCAGGTCTGTGTGGCTGGGTCGCGCCTGCTCGTCGAGCGGTCGATCCATGGTGAATTTGTCGAACGGGTGATGGCCCAAGCCTCGACCATGCGGGTCGGTGATCCGCTGGATTTGCAAACCAGTGCCGGGGCCATTGCCTCTGAAGTGCAGATGAACAGCATTCTGGCGGCGTGTGATCAGGCAGTGAGGGAAGGGGCAGAGTTGCGCATGGGCGGCACACGCATCGCCGCTGAAACAGGTGGGTTCTACATCGGCCCAACTCTGTTTGATAACGCGCCACAAACCAGCGCAGTGGTGCAGCGCGAAGTCTTTGGCCCCGTGCTGGCAGTGCAACCCTTTGACACCGAAGACGAGGCGGTCGCTCTGGCCAATGGCACGGCGTACGGCCTAGCCGCCGCCGTGTTCACCCGCGATATCAGCCGCGCCCATCGGATGGTCTCACGCCTGCGCGCCGGGGTGGTTCATGTGAACACCTATGGTGGCGCGGATATCAGCGTACCTTTGGGCGGGCATGGACAGTCGGGCAACGGGCATGACAAATCCCCCCACGCGATGGATAAGTATCGCAACCTCAAAACGGCATGGATTCAGCTATGAGCACATCCAAGACCATCCTTGTCATCGGGACCTACGACACCAAGGACGAAGAACTCGCCTATGTGGCGGATCGCATCCGGTCACAGGGCGGTGCGGTGCTGAGCATGGACGTGAGTGTTTTGGGCGACCCTAGCGTGCCTTGCGACATCTCCAAACATGACGTGGCCGAGGCGGGCGGGTCCTCGATCGAGGCAGCGATTGCTTCTGAGGATGAAACCACTGCCATGCAGATCATGGCGCGGGGAGCGGCGCTTTTGTGTTCGCAATTGCATAGCGCGGGTCGGATCGACGGGATGATCGCACTGGGCGGTACGATGGGCACAGACCTTGCGCTGGATTGTGCGCAGGCGTTGCCGCTGGGGGTGCCGAAATACATCGTCTCGACGGTATCCTTTTCCCCGCTCATCCCGCCGGACCGGTTGTCGCCGGACATCCAGATGATCCTGTGGGCTGGCGGGCTTTACGGATTGAACGCGGTGTGCAAATCGTCGCTGTCCCAAGCGGCGGGGGCCGTGCTGGGGGCGGCGCGCGCGGTGGAGCCGCCTGTGTCCACGCGACCCGTGATTGGGATGACCAGCCTTGGCTCGTCCTGTCTGTCTTATATGAAGCTGCTGCGCGCGCCACTGGATGAACGCGGTTTCGACGTCGCTGTGTTTCACGCCGCGGGCATGGGTGGGATGGCGTTCGAGGCACTGGCGCGTCAGGGGTATTTTGCCGCCGTCATGGATTTTGCGCTGCCCGAACTGGCAATCCTGATGGTCGGTTCAGTCGGCAACTCCGGCCCGGACCGGCTGCGCGGGGCAGGGGAGATGGGCATTCCGCAGATCGTCGCACCGGGCTGCGCTGACCTGATTGATTTTGCAGGCTGGCAGGAGATTCCTCAGGCTTATTCGGACCGTCCGTTTCACGCCCACAACCGGTTGATCAAATCCTCGGGCCTGAACGGTCATGAACGCCGCGCGTTGGTGCGCGATGTCGTGGACCGGTTGGAGAAGGCCAATGGGCCAGTGCACGTGCTGATGCCGCGTGGCGGGGTCGAGGCATGGGATATCGAAGGCGGCGCGACCTATGATCCCGAGGCATTGGCGGCCATGGTCGACGAGATGGAGCGTGCCGTGAAAGACCCGGTGCATTTATCGGTGCTTGACTGTCATATCAATGATGCAGGCTTTGCGAATGCCGCACTTGCGGTGTTGGATGGTTGGATCGATGACGGCACCGTAGAATTGGGCACACGGCCATGATCGACAAGCTTATCAATCTGGATCACGCCTTCTTTGCGCAGCCAACGCGGCGCCATCTTACTCTGGCCGTGTGTTTCGGTTGGGGCGGGTTTGAGGCGCTGATGGGCAATTTGGGGTGGGCGGCCATCTTTCTGGGCCTCGGTGCTGTGGCCCTGTGGCAGTTCCGCAAAATCGACTGGTCAAAATACGAGGGCGGGCACTAGCCGTCATTCCTCAGTCGCGATGACTTCGATACTGGTGAGTTCCGGTTCCCCACCACGCGCGCCGCTGCCTGCGGCGATCCACAGTTTTCCATCATGCACACAGCAATTGGTGCCATGGCGCGCCCGGTTCAAAGGTGCGCCGAGCGTCCACTGCCCGCTTTCTGGCTCAAATATTTGCATCTCGGTGAACGCTTCCATCCGTCCGGCCTCGCCCCCGACATAGTGGATCTTGCCGCCCAGAACGCCCGTGCCCCCGGCGGCGGTCTGGATGGGTAGGGGTTTGGGGTGCACAGACCACTTCTGCGTGGTGAAGTCGAACACGTCCACATCCCCGATCGTGTCAAAGAACAGCTGGTTGTAGTCCGTTCCGTTGTGCCGCCCCGTCTCGCGTCCGCCAAAGAAGTAGAGTGAGTTGCCCACAATTGCGCAGGGCGCATGATCGCGTTTGTTCGGCGCGTCGGGCAGGATTTCCCATGTGCCGGTGTCTGGGTGGATGCGGTCAAACCACGCCTGTGTGTCTGCGTGATGTCCGTCGACTATGCCACCCACCACATAGATCCAACCATCGCTGTGCAGCGCGCAGCCCGATGCCCCGCGGCGGCGCGCGGGTGGAATGGGTGGTCCCTCCAGCCAGCGATCCGCGGCTGGTTCGTAGATGAACACCGTTTCAAGTGGCGTTTCACGCGGAAACACGCCTGTCATCGTCCCCAACAGCCAGATCTGGTGGCCGACGATGACGGGTTGGAAATGATGGATCTCCAGCGGCGGCGGTGCGCCGTGTGTCCAAGTGTTGGTTTCGGGGTCAAAGATGTCGACGGGCTGAATGCGACGTCCGCCAAAAAGGTTGATCTTGCCCTCACAGCTGGCGATCCCGTTTTCGTGCCGACAATGGTGGCTGCCGTTGCAGTCCAGTGTGATCCAGTTTGACATCCTGCTCTCCCAATCCTTCGGCGCCATCAGGCGCGAAATCCAGCCCTATGGCAAGCTGCATAGAACGACTGGTCTGACGAACATTCAGAGAGAAGTGCTGCCTAGATCGCAGCGCTGTAGGTCCGTTCACCAGAGGAGGTTGCGTCGGGAGTGACAAGCTGAACAGCGATCAGCCGCACCAGAGGGTGCGCCCAACGTTTGATCGACAGGGTTTGTCCATCCCAGGTGACCGCGCCGTAGAAGTGGTTGGCGACCCGGTTGATATCCGCCGTCAGTTTTTCATCGGCGCGGTGTGCGGCACTTAACTCAGCGCGGTGATAACACATCAGTTGCTCGACCAGATTGGACTTGAGGTGATCGCGGGCACTCAGCGCATAGCCCCGCCATATGGTGGGCTCACCTGAATCGATCTGGTTCACGTACTGACCCGTCACCGGAACATTCTGGGCAAAGCCATCCGGGTAAGTCGAAATTGCGGATGCGCCCAACCCGATCAGGTAGGGCGCGCGATCGTCCGTGTATCCCTGAAATGAGCGCTTCAGGGTTTTGTCGAAAAAGGCCTGTGCCAGCGGGTCATGGGGCAGGGCAAAGTGGTCGATCCCGATCTGGATGTATCCTTGCCCCAAAAGGGTGCGCCGCGCCTGATCAAACAGGGCAAGACGCGTTTTGGGGTCGGGCAGGGCGTCGCTTGGGATCAGCACTTGCCGTTTAGACATCCAAGGCACGTGGGCATAGCCGAAAAGCGCAATGCGGCTGGGCTGCATGTCCAGAGCAGCCTTGAGCGTGGTATCCAGCGTGCGTGCGGTTTGGAACGGCAGGCCGTAAAGGAGGTCAAAATTGAGAGCTTCGATCTCGCGGTCCCGCAACTGATCCACAACGCCTTGTGTCAATTCGCGTGACTGGCTGCGCCCTATGGCGTCCTGAACTTGTG
>ERZ1740072.472-NODE-472-length-16364-cov-15.391011_pt1 | contig 16364 bp, 14 predicted proteins | sample MGYA00581733_ERZ1740072 | MGnify/ENA primary metagenome ERZ1740072 (study PRJEB43018, sample SAMN04849741) | marine metagenome | isolation source: floating plastic debris | place: Pacific Ocean | collected 2008-08-30 | study: EMG produced TPA metagenomics...
GCCGATTCCAAATCACGTCAATGCCAAGACCAATCAACCAGAGTGCTAAATCTCGAGGTAAATCATTCGCGCTTCCCCAGGGTTGACCATTATCGATTCTCAGACGCTCTGGAAGCCCCCACGTCTCAAAAACTTGGCGTAATGCCGTTTGCACGTGAGTAGGACGAACGGCCTCAAACACGTAGAGGGGGAAAAGCGTGGCTCTCAAGGAAGGCACCACTAGCTTCATCGACGAGGGTAATCCAACTCGCTCCCGAGCCATCTAATAACCGAATATGGGAGGTGGCATCTAATTGCCAAACCTCATGAACAGCGTGAGCCGACTGGCGATGATGGGACGGCAATCGACGTGATTGAGGCACAGACAGCCCACTCCGACGAAACCAGCGCTGCAGCGTTCGTTCACTGGGTAACCCCTCATCTCCCCAGCGCTCACGCAACAGAACACGAATGAAACCACCGCCCCAACTCGGATGATGACGCTTGAGCCATCGGGCTGCACGGTACATCCGTTTGGGAAGTCGACTCCCAGGAGTGCCACAGTTTGAATACTGAGTGACCAGTCCGGCTGCTCCCTGGTCGCGATATCGACGCACAATAGTACGAACGCTCCAGTGGGACAGCTCTAGCGCGGCTGCGATTTCTCCATAGGTTGCCCCTTCTTGGTATTGATGAATAATTTGTTGACGAATGGGAACAGCAATTGCACACGGCATAACCGATCCTCCCTAACTGAACCTATAACTCTGTTCTAGCCTCAACCGAGGTGAACAGGGGTTAAACTTTATGTCGGAGCGACAGGGCTAACCTCTCAGCGGGTGACAGAGTTCCCCAAACCCCCTGAGTAGGGCCGGGACGCCGCCCTAGGACCCAACGTACTAGATTATCTCGTAGCATAAGTTTGGGGTTACGGCGGGGGCGATTATGAATGTTATGGATCGATTTTTGCAGAAGATTTAGAATGTGAATTGATCTGTGAGACATGCGATACGCTGATGCTTACTAGATAAATCCATACCAAGTATCAACAACGCCAGATTTAGAATGTGAGACTCAAATCATAAGGTTATTGTTTAACGAATCCTTAATCGGATTTATAAAAAATAGGATACGAAATTCTGGCTGATCGTGCCCGGTATTGAAGCGCATCCAGAAGGGAGTACCCCCAAAAGGTTGTCTTTCAATCAGGTTTAATGAATTCAAATTTGGTATCAATTTCCCGCAAGAGACAGTCAGAATAACTATAATCGACCCCGCCGTAACCCCAACTTAATGCTATTGGAAGATAATCCAGTATGAGGGTTGTAGGGCGGCATCCCGCCCTGCTCAGGGGGTTTGGGGAACTCGAAGGGACCCCAAGCAACATCTCTATCACTCAACCAATCACCCAAGCTTACAAAACCATAAGCCGAGGCAGCACAGTGGGATGGCTGTGCCGCTTCGAAGAACTTTCCAGAAATCGCTTACTGCAACAAACTGCGCAACATCCAAGCGTTCTTTTCGTGAATCTGTAGTCGCTGGGTTAGCAAATCGGCGGTGGGTTCGTCGTTGGCCTCGTCAGCAATCGCAAATACAGCGCGGGCCGTGCGGGCGACGGCTTCTTGGCCTTCTACTAGCAGTGCAATCATGTCTTCTGCTTTGGGTACACCTTCGGTTTCCTCTATCGAGCTGAGTTTGGCATATTCGCTGTAGGTGCCGGGGGCGGGGAAGCCCAGGGCGCGAATCCGTTCGGCAATGGCATCTACGGCTAGGGCTAATTCGTTGTACTGACCTTCAAACATGAGGTGCAGTGTCTGGAACATGGGTCCGGTCACATTCCAGTGGAAGTTGTGGGTTTTGAGATAAAGCGTGTAGGTATCGGCTAGCGTGCGGGATAGACCGTCGGCGATGGCCTGACGGTGAGTGTCACTGATACCAATGTTGATCGGGGGGGCTGAAGTGGCCATATGGGCAGTCTCCTGACACGTATTTACTGAAGGGCTGGGTTAAAAAAGTATCTGACAAAACGCAAACATAGCGATCATAGACCGCAAATTTGGTTAGTGGTGTATCGCACTAACTTCTTAATCATACTCATAACGACTTCGACTTGCAATATTTTTTTATAGGATGTTGCGGTGTCAATGCTGGTTGGTTAGCCCCCATCCCCAGACCAGGCTCTGTGACTAATTCTGTGATTAATGAGCCGAGAGAAACAGGGGTAAAGCTCCCACAAATTGCCTACGCAGTTAACCGGGGTTTGGGCTATGGTTTGAGGGGTTAATTTAGATTGGCGTATGTTTCTAACGGGTGGTTGGCTAGTAAAGCGTTCGAGAGCTGTTGCCATAGCTGTAGGATTGCTGGCGATGATTCCTGCGGGTGTTTTGGCCCAGGCACCGCTCAATCCAGAAATCCAGATTGGGCTGATTCAGCGATTTGGCGATGAGGAGAAGGACAAGCTGGTCCTGACGCCCCTAACCGGTGACACCCTGACGGTTAATTTTGAAACCGGCGGTCAGCCCCAGACGCTTACCACCCAGGAGCTGACTATATTGATTGGGATGGAGCCCTTACCCCAGCCTGTTTTGCAAGAATGGGTGGTGTTGAGCAGCCACCGCAGTTTTGAAAGCGCAGAAGAAAGTGCAAATCAATGGAACGCGCGGGGAATTGCTACGGAGCTAGCTCAGCCTAGCAGCTGGCAGGTATGGGCTAAACGTGAGGATTACAACACGCCGCTGTTGCGTCGATTGCTGCTGGCAAGTTTGCATGAGGCCGGTCATGGCAATACGTTTATCGATAGCCGGGTGCTGACGGAAACCCCCAGGGCCGCGTTTATTGCTGATGGCTATCGCTACAATCGCCAGCAGTTTAGAATTACTAGCGCCAATCGTCGGGTGCAAATCGCTGAAAATGGCGGTTCTAAAAAGCTGTTTGGCGGTGATTTTAAGCTACAGCCTAATGCCTATGGCACCTATACCCTGGTCAACCAGGTGCCGATTGAACTGTATCTGCGTGGTGTGGTGCCCCATGAGATTGGCCCCAGTGCGCCCCAGTCTGCGGTTGAGGCCCAGGCTGTTTTGGCGAGAACCTATGCCCTGCGAAATTTGCGGCGGTTTGCCATTGATAACTATGAGCTGTGTGCTGATACCCAATGCCAGGTGTATCGCGGGTTGAGCGGTACGGTGCAGCGGGCAGATCGTGCGATCGCAACTACCCAGGGCGAGGTGCTCACCTACGAGGGCGAACTGATCGATGCCCTATACTCATCCACCACGGGTGGCATCACCGCTCGTTTTAGCGATGTGTGGAACGGGTTTGACCGCCCCTACCTGCAGCCGGTGGTGGATTCCCTAGCGGTTACTTGGGATCTCGCCGCGCGCCCCCTGTCGGACGAAGCTAACTTCCGCTCCTTTATCAACCTACAAAACCGCTTTAACGAAGACGACTGGCCCACCTTTCGTTGGAAACGTTCCGGTACCTTAGAGGAAATTACCACCGGAGTTAAGGAGTATTTGACCAACCGCCAAAACCCCTTAGCAAATCTGAAAGCCGTCACCGGTCTCACCGTTACCGAACGCTCCGACGCGGGACGGGTACAAACCTTACTGGTGAATACAGACGTCGGTGATTTTGAACTCCACAAAAACGAAGTGGTCAGCGCCCTGATTCCGCCGCGCAGCCAGCTCTTTTACCTGGAGCCTATGTATCAAACCAAGGAAAATGAGAAGGCCGATGCTCCAGCCGCAGACAACGCTGCTGCCAAGCAAACTCCACCTGTCCTCAAAGGCTATACCTTTGTTGGCGGTGGCTTTGGTCACGGTGTCGGCATGAGCCAAACCGGCTCCTATCGTTTGGGGGAAAGCGGCTGGCCCTACCAGCGCATTTTGCAGTTTTACTATCCCAACACCCAGCTGCTCCCCATCACCAACGACATCGTATTGTGGCAGGAGCCTGAGACCGCCCCCGCTGAGGCCGCCGAGCCCGCAGCCCCCGTTGCGCCAGAGGACGATCCGGCATTTTCACTCCCCTAGGCAGACTTGCTTCAAGGGTTCCGTGCTCCATCCTAAAAAATAGCCCCCTCCTTACCCATGGGTAAGGAGGGGGCTATTTTTGCTAGCGGGCTAACCTTGAGGTCAGGCCACTGGCCAGTGGCTAACAGGGCAAAAGCTTAGTAAAGAGCTTCTTCCTGGTGAGTAGTAACAGTACAGTCAGAAGTGGGGTAAGCCACACAGGTCAGAACGTAACCAGCTTCGATCTGATCATCATCCAAGAAGGACTGGTCAGACTGGTCGATGGTGCCAGACTCAATCTTGCCTGCGCAAGTGGAGCAAGCGCCTGCGCGACAGGAGTAGGGAAGATCAATACCCTGCTCTTCAGCCGCGTCAAGAATGTACTCATCTTCAGCTACGTCAATCGTAGTGTTCAGACCTTCAGCTTCATTGACCAAAGTAACCTTAAAGGTTGCCATGTTAATATCCTCTACTATTGCAGTGATTGTAATCTGTCAACTCTTAATAGTTCCTATAAAGTCCTTAATAGGGAAGCTATCAGATCAACATCAGTTCTGATACTACGAGAAAACCCTAATGCTTCGCTACTTTTCTCGCAGATGGTTGAATGGTATTCGTAATCAAACTAAAGCTTTTCCCACGGTTTTACTTATGGATCTTAGCGCCTGGATATTAACGGATCACCGGAAAATGCTCTCCAGACAGTAAATACAGAGCTTTGGCAGCCATGACAGGCATTCCACCACACCCTAAACAAGTTATCATTAATTAATCTTTTCATTAAAAAAACTTATATTGTATTTTATCTATGGATTATTGATAGTTAATCTCAATTTAGTCTAGGTTTCTCTTATTAAAAAGGTTGTCTATATCACCCTTGCCTTTGTAGGCTAATTAGCCGCTTTAATAATCAGACCAATACATCTAAATCATGGTCTTTCTTTTAACAGCACGTCGTTGTCCAATCAACCACAATCAATGACAATTTATGCTGCCATAGTTGGGACCGGATTTGCGGCCCGTAAACGAGCTGAAGCCCTGCGGAAAATTCCACAGGTTCAGCTGATTGCCGTGGCTAGTCGTAGCCTTGAGCGAGCCCAGGCTTTTGGGGCAGAGCACCAGGTGGTGGCGGTTAGTATCGAGGCCCTGTGGCAGATTCAACAGCTAGATCTGGTGTTTGTGGGTACCGTCAATGCCAGTCATGGTGTGTTGGTGCAGCAGGCCCTGGAACAGCAAAAGCATGTTGTGGTTGAATATCCGCTAGCGCTAACTGTGGCTGAAGCGACTCAGTTAATAGCGCTGGCCCGTAAACGTCAGCGACTGCTGCATGTGGAGCACATTGAGCTGATTGGCGGTCTGCACCTGGCGATGAAGCAGCATCTGGCTGCTATCGGTCAGCCCCACTACGTTAACTACCGCACCTTTGCCCCCAAGCAGCCTGCACCCAAAAAGTGGAGTTACTGCCCAGAGCTCGTGGGTTTTCCCTTGATGGCCGCCCTCTCTCGAATCCAGCGGCTCACAGACCTGCTAGGTCCGGTGGCCCACGTCACCTGTCAGGGAACGATGCAGCTAGACTCGGCTTACTTCCGCAGCTGTCTCTACAGCGCCCAACTGCGGTTCTGTCAGGGCACGTTGGCTGAGCTCACCTATGGCAAAGGCGAAGGTCTGTGGCAGCGTAGCCGCTATATAGAAATTAGGGGCGCCGAAGGTTGCCTGAGCTTTGATGGTAACCAGGGGTGCCTAGTGACCGCAGCCGGAGAGCACGGTCTGGCTGCGGCTCCCCGCCAAGGGCTATTTCAAAAGGACACCCATTGGGTGGTGGAGCATTTGCTCACGGGTAAACCCTTGTATGTACAACCCGAGGAAAGCCTCTACTCACTGCGAGTGGCGGCCGCAATGCAGCAGTCGGTGGAATCGGGGCAGCGGGTCACGGTGGGGGAGTGAGTTAATGTGCCGTGGTGGATTTAGGGATTGATCAGGACCCCAGGACTTTCCTGCTCTGGCACAATGTCCATCACATCCAGTTGGGCACAGTATTCAAGATCGGCGGTGTTGTTAAGACGCAGCAGCCGCTGACCGTGGGTGGCTACGTGCATTAGTTCAAGCATGCGATCTTTCCATTGATCGTAGAGGGCGACGGCGGCGACGGCGGAGTCATTGTCGGTGCAGTCTACAAAGCTATGGCCGGTTTTGGCCATGAGGCTGTGGATAATGGCGCCGGCACACACCGTATCTTCTAAGGAGTTAGTGCCTTCCCAGCCGGACCCCACCAGCCAGACCGTCTCGGGCTGCTTGGCTAAAAGTTTGTCGACTACGGCACGGCGTGTTGTCAGCGCTGCGGTCATCACTAGGGGCACCGCTTGAATGCGCTCCAGACAGCGGGTACCGTTGGTGGTGCTCATAAATAAACGTCGACCAGCCGTGCGCTCGGGGGAATGGTCACGGGGAGAATTACCTAGGTCAAATCCGTCTACCCGCTGACCGCCACGCTCTCCTGCTAAGATTCGTTTTTCAGACGGCCATTGCTCACTGGCTTGGACCAGCTTATTTAGGTCACTGAAGGCTTCAATGGCTTCGGCACCGGCGGCAAATGCAGCTGCCATGGTGGTGGTGGCCCTGAGGACGTCAATTGCGATCGCACAGTCGGGGAGGCTATCAACCGGTGCTTCTTCCGGTGTGTGATAAACGGATAATTTCACAAAAATTTAGGATCGAACAGACCTGACCATTCTATGCGGGAACGTACGCAAAGTTTAAACTTCGATCTGTCTTATTAAATTCCACCGATAAATCGCCCCGGATTTAGCAGTCCATGGGGGTCAAATTTTTGCTTCACCGCCTTCATCGTGTCCAGGGCATTGCCGGTGTAGCCCCAGGGATCCATGGATAGGGATGGCGGTGCTTGCAAGACGGTTAAATAACCCTTGTGGGCGGTGCAGTGAGCTCTTAACGTCTCCAGGGTTTTCACCAGGTCGGGGGTGCCGCTCGCCAGGGCGAGTAGCCCCAGACCGCTGGCATTGTGCAACCGACTCAGCCAACCCGAGGGCAGTGTTTCTAGCTGCTGTAACAGGGGGACCAGCTGGGTGGGCAGCAGCCCGACCTTGCACAGCACCGTTGTCGGGCTAGCCAGCTGCAGCGCCAGCGACGACCAAAACGCACTATCCTCCACGGACTTACTCGTTAGCCCCAAACCATCGGCAATGGTCTGAAACCGAGTCACCTGTTCTTCTACACCGGCGGTAATACCCTGAAAGCGCCCCGCCAGTCGCACGCCGCCAGCCGCACCAATCAAATCCATGGCCACGGGGGTAATACCCTGGAGCCGGGTTTTTAGGGCTGCCTCGGCAATGGCCTCCGTGGCACCGGAGAGCACAATGGTTTGCGATTGGGCGGCGATGGGGTAAAGCCTGAGGGTGATCTGACTCAGCACCCCCAGGGTGCCATAGGCCCCCGTCATCAGCTTCATCAGGTCGTAACCCGCCACGTTTTTGACCACCCGCCCCCCGGCCTTCACCACTTCGCCGTCGTAGCGGACAAATTGGACACCAATGACCGTATCGCGCACGCTGCCGTATCGCTGGCGCAGGCTGCCGCCATCGGCTGTAGCCACAATGCCCCCCACCGTTGCTTGCTGGTCATACAGCGGGTCTACGGGCCAGAATTGTCCCTCGGTTTTGAGCTTGCTCTGCAAATCGGCAACCGTTATTCCCGCGTCCACACGAATGGTAAAGTCATCCACCCAGTGCTCTACCACGCCATTAAGTCGGGCGGTGCTAATCACCACATTAATGTTGTGTAGCTGGTGGTGAACGCCCCAGTGTAGTTTGGTCCGCTGCCCACAGCTAAGCATGCGCCATCGCTGGTCATAACAGGTGCGTACCACCGCCGATAGCTGCTCTAGGGACTGGGGAAAGACAATTGCTAGCTCATCAGCCGCCTCAAACCGAGTATCGCCAAGGCTGGACCAGGACATTGCCTGGTCGGTGCCAAGCAAGGATTGAAAAGTTGTTACAGGGCTCATGGTGTTGCGCTGACTGCGCTTTCCATCTTATAGCCGCAGACACCCTACTCAATGCCAATTTTTACCGGGCCGCTGCCGCCGTTGCCAGAGTTCTGAGGTGGCTCGGAACGCACCTGACGGTAGTCGGCATAGAGCCGATCGCGCCAGGTCCAAAACCGCTCATATTCGGGGGCATCCGCCAGGCCGGGAACGCCCTTTTCCCCCAATCCATCCGGCAGGTCTACATAGCGTTGGGCCGGAAACTTGAGGTACATGGAAATTCCGGCCACGGTAAAGTCCGCCAGGGTGGGCTGATCGCCTACCAAATAGGGCCGTTCCGCCAGAACCGCACAGATGGAGGTCAGGGCCTTTTGCAAACTCAGGGTGGCCGCCTTGATATCATCTGCGCCAAAGCCAATGCCGGTACCCAACAGGTTGAGCAAATCCCCAGGTACCGCACTCACCAGCCCCTTGACCACATCTGGTGTAGAGGCGGGCAACAGTGCCGTACGAAAGCTGGGGTGCTGGCTAAATGCGCCGAGCATGGCTTTACGGGCATTGGGGCCAATGGACTCATCCGCCCAGTCTTCGAGCATTAGACACAGTGCCCGCATGGCTCCGTCAGCTGGGAGTATGGGGCGTTCGGGATAGGTTTCATCTAGGTAGGTTGCGATCGCACTAGAATCCGCCACCACCGTCTCCCCATCCTTCAGCACCGGCACCTGGCGCTGTCCCGCTAGCCGATACAAATCCACCTGTCCCACACCGGGGGTTACCTCCACAGGTTTATAGGGCAGCTGCTTATAATCCAAAATCAGCCGGACCTTCTCACAATAATGAGACGCCTCAAACTGGTATAGCTCCATCATGGGTTAAGTTCCTAATTTTCTACGTATTGTTTATCAGCAGCTATCGGTGCGGCTATGGTCAGTCCTGCTCCATACCCCATGCCTCTTTCAAGGAGGCACCTAGCCAATTCTCCAAACCCTTAAGAACAGCCCTCAGGCTCGGCCACCTTTACCGTCAAACTTTCATAGCCCATGGGTGCAAGCAGCTGACGCATCGTTACCTCAGCCCGTTCACTCGCCATGGTCAAAATGCCTTCGTCACAGGCCCCCTGACGAATACGTTTGAGCGCTTCCTGTTGGGCCAGGGTTTGTAGTTCCGGCGCCCGATCTGGACCCAGTTGCAAAAAGCCCCGGTCATAGTCATACACTTCTGAGCGGGCTACATCCAGCTTGCTATCCAATATTTTGGGAGCCGGTAGGGTTACCACCAAGCTAGGGGGCAGCTCGTCAGAATCATCAATGACTTCAACATTTTCTTCACTGATGGCACTGAGATCGATCCCCGCCCGCACTTCTCCATGGGCCATATACAGCAAATTTGTTTGACCAATGACATAGTTACCCACCGTACGGTTACTCTCAGTGGGCACCACCGTCTGCATCGAAAAAATCGCGGTCGTTAGTTCGCTCGCTCCCTGCACCTGCTCTACCACCAGGGTGCGAGTATCCACCTTATCTTCGGGTGGTTTGGGCGTGAACATGAGCTTCACCCCATCCATAAACTGCTCTCCAGTGCGCCACAGACCGTAGCCCGTCACTGAAGCCACCACCAAACCACCCCCCAAGACGGCCATCGATACCATGGACCAAATCCGCAACGTTCCTGGCCGTTGCTGAGGGGGTTGCTGAGTCTGTTTATCTTTCTGCGTATCCGTTTTACGAGATCGACTGCGATTAGCAATGCGGGAGGGACGAGTAAACATGCATACCGTCTAGAACGCTAGGGATGATTCTAACGTCAGTTGCCAAAAATGAACGGTCAATATGTTCATCTGTAAGAAATGGCCTACCGCTGGCGCTAGCACCACTGGTGTAGTGCTCGATAATTCATGAAACCCCTATTTTCAAGCTTCATTTGGCTTGCCAAAGCCCCAAGACCCCCAGACTATGATCAAAACAGTCTTGATGGCCCTCTGCAACTCAAACAAACACGATAAGGTGAATAGAACCATGCTGCATACGCCGATCTATGACCGCCTCTTCCTTCGAGACTAATCAACAACGCCTTAAGTACTTCCGCAACAGCCTACTCAAACTCCACAAGCTTCTCCTCGAGTCAGAGCGAGTGCGCTATGAGCAGACCAACGGCCCCATCAAAAACAAAGGCGAATTCTTTCAACTTGTCATCAGTGACGATGCCTTTAGCTGGCTCCGCCCCATTTCCCAGTTCATCGTTCAAATCGATGAGTTTACCAGTGCTAAAGAACTCCCCGAGAACCCTGAAGAAACTGCCGCCATTTTGTTAGAAAAAGGACGGTTAATGATGAAGCCGGACGAAAATGCAGCCACTCCCCTGGCAGCTAAATATTTTGAAGCCATTCAAGCCGATCCCAACATTGCCCTGATGAATGCAGAGATCACCAAAGTCTTTCGTTCTTAGCTGCCTGGTCTTTAAGCTGATGGCCGCAGCAGTGAGATTTTTGAGTCAAAGGTGCTACCTGGTTTAAAAATTGAAGTCGTGGAGCAGGCATTCCAACGGAGTCAGACAGATTGCAAATGATCATGGCACTGTTTTTGGGTCAGGGGTTGTTAAAAATGGGCCTATGGTTTTAGGCGACAGCTTGAGCGACTGGTGTGGAGTTTAAAGCTGTTGCTTGAGGCCCCCTGGACCACCGACAATATCAGTAGGGGCATTGCATGCAATGCCCCTACTGATATTGTCTTTCCCTGGACCTTTATTTTTGTGCAGTCCCCTTGGGTGTCAACTATAACCCCCAAAAAAGAAAATTATCCCTCATAAGTTCCTCAACTTGTTTTGTTGCAATTGCAACAGCGGGAGGTAGGCACATCACAACTTTTCTCCCACATCTGTTGACCTAAAGGATATCGGGAGAAAACTAATGATCCGCAAAATTGTGGTCGGTCTTGATAGCTCAGATCTGAGCATAAAGGCATTGCAAAAGGCAATTATGTTTGCCCAAAGCTGTGATGCAGAACTAAAGCTAGTACATGTTTTAGTCGATAGTGAACCAGGGGCCCCACAGTTTAGTGGTTATTTTGGCGGACCTCTCTATCCCAGCATGGATTCTACGGTGGTGGAATCCTATCAAGCCGCATGGAACCAGTTTGTAGAACGTTCTCAATCTTCGTTAAATCAGCAGCTGTCGGAGGCGCGTCAAAGTGGGGTAAATGCCTCTGGAAGTTTGCTTTGTGGTAATCCCGGTGCAAAGCTGTGTGAACTGGCGCAAACCTGGAATGCAGATTTGGTCATTGTGGGCAGTCGCGGTCTGTCCGGATTTAGTGAATTGCTGATTGGCAGTATTAGCAACTATGTGGTGCACCATTCCCCCTGTTCGGTGTTGGTTGTGCACTCAGAGAAACAGAAATCCACGGCTTCGGTTCAAACCGACAACAGCGACCAGGGCACTTCTACCCTCGTAGGGCTACCAAAGCGAATATTAGTTGCCTTGGATAGGTCAGAAATGGCAAGAGAGTCTATGGAAACAGCCATTACTCTTGCAAAACTACATCAGGCTGAAATCAGGTTGGTTCATATTATTGATGGTGAAGAACCTGGTATGCCGCAGAAGTTAATTTTTAGTGATAGCCAGTACATATTGCAGCACAGCGAGCTTTTGTTTGCAGAGTATAAGCAAGAATGGAATCGATTTATTAATGGCTGGTGGCAATGGTTACAGCAGTGTGTCGATGAGGTGGAAGCTGAGGGAATTGAAGCTATCTGTGATGTGATGCAGGGGCGCACGGGGCCACGAATTTGTGAGGTGGCCGAAGACTGGCCCGCTGACCTGATTGTCATGGGCTGCCGTGGGTTCTCAGGATTGCGAGAGCTGCTGGTGGGCAGTGTGAGCTACTACGTCAGCCATCGAGCCCCTTGTTCTGTATTTGTAATCCGACCAAAGCTGTCTACCCGTACTAAGTCTCACAGGATCCAGGAGTCTCGCCAGGTAGCTTATACTCCAGGCTGAGCAAAGCTTAGGGCAGGCCCACGTTCGTCATTTAAACAACCGATTGTGGGCCTAGGTCATACCCCTGCCGAAACGATGGGATGTGCTCCGAACATGATGGAGACGTTGTTGATGGGGACAATCAATCCTCAAAAAAATGAGGATGTACAAATTGATAGCCTGCGGCTTTGATTTTGGCGTTGGACACTTTTGCGTTGTAAGGGCGGGCACTGGGCTGGGCTGGGTCCCACTGGACCGGGGCTAGGGTATGGCGATCGCAAACTCGATCAATCAGCTCCCTAACGGTTGGAATCTCATCCTGGACGAGGTTGTAGATGCCAGAAAGGGAATGCGATCGCACAAATTCTATCGCCCCTACAATATCCTCCCGGTACACCCAATTTGCCCACTCATGGCCCCGCCCTGGCCGTATTTGACCAGCCGCCCGACCATAAATTCGCTCCAATGTCCGCCCCGGTCCGTAGATGCCCCCCAGCCGCAATACGCACACCTCCAACCGCGATAGCCCCAACAGGGTCTGCTCCGTTTCCGAAATCACCTCACCATTGGCCGTCGCCGGTTGTACTACCGTCTCCTCCGTCACCGTCGCCCCGTGGTGCTGTCCATACACCGAATAGGTACTCGTATAAATCAGCTGCTTTACCGGTGTCGCTGGTAACACAGCCGCCAGGGTTTTCGCCGTTCCCAAATAGGTTTCAGCATAGTTAGCCCCCCGCTTTGACCCGACACACACCAGTACCACCTGCTGATCCACCAAACAATCCTGCACCGCGTCTGGGTCCGTTCCCTTCAGCACTAGTACACGATCCGCCACAGTTCGTAACTCTTCCACACGCTCCGGACTCGTCGTCGTCGCCGTTACCGTCAAACCCTGCTGCTGCCACAGCCGTGCTACCTCCTTACCCACATAGCCACAGCCAATAATCGTCGCCTTTACCGATGTCTTTCCGGCCATGCCCACTCCTATCCCCGATATATCCGCTACATTAGGATACTGATTGCCCTAGTCAACCAATACACTACCGGAAAGCCCCTAGCCAAATGACCACCCCCGATTTCCTCAGTCAGCTCAACGCCGCTCAACGTCAGGCTGTCGAACATTACTGTGGACCCTTGCTAGTGGTCGCCGGAGCCGGGTCTGGCAAAACCCGTGCCCTTACCTATCGCATCGCTAATTTAATCCTCAACCATCGAGTTGATCCCGAGCACCTGCTGGCGGTTACCTTTACCAATAAAGCCGCCAAGGAAATGAAAGCGCGGATTGAACGGCTGTTTGCCGAGCAAGAAGCCATGGGACGGCACGGGCAGCCGCTGCATCTGCTCCCCGAACGGGAACAAATCCAGCTACGCTCCTATGTCTACAAAACCTTTATTAAGGACCTGTGGATTGGCACCTTCCACGCCCTCTGCTCTCGCATTTTGCGATTCGATGTCGAGAAATATCAGAGTCGTGCCGGCCATCGTTGGACCAAGTCGTTTAGCATTTTTGACGAGTCCGACGCCCAGAGCTTAGTCAAAAATATTGTCGTCAGCAAACTCAATCTGGACGACCGTAAATTTAACCCCCGCTCCGTCCGTTTTGCCATTAGTAATGCCAAAAATCAGGGGCTAGACCCCGACGAATACGATAAGGAAAACCCCAACTTTAAAGGGCGCGTCATTGCCGATGTCTATCGGCTTTACCAGTCCGGCCTGGCCCAGAACAATGCCCTCGACTTCGACGACCTGATCCGCCTGCCGGTACTCCTGTTTCGGCAAAACGAACAGGTGCTCAACTACTGGCACAAACGCTTTCGCCACATACTTGTCGACGAGTATCAAGACACCAACCGCACCCAGTACGATCTGTTGCGATTGCTCACCACCAACGGTGAAGCTAGCCAAAAGTTTGACGATTGGGAGCACCGCTCCGTCTTTGTAGTGGGCGATGCTGACCAGTCTATTTACTCGTTCCGAGCAGCTGACTTTACCATTCTGATGAACTTCCAGAATGACTTTGGTGATGAGCTGCCAGACGACGACACCCGCACCATGGTGAAGCTAGAAGAGAACTATCGCTCCACCGCCAACATTCTCGAAGTGGCCAATCACCTGATCGATCACAACACCGAGCGGATCGACAAAATATTGCGGGCGACGCGGGGCACAGGAGAATCAATTTTTTGCTTTAAAGCTGACGATGAGCGAGCAGAAGCAGACTACGTTGTCGGTCAAATTCGCATTTTGATAGAAAAGAACCCTGAGCTCAAGTGGGGAGACTTTTCCATTCTTTATCGTACCAATGCCCAGTCCCGGTCCTTTGAGGAAGTCCTCACCCGCTACAGCGTGCCCCACAAAGTTGTTGGTGGCCTTAAGTTCTATGACCGTCGAGAAATTAAGGATGTTCTGTCCTATCTGCGGCTAATCGCCAACTCAGCAGACACCGTCAGCCTCAAGCGCGCCATCAACACCCCCCGACGCGGCATTGGCAAAACCACCATGGAGAACCTAGAAAAAGCCTCCGGTGAGTTGGGGATGCCCCTATGGGAAATTTTGGCCGACGAAACCTCAGTCAAAACCCTGGCTGGTCGCTCCAGTAAGGCCGTAATCGGCTTTGCTAACATGATCAAGGGCTGGCAAGAAAAAGTGGAAACCATGCCCGCCTCAGAGCTAGTGCAAGAGGTAATCGAAGACTCTGGCTATATCCGAGCCCTAAAAGATAAAGGCACCGACGACGATCTCGACCGTATCCAGAACGTGCAGGAGCTTTATAACGCAGTCATCCAGTTTGAAGAAGAAAACGAAGAGGCAACGCTGCTGACGTTTTTAGCCAGCGCTGCCCTCAACTCAGACATGGACGATGACAAACAGGGCAATGCGGTCTCACTCATGACCCTACACTCCTCAAAGGGACTGGAGTTTCCCGTTGTGTATGTGGTGGGGATGGAACAGGGCCTATTCCCCAGCTTCCGTTCCTTAGACGATGCTGCCGCCATCGAGGAAGAGCGCCGTCTTTGCTATGTGGGTATTACCCGTGCCCAAGAGCGACTGTATTTGACCTATGCCCGCGAACGACGTCTCTATGGCAACATGCGCGAGATTGCCACACCCTCCATGTTTTTGGGTGAGCTACCAGAGGAGTATATTTTGTCGAACACGGCGACAACATTACCCAGACTACAGGTAACCGCGAAGAAAGCGGCAAAGCTAAAGAATCCTGAGCCTAAGATCCAGAAGCCCGGCAGCCATGAGGATGACTGGGGCGTGGGTGAAAAGGTTGTCCATGGTGCCTTTGGTGAAGGGACTATTACCCACATTTTTGGAGCAGGCAATAAGATTTGCCTGGCAATTAAGTTTCCGGGGTTAGGAAAGAAGATTATTGATCCGAGGGTGGCAACCTTAACTAGGATTGAGTCATAGTTTTGATAGGTTGAGTATGCTGTAACTAAGCAACGGAGATGCGATCGCGATGATTGCAGTCATTGATAGAGCACCCATAACATTTGATGAATTTGTGGACTGGTATCCAGAGAATTCAGAAAATCGTTATGAATTAAGACGAGGAGTGGTTGTCGAAATGCCTAAACCACGGGGAAAGCACTCCAGGTTAGCAGGTGATTTGACCTATGAGCTAGGTGTGGTCTTTCGACAGGCAAATCAACCTTATTTTATCCCTAGGGAATGTATTGTTAAAGTTTCGAATAATACGGGGTATGAACCTGACATTATTATTTTGGATGAGAATGAAATCGTCCATGAGCCTAGATGGGAGAGAGAATCGATAATTACCTTAGGTCAGTCAATAAAGCTGGTGGTAGAAGTTGTTTCGACCAACTGGCGTGATGATTACCTGATTAAATTAGGCGACTATGAAGCATTAGGGATCCAGGAGTATTGGATTATTGATTATTTAGGCATTGGCGGTCGGCGTTATATCGGTTCTCCCAAACAGCCAACGTTTACGGTTTGCACGTTAGTAGAGGGGGAGTATGAGTTAAAGCAGTTCTGTAAAGATGATCCCATTGTTTCCCCCACATTCCCAGAATTTCCCCTAACGGCCAATCAGGTTTTTAATCTAGGGAAATGACTCTGGATAGAGACGATCACGTAAATTGAATTCATGCTGGATGACACCAAACCAGCTGGTCCCATTAGAAATACGTCTTGATTCTTATGGTGACTGACATCCCCGACAGTAGGGGCTTTTTGACACCTTATGCTATCTGTATCTTGGAATTTGGAATTGCTGGAACTAATTCCACTGCTATCTGTAGTGATGTCTTGAAACAAGTAGCTGAAAATGAATAGATATGATTTTCTTAGTCTTTTTAGCTATGGTGGACACTTGAAAAATCAATCAGTCGAAGAAGTGATTTAACGGACTGTGCCCACCTTGCTTTAC
>ERZ1740072.473-NODE-473-length-16354-cov-6.165102_pt1 | contig 16354 bp, 13 predicted proteins | sample MGYA00581733_ERZ1740072 | MGnify/ENA primary metagenome ERZ1740072 (study PRJEB43018, sample SAMN04849741) | marine metagenome | isolation source: floating plastic debris | place: Pacific Ocean | collected 2008-08-30 | study: EMG produced TPA metagenomics assembly...
GGTATGCCCTGATCCTTGGCCCATTGGATGAAATCGGCAACGATCAGAAAGTAGCCCGGGAACCCCATGCCTTCGATAATGTCCAGCTCGAAATCGAGCCGCTTCTGGTACTCTTCCACGCTTGCAGCATGCGGGATGACCTTCAGACGTTCCACAAGCCCCGCATTGGCCTGCTTGCGCAACTCCTCGACCTCGTCATCCGCAAACCTGGGCAGGATCGGGTCGCGCCTGTAGGCCATGAACGCACAGCGGCGCGCAATTTCGACCGTATTTTCAATCGCCTCTGGCAAGTCCGCAAAGAGCGTGACCATTTCAGCTTGCGACTTGAAATAATGTTGAGAAGTCAATCGGCGGCGCGGTTCCTGCTGGTCGACATAGGCGCCATCGGCGATGCAGATGAGGGCATCGTGGCTCTCATACATATCCGCCTTTGGGAAATAGACATCGTTCGTTGCCACCAGTGGGATGTCTCGGACGTATGCCATTTCGACGAAACCGCGCTCGGTCAGGACTTCGGCCTCGGGCGCGCCGCCCTCGCCGGGGTGACGCTGCAATTCTATGTAAAGGCGGTCACCAAAAGCCGCGCTCAGATCGTCCATCAAAGCCTCAGCCGCCGGGCGCTGCCCACTCTGAAGCAGCATACCCACCGGCCCTTCCGGTCCACCGGTCAGACAGATCACATCGCTTGCGTGCGCGGCAAGTTCCTCCAACGTGACGTGCGGCAGTTCAGATCCTTCGCGCAGATAAAGACACGAATTCAGCTTCATCAGGTTTTCGTAGCCCGCCTCGGATTGCGCCAGCAAAACAACGGGTGCGGGTGGGCGCGGTCGCTCACCGGGTCGAGGCGTGACGTATCGCAGGTCAACCTGACATCCGATGATCGGCTGAACCCCAGCACCGGCCATGCCAACCGAGAACTCAAGCGCTGCAAACATATTGTTCGTGTCCGTCAGCGCGATTGCAGGCATTCCGGCCCCGCGCACCAGATCGGGCAGTTTTTTGAGGCGCATGGCTCCTTCAAGCAGCGAGTATTCGGAATGGGTGCGCAGGTGAATGAATCGGGGGCTGTCGGTCATGCTTGCCAGACTAGGGCCAGCCCGCCCCTATATCCAGTGGTGCTGCAAAGTTATGCACACCAAATCAGCCGATACTGCCCCTGGCGCAATCGCCCTTGCCAAGCGGCATGCACACCGCCATCCTCAAGCACGATCCGCCCGCGCCCCGCCTCTACGCCGCATCGAGGCTGCGCATCTGACAGGGCTTGAAAAGTACCGCGGCAGGTCGAACGTATGCACACGACATTTCTTCTCAACGGAAGGCGCGTCACTGCAGATACATCCCCCACAACAACCCTTTTGGACTGGCTGCGCGAAGATCAGCGCCTGACAGGCACAAAAGAGGGCTGTAACGAGGGCGATTGCGGGGCCTGTTCGGTGATCGTGACGGATGACGATGGAGCAAAGGCGCTGAACGCCTGCATTCTGTTCATGCCTCAGCTTGAGGGCAAAGCTATCCGCACTGTCGAAGGGATCGCCGCGCCTGACGGGACGCTGCATCCCGTACAGCAAGCCATGATTGAACATCACGGCAGCCAGTGCGGGTTCTGCACGCCCGGGTTCATCACCACGATGGCCTGCGCGCATCTGACTGGGGCCAATGATCACGACACACAACTGGCGGGCAATCTGTGCCGCTGCACAGGCTACGCGCCCATCATCCGCGCTGCCGAAGTCGCTGCAGCGGAACCTGTCCCAGACCACATGCACGACGCCCCAAGTCTTTTGGCCGAAAACACTGCGGGAGAGGCGCTGCAGGAGGAAGACGCCCCGACCACACCCGACGCTCTGGCCACATGGATGGACGAGAACCAAGACGGCACGTTGATTGCAGGGGCAACCGACGTGGGCCTCTGGGTGACCAAGGGTTTCCGCGAACTGGGGCCTGTTGCCTTTCTCAATCGCATTCCGGAACTCTCTGGCGTCACCGTCACAGAGGATGAAATCCGCATCGGCGCCGCCACAACTCTCAGCGAATTGCACACCGCAATCGCGCCCCATCATCCAAGCTTTGCCGAGTTGATCCGCCGTTATGGCTCCGTACAGGTGCGCAATGCGGCAACCATCGGAGGCAATATCGCAAACGGCTCCCCCATCGGCGATGGCTCCCCCGCGCTGATCGCGCTTGGCGCCACGCTGCATCTGCGCAGTGTGAACGGGCCACGCAGCCTGCCACTGGAAGACTTCTTTATCGACTACGGCAAACAGGACCGCGCCAAGAACGAATTTGTCGAGGCGATCACGATCCCACGGCAAACGGATCGCTTGCGCTGCTACAAACTGTCCAAACGCTTTGATCAGGACATATCCGCCGTCTGCGGGTGCTTCTGGATTAAAACCGCCGACAACGTGGTGATCGCCGCGCGCCTCGCCTTTGGCGGAATGGCAAGCACCCCCAAACGCAGTCCCCATGCCGAGGCCGCACTGGTCGGAAGACACTGGAGCGAAGCAGGCGTGGCAAAGGCCATGACCGCCCTGGCACAGGATTTCACGCCAATGTCGGACATGCGCGCCTCTGCCGCCTACCGGATGGAAGCGGCACAGAACATGTTGCTGCGCGCGTGGCTCGAAGATCAAGGGCAGGCGACAAACGTGCTTGAGGTGCGCCCATGAGTGTCGCCAAGCCCCTGCCCCACGACGCCGCACCCCTGCATGTGACCGGGGCCGCCCGCTATGTCGATGATATGCCCACACCTGCGGGCACCCTGCATCTCGCCTTTGGGATGAGCACAGCCGCCAGTGGCACCCTGACGGGGATGGATCTGGACGCTGTGCGTGCAGCACCCGGGGTCATTGCGGTCCTGACGGCAAACGATCTGCCCTTTGACAACGATGTCTCTCCGTCGGCCCATGACGAACCGCTTTTGGCGACGGACGGCGTGCACTACATGGGCCAGCCGGTTTTTCTGGTGATCGCGGAAACCCATTTGCAAGCCCGCTTTGCCGCCCGTCAGGGCACGATAGACATCGCTGAAACAAAGCCGATTTTCACCATTGAGGACGCACTCGCCGCAGATGCACGGTTTGAAAACGGCCCGCGCATTTATGAGCAAGGCGACGCCGCAAGCGCTCTGGACGCTGCCGAAAACACGCTCAGCGGGTCGCTCGATATCGGCGGGCAGGAACACTTTTACCTCGAAGGGCAAGCTGCCCTCGTCCTGCCGGGCGAGGATGGGGACATGCATGTCATCTCCTCCACCCAGCACCCGACCGAAATCCAGCACAAGGTGGCCGAGGCCATTGGCCTGCCGATGCATGCGGTGCGGGTCGAAACCCGGCGCATGGGTGGGGGCTTTGGCGGTAAGGAAAGTCAGGGCAATGCTTTGGCTGTTGCTTGTGCGGTTGCAGCGCGGCTGACAGGTCAGCCGTGCAAGATGCGCTATGACCGCGATGACGACATGATCATCACAGGCAAACGGCATGATTTCCGCATCGACTACGACGTTGGTTTCGATGACGAAGGCCACATTACCGCTCTGGACGTGCGCCAGTACACCCGCTGCGGCTGGGCGATGGACCTGTCACTGCCCGTTGCTGACCGAGCAATGCTGCATGCTGACAACGGCTATTGGCTGCCCAACATTCGGAGCGAAAGTCACCGTTTGCGCACCAATACTCAAAGCGCCACCGCATTTCGTGGCGTTGGTGGGCCACAAGGCATGCTGGGGATGGAACGGATCGTGGATCATGTCGCGGCCGAACTTGGCCTCGAGCCTTTGGTGGTGCGCCAAAGGAACTTTTACACCTTGGGCGGCAGCGCTTCTGGTCAAGAGGCGCAGACAACACCCTACGGGCAGCCGGTTGAGGATTTCATCCTTGATGATCTGGTCACCAAACTGGTTGAGACATCTGACTACGACGCCCGCCGCGCCGCCGTCCTCGATTGGAACACCGCCAATCCGGTGCTCAAAAAAGGTATTGCGCTGACCCCGGTCAAGTTCGGGATCAGTTTTACCCTCACCCACCTCAATCAGGCCGGCGCGCTGGTGCACGTCTATTCGGACGGGTCGATCCACCTGAACCATGGCGGCACGGAAATGGGTCAGGGTCTGTTTCAAAAGGTCGCCCAAGTGGCGGCAAGCCGGTTTGGCGTTCCTCTGGAGGCGGTCAAGATCACCGCGACGGACACGGCCAAAGTGCCCAACACCTCTGCAACCGCTGCGTCCTCCGGAAGTGATCTGAACGGCATGGCCGTGAAGGCCGCGTGCGATACGCTGCGCGACCGCATGGCCGAACATCTTGCACATCTGCATCAGTGTCACCTCGACGCGGTGGTGTTTTCCGACGGACGCGTAAAAGCCGGCGTGGCTGACTACAGCTTTGCCGAGGTCGCAGCAATGGCACATCAGGCCCGCATCAGCTTGTCAGCCACCGGGTTCTACAAAACGCCGGATATCCAGTGGGACCGGATCAAAGGCCATGGCCGCCCGTTTTTTTACTTCGCCTATGGTGCAGCCGTCACGGAAGTGGTTGTCGATACCCTCACGGGCGAAAACCGCATTCTGCGTACGGACATCCTGCATGATGCCGGGGCATCACTGAACCCGGCTCTCGATATCGGTCAGGTCGAGGGTGGGTACGTGCAGGGGGCAGGTTGGCTGACGACCGAAGAACTGGTCTGGGATGATGCGGGCCGTCTGCGTACCCATGCGCCATCAACCTACAAGATACCCGCCTGCGGCGACCGGCCTGACGTGTTCAATGTCGCCCTGTGGGACGGCGAGAACCGTGCCGATACGATTTACAAGTCCAAAGCGGTGGGGGAACCGCCCCTCATGCTGGGCATCTCGGCTTTTCTGGCGCTGAGCGATGCGGTGTCGGCCTGCGGACCGAACTATCCTGACCTGCATGCGCCTGCCACAGCAGAGGCTGTGCTGGCCGCCATTCACCGGGCACGCGATGTTTGATCGTGACGCGCTGATCACAGCCTGCAAGGCCCATGGAACAGTGGTGCGCGTGGTCATCGCCGCTGTCTATGGCTCCGCCCCGCGCGAGGTTGGGGCGTCTATGTGCGTTTGGACAGATGGCCAGTCAGGCACCATCGGCGGCGGCGCGTTGGAATTTGAACTGGCGCAGGCCGCTCACGCGTTGACACAAGATACTTCCAGTCGCCACGCCCTTGGTCCCGACCTGGGCCAGTGCTGTGGCGGCGCGGTTGAGGTGATCAGCGAAGTCTATGATCTGGCCCGTGCCTGCGCCCTACCCCAAGGCGTGATCGCGCGCGGACCTGAGCCGATGCCCCTGTCCGTCAAGCGCATCCTAAAGGCCGCGCGCAACCAGGGGCAGGTGCCCGACGCGCAGCGCATAGATAAATGGTTCATCGAAGGGATACGCCCGCTCGATCAACCCCTGTGGATTTGGGGCGCAGGCCATGTGGGGCGTGCCCTCGTCGATGTCCTGCACCCGGTACCGGGGATAGCCATCACATGGATCGATACGGCAGCGGATCGCTTTCCGGATGCGGTTCCGTCCGGCGTGACCGTAGTACCCGCACAAGACCCCACACTCCTAGTGCCCCATACGCCGCGGGACGCGGATCACCTGATCCTGACCTATTCCCACGACCTTGATCTGGGCCTGTGTCACGCGCTGTTGCAACGCGGCTTTGGCTCTGTCGGCCTGATCGGGTCCGTCACCAAATGGGCCCGCTTTCGCAAACGCCTGTCAGCACTTGGCCACACAAGTGACCAAATAGAACGCATCACCTGCCCCATCGGCGACCCTGCATTGGGCAAACAGCCACATATGATTGCGATTGGGGTGGCCCATCAGCTACTGATGAGGCGCAAGCAGGCCCAACACCGGGCGGAGGTGCGCGCATGACGAGCCCCCTACTTTCTTTGTCAGGCCTCACCAAGGCCTATCCCGGAGTCGTCGCAAACGACACCGTATCGCTTGCGATCGGGTTTGGAGAAATCCACGCGCTACTGGGCGAAAATGGAGCCGGGAAGTCGACCTTGGTCAAGATGATCTACGGTCTGGTCAAGCCGGACTCTGGTGTAATGAAGATGCGGGGAGAGGACTTTGCCCCGATCGATCCGCGTGCCGCGCGCGCCGCTGGCGTGGGCATGGTGTTCCAGCATTTTTCGCTGTTTGACGCACTCAGCGTTGCCGAAAACATCGCCCTTGGGATGGAAGCTCCGCCGCCCATGGCGACATTGGCCAACCGTATCAGCGAGGTGTCCGAAAACTACGGCCTGCCGCTGTCGCCGGACCGCACCGTGGGCGATTTGTCCGCAGGCGAGCGTCAGCGGGTCGAGATCATCCGCTGTCTTTTGCAGGACCCCAAGCTGTTGATCATGGACGAGCCAACATCCGTGCTGACGCCGCAAGAGGTTGAGATCCTTTTCGAAACCCTGCGCAAACTCAAGGCGGAAGGCACTGCGATCCTCTACATTTCGCACAAGCTCGAGGAAATCCGCGCCTTATGCGACGCCGCGACGATCCTGCGGGGTGGCAAGAATGTGGGCACCTGTGTGCCGCGTGACACGTCGGCTCGCGAAATGGCAGAACTGATGGTGGGCAGCACTCTGGCGACACCCAAAGGAACGGCCCATGCGACCGGGGATGTCATGCTTTCCGTCACCGGGCTTTCGGCCGCGTCTCCTTCGGCGTTCGGCATGGCGCTAAAGGATATCTCATTCGAGGTTCAGGCGGGCGAAGTGTTGGGCATCGGCGGCGTGGCCGGGAACGGGCAGGACGAGTTGTTAGGGGTTTTATCAGGTGAATTGCCCAGCACGCCCGGGATGGTCCAGTTTCGAGGGCGCGATCTGTCCGGCATCGGCCCCGAGGCACGGCGTGGTCTCGGCGTACTGGCAGCCCCCGAAGAACGTTTGGGACACGCAGCCGCCCCCGACATGTCGCTCACCGAAAACGCCATGCTTACGGGTATGGCGCGCGAAGAGTTGTCCAAGGGCGGTATGCTCAATTGGACCCGCGCGCGCAGCTTTGCCGAACGGATTATCGCCGACTTTGACGTGCGCACGCCGGGGCCGCACAACGCAGCAAGGTCCCTGTCTGGCGGAAACCTGCAAAAATTCGTCATCGGGCGCGAGGTGTTGCAGCGCCCCGAAGTGCTGGTGGTGAACCAGCCCACCTGGGGCGTGGATGCAGCAGCGGCGGCAGACATCCGTCAGGCGCTGCTCGATCTGGCGGCGGGTGGGGCGGCCCTTGTGATCATCTCTCAGGATCTGGACGAACTGATGGAGATTTCGGACCGCTTTGCCGCCCTGAACGAAGGACGGTTGAGCGCACCTGTCCCAACCGCCGGTCTCGATGTGGAACAGATCGGACTGATGCTGGGCGGCGCTCATGGAATGGAGGTCGCGCATGTGTGATCATTCGGGAGCCTCCGGCGGGGATTTTTTTAAATCAGAGAAGCAGGGGACGCGCCTGTGATCCGGCTTGAAAAACGACCACAGCCATCGGCAGCCATGTCATGGGCCACGCCACTGTTGGCCGTCGTGGCGACTATGATCTTTGGTGGGGTCTTGTTTGCAGTCCTCGGCAAGGATCCGATCGAAGCCATCCTGACCATTTTCTGGGAACCGCTCTTTGGCGAGTTTTCCTTTTTCTACCGTCCGCAATTGCTGATCAAAGGCGCGCCGCTTGTGCTGATCGCCATTGGTCTGGCGCTGGGGTTCAAGGCAGGCATCTGGAACATTGGGGCCGAGGGGCAATACATCGTCGGTGCCATTTTCGGTGCGGGCGTGGGCCTGGCCTTTTACCCGGCAGAAAGCGTTTTCATCTTTCCGCTGATGATCGTTGCAGGGGCTTTGGGCGGTTGCTTTTGGGCGCTGATCCCGGGCTTTCTCAAGGTACGATTTGGCACGAATGAAATCCTTGTCAGCCTCATGCTTGTCTACGTGGCCGAACAATTGCTGGCGTCCATGTCACTGGGGTTGTTGAAAAACCCTGAAGGGTTCGGCTTTCCGGGATCGCGCAACCTCCAGCAATACCCGTCGGCACACAACGCCGAGATCATCGCAGGCACAGGCATGCACTGGGGTGTCGTGGCGGCCCTGATCGCCGTGATCTTTGCCTATGTCTTGCTGACGCGACATCGCCTTGGTTTTGCCATCCGTGTGACGGGCGAGGCTCCGCGTGCCGCCAAATTCGGCGGCGTCAATCCGGCACGACTGGTTCTGTTCTGCCTTGGCATGTCCGGATTGCTCGCAGGTCTTGCGGGTATGTTTGAGGTGTCAGGCCCCTCGGGGCAAATCAGCATTGATTTCAATGTCGGTTACGGGTTCACGGCGATCATCGTTGCGTTTTTGGGGCGGCTCATTCCGTTGGGGATCCTGTTTGCGGGGCTCTTGATGTCGCTGTCGTATATCGGCGGCGACATCGCGCAATCGCAACTGGGCCTGCCCGCAGCGGCGATCCAGGTGTTTCAGGGGATGCTTTTGTTTTTCCTTTTGGCATTGGATGTCCTGACGAACTACCGCCTGCGCTTTGGCACAGCAGAGGTGGCGTGATGCGTTGGCTTCTCACATTCATGTTCATGTCGTTTTCGATTGCAGCGCAAGCAAGTGTCTGGACGTGTGATGCCGCATTGTCGACGCAAGACACGGTGTTGGGCGTCTCGGATACGCGCTTTCAGTTGAACCTGGTCGGGAATGGTCGGTTCTCGGCACGGGCAACCCATCAGCAACAGCCCTTTCGTACTTGGTCTTGGTCCGGGCATTGGATTGAGACCGACACGCAGATCGCAATGATTGGCAATGCACGTTCTTCTCATGACGACCCAATCCTGGTTAGGCCAGCCAGCACAACGGAAGAGGTCCGCGGTTTTTCATCGTTGTTTCGAGATGATGTCATTGTCCTCAATTTGGCAAGGCAGACCTACCCGGACACCATGGTCCGTTGCTTGCGAAAGGAGCACTAGATGGACCTGTCCGCCATCAACCCCATTCTGCTGATCGCAGCCATGATTGCCGCCGCGACCCCCATCCTGCTGGCCGCCATCGGCGAGCTGGTGGTCGAGCGCGCGGGCGTTCTGAATCTCGGGGTCGAAGGGATGATGATCACCGGTGCCGTCTGCGGCTTCATCATCACGGTGAACACAGGGTCGCCCACCGTCGGCTTCATCGCCGCCGCTGTCGGGGGCGCGGTTCTGAGCCTGCTCTTTGCCTTCCTCACTCAGGTGGCGCTGGCCAACCAGGTCGCCTCGGGCCTTGCGCTGACGCTCTTTGGCTTGGGTCTGTCGGCGCTCATGGGCCAATCCTATGTCGGCATCAAACCACCCAGGACCGAGGCGACGCCGCTTGGCCCTCTGGCGGACATCCCCGTGAGCGGGCCCATTGTCTTTGGCCATGACCTGATCGTCTATCTGGGCCTTGCCATCGTTGCCGCCACGTGGGCGACGCTGAAATTCACGCGGGTCGGTCTGGTCCTGCGTGCGGTGGGCGAAAACCACGACGCCGCACACGCACTTGGCTACAAGGTCAAACGCATTCGCACGGTTGCCATCATGTTCGGCGGCGCCTGCGCAGGGCTGGGCGGGGCCTATATCTCGCTCATCCGCGTGCCCCAATGGACCGAAGGGATGACAGCGGGCGTCGGGTGGATCGCACTCGCACTGGTGGTGTTCGCCAGTTGGAAACCGTGGCGGGTTCTGCTGGGCGCCTATCTTTTTGGCGGAATCACTCAGTTGCAGCTAAACCTGCAAGGGGCAGGCGTTGCCATTCCTGTCGAGTATTTGGCAATGTCCCCCTACATCGTGACGATCATCGTACTGGTGATTCTGTCCAGCGACAAATCACGCGCGCCCGGGTCACTGGGGCGCACATTCCACGCCTCGGGATAAGAGGCGCATAAACTAGGGGGTAATCCACTCATGAAATTCACCACACTGATGGCCAGTGCGGCACTTGCGCTTGGCTTTGCCGGCGGCGCAATCGCTGACGGTCACGAAAAGACCAAAGTCGGTTTCGTCTATGTCGGCCCAATTGGCGACGGCGGCTGGACCTACGAGCACGACAAGGGCCGCCTCGCGGTCGAAGCGGAATTCGGCGATGCCGTTGAAACCGTCTATGTCGAGAATGTGGCCGAGGGCCCGGACTCCGAGCGTGTGATGACGCAGATGGCGCTCGACGGCGCCGACCTGATCTTTACCACATCCTTTGGCTACATGGATCCGACCAACAACGTCGCGGCCAAGTTCCCTGATGTGAAATTCGAACACGCTACAGGCTACAAGCGCCTGCACCCCAACGTGTCGACCTACTCGGCCCGCTTCTATGAAGGGCGCGCCATTCAGGGCCACATCGCGGGCAACATGACCGAAAGCAACATCATCGGCTACATCGGCTCCTTCCCGATCCCAGAAGTCATCCGTGGCATCAACTCGGCCTATATCCACGCCTCACGCGTGAACCCTGACGTCGAATTCAAAGTGATCTGGGTCTACACATGGTTTGACCCCGCCAAAGAGGCCGACGCCGCCAAAGTGCTGATCGAACAGGGCGCGGATGTTGTGCTGCAACACACCGACTCCACCGCACCTCAGGCTGCCGCTCAAGAGGCCGGCAACGTGGTCACCTTCGGCCAAGCCTCCGACATGGGCCAATACGCGCCCTTCCCACGTGTCTCCTCGATCATTGACGACTGGGCCCCCTACTACATCGCCCGCACCCGCGCCGTGATGGAAGGTACATGGGAGCAGGCCGACACGTGGGACGGCATCGGCCCAGGCATGGTTGGCATCGGTGAGATCAGCGACCGCGTCTCTGCAGACGTCAAAGCCGAAGCACTGGCGATGAAAGACGCACTGGCTGACGGCTCCTACCACGCCTTCACCGGCCCGCTGAACAAGCAGGACGGCACACCTTGGCTCGCCGAAGGTGAGACGGCAGATGACGGGACGCTGGCTGGCATGAACTTCTATGTCGAAGGCATCGAAGGCGAAATCCCTCAGTAAACACGTATCAATTGGACGCAGGACCCCTGCGCCGCACTGAAAGGCCCCGCCCGTTGCGGGGCCTTTTTCATATTCTCTACGCTTGTGTGGATTGGAGACGTAGCACAACGGCGCGATCACGCCCCAACCGAGGCGGAAGTCTTCCCTTCCGATCCGGGTGCATGTGCTTTGGTAGGTGCGGCGAAGGTCTCGTTTAAGCCGATTGTGACTAGTTTCGTTCGCAGCAGAAGTGGCCGCTTACTACCTCGTTTTATGGTTGGTCCGTAAGCGGCTCATTGTGACAGGCGTCACTCCCAAAAACGATGCAATCAATGTGTGAGGAAAGATGTCTTCATAGCCCGGGAATGCTTCGCGAAACCAAGTGAGCCGCTCGGCCCCGCCAAGTGCGGCGAGGCACCACTCTCGATCCACCTTCCTGCTCAACGCCTCCTGCAGAATCCCGTTGGCCCAATTTCGGACGGGTTCAGACGAAATCATGCGATTTGAAAGTACATCGCTGTCAATCCGCGCCAGCACGGAATCGGTCGTTGCCACGATGGACACAAGCGACAAACCGTTGCGCGTTCGCGCGATATTTGGCGTAACAACACAGGGACCCACATAAAAACCGACGCAAACTTCTTTGCCGTCTTTGTCACAAATACTGCTCGCCAAGCACCCTTCCAAAAGCGCGAATTCATCTGTTTCGGATTGTTCTTGGCGGGATAGGTACGCCCCTTTTTTAAGGCGACGACGCGTCCAATCTGATGCGAAATCATCCGCCAAAGCCATGTCTGAAAAGTCTGGTGACCGCATCAGTAAAGCTCGTAAATCCATCTTTGCTTGCCTTATCAAATGATAATGCGGGTCAAACCGTCTGCGGGCATGTGTGGCACAGGTCAGGGAGTTTACAAATGACGAATAGAATTCTGCCAAAGCACATTGGACTAATTGCAGTCAGTTCAGGGTTGATAGCAGCTTCAATCTATTGGCTGATGATGAGCGTTACGCTCGCCCATATCGAAGCGGTTTCCGGGCACGTCCCCTTCGACATGCGCCCGGCCGGCTATGGCCCCACACAGGCAGCAGCACTTCTTGAAGCCCTGGGAGTGGACGGGCGCTACTATTACCTCAGTCGCCAGCTCACTTTGGACACACTTTATCCGCCGATGCTTGCGTTGACTATGATTGCCACGATCTGCTGGGTTGGAAAGCATATGCCAAACAGTAGATTTGTCCGCTTCGGCATCGCCCTTTCGGTTGCTAGCGCCCTGTTCGACTATGTCGAGAACCTCGGTATCATGGCCATGATCTGGAGCTGGCCAGGCGTTTTTGTTCCGTTGGTATATGCTGCCAGCTCAGCCACAATTCTTAAATCCGTTTCGACAACCTTGGCTGTGCTTATGGTCCTATTGGTGGGATTTAATTGGGCACGGCTGCCAAAAGCGAACATTCGTCTTTGATCGGGCGACGGCAGCTAAGTCCCGCATAACCAGCCCTTAACCCTTTGTTAACCAACACCACCGCACGCTCTGTTAACGCAGCAAACGGTGCACGCCCGGTGTACGGGCTGTGCATCGTCGTTTGGCCATAAAACACGTGCGTTAACCCTCGATTCGCGGCGCTCCACGAAACGCACGCGATCACTGTTGCGCGCACGGTCCCAAATTACAGTGTCACCCACGCCGCATTGCGCGCCGACGACCGCACACAGGCATCCACAAACTGCACGCCGCGCAAGCCGTCGTGGATGGTCGGATAGATCACTGCACTGTCCGGGCTGCCGCCCTCTCGATGTGCCTCGATCGCGTCCGCAGCCTCTGAATAGACATTGGCAAATCCCTCAAGATACCCTTCAGGGTGTCCGGGCGGGATCCGGCTCATCCGCGCGGCCGCCTCGCCTGCCCCGGCGCCATTGCGGGTGATCTTGCGGGTGGGTTCCCCAAATGGCGTGAACCACAGGTAATTCGGATCTTCCTGCGCCCACTCAAGGCCACCCCGGTCCCCGTAAACCCGGATGCGCAGGGCGTTTTCATTGCCCGGCGCCACCTGGGAACACCACAGCATGCCCTTGGCCCCGCCAGCAAAGCGCAGCATCACATGGCCGTTGTCATCCACGGGACGTCCCGGCACAAAGGCGTCCAGATCGGCGGCCAGGCTTTCGACAGTCAACCCCGTGATAAAACATGCCAAATTATGGGCATGGGTGCCAATATCCCCCGTTGATCCGCCCGCACCCGAGCGCGCCGGGTCGGTGCGCCATTCGGCCTGCTTGAACGTCTCTTCCTGCGTCAGCCAGTCCTGTGGGTATTCGACCTGCACCACACGGATGTTCCCAATGTCGCCGTTCGCAACCATCTCTCGGGCCTGCCGAACCATCGGATAACCCGTGTAGTTATGGGTCAGCACAAACAGCGCATCCGAACTTTCCGCCGCCTTCACCAACTTCTTGGCATCCGCCAATGTCGAGGTCAGCGGCTTGTCACAGATCACGTGGATACCGCGCTTCAGGAATTCGCGCGCAGCGGCATAATGCACATGGTTTGGGGTGACGATCGATACGGCCTCGATTCCATCCTTCAGGCGCGCCTCACGCATCGCCATCGCTTTGAAATCGTCATAGATGCGCGGCAGACCCAGCGCCTCGCCCGAGGCCTGTGCCTTTTCAGGGGTCGAGGACAGCGCCCCTGCGACCAATTCAAACCGATCATCTATGCGGGACGCAATGCGGTGCACGCCCCCAATAAAGGCGTCATTTCCACCGCCGACCATACCTAGCTTGATGCGTCCCATCTTATGAAATCCCCAGCATTTTACGGTTTGCCGCTTCGTCTGTACCCCCATCGGCAAAGTCGTCAAACGCACGTTCTGTCACTCGGATGATGTGGTCGGAAACAAATTGCGCACCTTCGCGTGCCCCGTCCTCAGGATGCTTCAAACAGCACTCCCATTCCACAACAGCCCAGCCATCAAAGTCGTTCGCCGCCATCTTGGAAAAGATCGCCGCAAAATCGACTTGCCCGTCTCCCAGAGAGCGGAAACGGCCCGCGCGGTCCACCCAAGACTGATAGCCCGAATAGACGCCCTGACGGCCCGTTGGATTGAACTCCGCATCCTTGACGTGAAACATCTTGATCCGGTCTTTGTAGATGTCGATGTTGTCGAGATAATCCAGGCATTGCAGCACGTAATGCGACGGATCATAGAGCATGTTGCAGCGCGCGTGATCATCGACCCGCTCAAGAAACATCTCGAAGGTAACCCCATCGTGCAGGTCTTCGCCGGGGTGGATTTCATAGCAAATGTTGACGTCATTGTCCTCGGCATGATCCAGAATGGGGCGCCAGCGGGCGGCCAATTCGTCAAACGCCGTCTCGATCAGACCGGCAGGGCGTTGCGGCCACGGGTAGACATAAGGCCATGCCAGCGCACCGGAAAAGGAGACGTGGTTCTTGATGCCCATATTGGCCGAGGCACTGATCGCTTTCATCACCTGATCGACGGCCCATGCCTGACGGGCCTTTGGATTCCCATGCACCGACGGATCGGCAAAGCCGTCAAAGGCCGCATCATAGGCCGGGTGCACCGCCACCAACTGGCCCTGAAGGTGCGTTGACAGCTCGGTCACTTCGACGCCATTGGCCGCGGCCTGCCCCTTGAACTCATCGCAGTAGGTCTTGCTCTCTGCGGCTTTGGCCAGATCGAAGAGCCGTGCGTCCCAACTGGGCACTTGCACGCCTTTGTACCCGCAATCCGCCGCCCATTTCGTGATCGCATCCCACGAGTTGAACGGCGCCTCATCGCCTGCAAACTGCGCCAGAAACAGCGCTGGTCCCTTTATTGTTTTCATCATGATCCTCCCAAATCATACGCCCATCTAGGGGCCCATATTTTCCTTAAGATAGACATCGATCCGAATGCGTTCCTGGGCAAGGTTTATTGGCATCCGATCACTGTTGGCGCGCATGATGCGCACGGCAGAGCGTACCAGATGGCCTGCATCCTGACTGATGACCGCATCAAAATGACCAGACGCCAATGCCCCACGTGACAGGTCCGTCTACTCGTGTGCGACGACGACGGGACGGTGCGTGTGATCGTGTGTCGCGAAAAACCGCAACAGCCCATCGTTTCCCGCGGCTGATGAGTAGATACCGATGATGTCCGGATTTTCGGCAAAAGCATCCGGCAGCAAACGCTGGATAAGGTCTGGATCGTCGCGCCCCTCCAGCGAGGCCAGAACATCCAGATGGGCAAAGTCCTTCGCCATGACCTCATCAAAACCCAAGCGGCGTTCCAGATGGTCCCGGGCCAGCATGGATCCGGTCAGAACGAGGATTTTCCCACGCGCCTGTCCCACAAACCGGCCCAGAAGTTGCGCCGCCGTGCGCCCGGCAGCAATGTTGTCCACGCCCACATAATTGTCCCGCTCGGAACTCGGCAGGTCGGAAACAAGAGCCACGACCGTGACCACATGCGCTTTTAGATGCGCCACAGAGTCCCGCACAGAAGGCGTTTCCGGGCCAAAGATAGCCACGCCATTCACTTGGGCCGGATCAATCGCGTTGATCGCATTGGCCAGTGCCACAGGGTCAAAGGCCGCCACACGCAAAAAGGACAGTTTGGTACGGTCTTGCCGCAAGCCGCGGCCCAGCAATTCGATCTGCGTCTCGATCAGGGAGATAAACTCGTTCTGCGTCTCCGGCAGAATGAAAGTAAAGTTGTAAACCCGTCCCCGCGCCAGATTGGCCGCCGCCGTGTCACGCACATATCCCAACTCGGCAATCGCCTCGTTCACCTTGCGCACCGTCACCTCACGCACCCCGGGGCGCGCGTTCAGAACCCGGTCCACGGTCGCAAGGCTGACCTCAGCGACACGGGCAATGTCGTTGATTGTCGGGTTGGAAAGGGTGTTCTCGGGGTGCTTCACTTTCGTCCTTTTTTACATGGCCTTGGCCAGCCCTTCAAACAGGCGCGCAACGGCTTCGGCGCCCGGGTCGTTGTGACCCAGCAGGTTCTCTTCGGGCACATATGAAGCGCGACCTGCCTTGGCTTGACCCATCGCCGCAGTCCCATCCGCACCCGTCCGGGCCGCAGCCGCCGCAGCAGTGATACCATCAGGAAGTGCCGACAGCGCAGGCGCGAGAGCATCAATCATCGTGCGATCCCCCTGCGCCGCTCCGCCGACCTGACTGATGCGATCCAGCCCGGCCTTTAGCGCCTTTGGTGTCGGCTTGCCGCTGGCACAGGCATCCCCGGTCGCACCAAAGAAAATGGCAAGGATAACACCGGACGATCCGCCCATGGTCTGGCTCAACTCGTTCCCGATGGCGCGGAACAATTGCGTGAGGTCTGCCAGCGGCATCCGATCCAGAGCGCCTATGAGCGCGCGGGCGGC
>ERZ1740072.475-NODE-475-length-16249-cov-4.937322_pt1 | contig 16249 bp, 12 predicted proteins | sample MGYA00581733_ERZ1740072 | MGnify/ENA primary metagenome ERZ1740072 (study PRJEB43018, sample SAMN04849741) | marine metagenome | isolation source: floating plastic debris | place: Pacific Ocean | collected 2008-08-30 | study: EMG produced TPA metagenomics assembly...
GTCAGCGCTGGTGTTAGTCACAGAGATTGGTCTGACCCCGCAGCTGACTGATCGATTTCAACAACGCTTTGGCGATCGCATCTGCGTCTATCACAGTGGCTTGTCTGACGGTGAACGCTATGATGCCTGGCGACGGATGCTCCAAGGGGAGCCCCTCGTGGCGATCGGCACGCGCTCAGCCGTCTTTGCCCCTTTATCCCGACTCGGCATCATCATCTTAGATGAGGAGCATGACAGCAGCTTCAAACAAGATCAGCCGATGCCCTGTTACCACGCGCGCACGGTGGCCCAATGGCGAGCGGAGCGCGAAACTTGCCCGCTGCTGCTGGGTTCGGCCACGCCGTCCTTAGAGAGCTGGGTCGCCTTGGCCCATCTCTCCCTCCCTGCCCTTGCGGGCGTTGCCCTACAGCTGTCTGCGACATGCGGTCAGCTGCCTCAAACTGAGATGCCTGCAGACCCAGAGACGATCGCTGCGGTAGGGGCAGCGATGTCGGCAGCGGATCCTGCCGTGACGGCACTTAGAGCCGTCACGGCTCACTCGCATTATCTCTCTTTGCCCGAGCGTGTGCATCAGCGGCCAGCGCCGCCCATCACCGTGGTTGATATGCGGCTCGAACTGCAGATTGGCAATCGCTCTATCTTTAGTCGCGCTCTGCGGGCCGCGCTCGAAACGATGAAAGCCAAAAATGAGCAGGGCATCCTATTCATTCAGCGGCGGGGTCACAGTAGTTTTGTTTCTTGCCGCTTGTGTGGCCATGTGATGATGTGTCCGCACTGTGATGTGTCGCTGTCATACCACCAATCACATAGCAATGCGGCCCCTCGGCTGCGTTGCCACTATTGCGGGTTTGGTCAAGCTCAGCCGCCCGCTTGTCCGTCCTGTGGCTCGAAATATTTGAAGCACTTCGGCAGTGGTACCCAGCGAGTTGAGCAGGCGATCGCCCAAGAACTGCCCCAGCTGCGGTGTTTGCGCTTTGATAGTGACACCACCCGCGCCAAAGGTGCCCACCGCGCCCTGCTCGCCCGGTTTGCTCAGGGAGAAGCCGATGTGCTGGTTGGCACGCAAATGCTGACGAAGGGCATCGATTTGCCTCGGGTCACGGTCGTCGGTATCATCGCTGCTGATGGTTTGCTGTATATGGCCGACTATCGGGCGAGTGAGCGGGCCTTTCAGGTGTTGACGCAGGTGGCCGGTCGGTCGGGTCGGGGTGAGCAGCCGGGGCGGGTCATTTTGCAAACCTATAATCCCGAGAATCCTGTCGTCGAGGCTGTTAAGCAGCACAGCCTCCGCAGCTTTCTCGAAACTGAAATGCAGCAGCGCAGTACGCTCAATTACCCCCCCATTGGGCGGTTGATCTTATTGCGCATTACCAGTCCCCAGTCCCATCTGGTGGAACAGGCGGCTCGCCAGCTGGCGGCCCAAGTCGCCGCGATCGCTCCCACCTGGGCACTCCTCGGGCCGGCGCCGGCACCGATTTTGCGGGTTGCCCGGCGCTATCGCTGGCAGATCTTGCTCAAGGGGGCAATCGCCGACCCGCTGCCTGACCTGAGTCAACTGTCAAAATTGTGCCCCGCCCAAGTGAGTTTGACTGTTGATGTTGACCCGCTCAATTTAATGTGATCGGTGGCAAGGGGGCCCATGCACTCAAATGAGAAGTGATCATTTGTAGACTCGCCTAATTCTCATCACCCCATCAAAATCGATATCCACTTAACGCTAGCGCTGGTGATTCTCTCTGCTGAAGTATGCTCAACTGTGACAGCGATGGTTGATGGTGGAACAATGGGGATCAAGTTTGATTGATGCTGCTGGGGCTGAAATCGATTGTGAATTTCTGGAAAGGAAGTGTTCCAGTATAGTGATGACATAGCTGCCAAACACCTATTTCCATGCTGAAGCATTTCCTCAAGCCCATCATCGGCCCGTTCCTTCTGGCGTTCGTCTTGCTCGTCACCTGTCTTACAGCGGCTCCAGCCTGGGCCACTGGCGTTTATCAGATGCCCGCTTTGTCAGACGATACTTGGATCGTTGACGACGCTGGTTTGATTAGCCGTCTTAATGAAGGCAAAATTACTGACCAACTGCAGGCGCTAGCGACAGAGACCGGTAACGAAGTGCGCTTTGTCACGATTCACCGGCTGGATTATGGGGAAACACCTGCGAGCTTTGCGGATGCCCTCATGCAAAAGTGGTTCCCCGACCCTGAGGCCCGCGCCAACCAGAGCATTTTGGTCTTAGACGATGTGACGAATACTGCCGCGATGAAAGTGGGCGATCGCGCAGCGACTCTATTGTCCACAGAGATTGTCGATAGCATTGTGGATGAGACAATTGGCTTGCCGCTGCGACAGGCCAACAAGTATAACCAGGCGTTTTTAGGAGCCAGCGATCGCCTATTTGCGGTGCTGTCTGGAGAACCTGATCCGGGACCTCCTGTTGATGTGGCTTCCTTTGAAATGGAAAGTACCTTTGCTTCAGCGGAAGAGACTGAGGAAAATCGCGGTAACGCGACCATCATTGTTGTGGGCTTTCTGATTGCCGCGACGGTGATTCCGATGGCAACCTACTATATCTATCAATCAATTGGCGGTTGAGGCAGCTTCCACTGTCGTGGTTTAGCCAACTTTCCATCTGCTGACAAAACCGCCTTCTGTAGCCAGCTCTCAAGTGGAGCCTACAGAAGGCGGTTTGCTATAGAAAACAGAGATCGTTGAAAGTCGCTGCTAATCTTGAACGTATTCTTGACCCGCTACGAGCGCTATCTCGGCCCGCACAAATTCACGTCCGAGATAGGCAGCGTGCTCCATCCGGGTAACGGGGCAGGGGCGATCGCTCGCCGCAAACACCGCAATGCACAATTCTTTGGCGGTGCGTCCGGTATAGACATGGGTGGATTGACGAGGTTCTCCCCCCTGACAGGCCAGAGGCTCGCCAGTTTCAGGATCACACGCCAAACCTTTATCGTTGATCACATTGGTAAAGTGCTTAGCGCAAATAAGTCCCTTGTCGACCTCTAGATAGACCAAGAAATATCCACCCGGATCAAGCTCAATGAATCGCTGTGAGAGCTTATTGTCCAGGTCGGTGAGTGACTGGATGTTGGCTTGCTGAGAGCTCGTTGTCTTTACCATGCAAAAAACAGGGATGTATTCAATCGCTTACGGTGATCTTAAGCTTCCAAAAAACAGCTTAGTCATTCATTCTAACTCGGATAATAGGTGATGTCGTACTTTGCAGCCTAAGAGTCGACGGTTCAGCATAAAGGAAAGCTGCTTGTCGATAAACGAATCTCCCATTCTTTGCAAGCAAGCTTGATGGTGGGCCGCGCAGCGCTTACCCATTGGGCACACAGTAACGGCATCGCAACATCCATATTTAGACAGAATAAAAATTAATCCGCATTAATACTATAATGCCAATTCACAGCATCCGTAATTTCTCTGGGAGATCTCAAATTTCTCAAAGAGATCGCTTCATCATCAGCGGGACATCGACTCAATCGCACTAAGTGCAAACACACAAACAATATTTGACCAAGGTGTAAAACGCACTCTAGTATTAGAACATCTTCTCCGTATCCATAATTAGAGTTTACAGGACACTGCACAAGCATCCTTTTGGGTCTGCAGGTAAATTTTAGTTATTAGGAAGAGTTGAATGAGTGTCTCCAGATTTCTCTACAAACTAAAGAAATTCAGTCGCCGAATTTTCGTTCATGCCCTTTTCGCTCTGCTGAGTTCGCTACACAGTTATCTCGGAATATTATTGCGAAAGTACGCGTATCCCTGCATTTTCGGAGAATTCGGGGCGCATGTCCGCATCGCTCCCCTCGTAGAATTTGTGAATCCTCTGGGTATTTATATCGAACCTTGCGTCAAAATAATGCAAAGTGTGAGGATTCAATGCCTAGGGGCTGCTAGCAGAATCGTACTGCATTCTCAAGTTGTTTTAGATAAAGGAGTCGATATCAAAACTCATCGCTCTGGACGCATCAAAGTTGGCAGCAATACCTATATTGGCCCCTTCACTTGTCTGTCTGGCGATTCGATTTTTATTGGACATGATTGTCTCATTGCCGCTCACTGCAGCATTTACGCTAATAATCACCAGTTTGCAGATCCCCACACTTTAATCAGGCTACAAGGCCATTCTTATAAAGGCATTACGATTGAAAGTAATTGTTGGATAGGCGCAGGGGTAACCATCTTGGATGGGGTGTCAATTGGCAAAGGCAGTGTTGTGGGAGCGGGCTCAGTCGTCACTAAGAGTATCCCTTCTTTCTCAGTTGCAGTTGGGGTGCCCGCGCGGGTAATTAAGCGACGTAAACGGCGTAATGCTAATTCCGGCTCGTTTCGTAGGAGTCTCACGACCGCTTAGGGACTGGCGTGAAAATCCAAGTCTCGTCTGCAGACTGTAGATGAGTGGAAGGGTCGGTAATAGGGTGATAGTTGGGAAGAGAGTAGGGTATTTTTTTACGAGCTCAGCTCTGAGAAATCGCCTCGACAGCAGTATTTGCAAATCATTGATAGACCTATCCGGTTTATCTAGGGTATCTACAGTGTTGTTGTGAAAGGTCACAAGCTGACGTCGCTGCTGGTTGGAGGCGCTGCTGCTTGCGCTAAGTTTCGTGTGAACGGAATTGGGGCAATGCCGTCATCGTGGGTAGCATTGACTTCCTTTAAGGGAGAGGCGGGCTCAATTCAAGTCTTTGAGGGGTAAATCGGTATTAATTGCCTCAATTTCTTGCTGTTCGGCACGATTGATTTCATCAATGTAGTCCACCAAAATCTTTTGCAGACGATTGGCGTAAAAACGATGCAAGCTGTGGTTGGGCTTCGCCGGAAAGCCGCGACGTTTTTTATGACGACCGCCAGCACCGGGGGCAAAAGTCTTAATCCCGTGATCGACTGCCCACTCAATCGGGCGGTAATAACATGCATTGAAATGGAGATGGTTGTATTCTTCACCGCATCCCCAGTAGCGACCATAAAAACGATCGCCTTTATAGAGGCAAAAAGACATGCCCACAGGAGCCTCGACCGCGTCGCTGTAGGCGGCAAACAGCACCACACGATGGCGATAGTCAGGACACAGCTGCTCGAAAAAATTACGGGTAAGGTACTTGCTGCCCCACCAGCCAAACTTGTCGCAGGTGTCGGCATAAAAGTCATACATCTGAGAGCAGGTAACGCGGTCAATCGCTTCGCCGACGATCGGCTCAATCCGTAAGCCTGCCTTTTCGAGAGACTTGCGTTCGCGTTTGATATTGCGGCGCTGGTTGGCGTTAAAGCGGGCGAGGTAATCATCAAAAGTTTGATAGCCATCGTTTTGCCAGATGTAGCTGTGATGCAGCCATCGGGTAAAGCCCCGCTGTTCCATCAAAGTTCGCCACTCGGGATCAGCATAGAGAAAATGGCAGCCTGAGATATGGTTGCGATCGCAAAACTCGTCAATCGCGGCGACCATAATATCCGTCAGCAAACCTTCGTCTTCGCTGGCCGCAATGAGGAAACGGTAGCCTTCTGCTGGGGTGAAGGGTGACATGCCGAGCAGCTTAGGATAATAGTCAATGCCTAACCGGTTAGCGACATCCGCCCATTGATGGTCAAAGACAAATTCACCATAGCTGTGACTTTTGAGATATAGCGGTGCTGCTGCTACAAGGGTCGTCCCGCGCCACACGGTGAGATGATTCGGCAACCAGCCAGCATTCGCGACAGCGCTGCCCGAGCGCTCCATGTTATGTAGCCAAGTCCATTCTAGAAAAGGTGTGGTGAGCGGCAGTGCCATTTCATCCCAGGCCGCTTGGGGAATTTCACTAATCTGACGTACCCAGGTGACCGTATATTGAGGCTTTAGCTGCTGAACCATAAAAGGGGGAGGAGACTGCGATCGCTAAACTCTCCTTAGCGTAAATCAATCTCCTGGCGGATGGCAGCGACGATAGTGCAAAAACACCTCATCGTTGCTCGTGCTCGTTTGCATGAGGCGTAATCGGAGGGCTAAATTCGCCTTGAGCCCTTGGCCATCGACTGGCGTTGGGGTTCTCTGCCCCCCGAGTAATAGGGGGCACACCGTGAGATAAAGTTCATCCACTACGTCTTGCTCAACTAGACCGGCGATTAAAGTGCCGCCGCCCAGCACCGCTAAACGTTCAAGACCCATGGCTTTGAGCCGTTGCAGAATGCTCGGCCAATGGATGGGTGTCGTTAAGGTCGGCAGAATCTGCTCAAACGTCTCCCCTGAAGGTTGCCACCGCTGGGCTCCGGTTGGTGAAGTTAGTAACCAGCGAGGCACAGATTGTCGAAAGAATCGTAGCTGCGGATCTAAACTGCCCGTGTAAGAACAGACAATTTGTACTGGTTGTGACGGTTGTTGTTGTGCTCGTCTCTGAGCAACTAGCTCGGGTTGGCGCACTGAGAGACAGGTGCCATAGGCGCTTAACGTACCGGCCCCAAACAAAACACCGTCTGCTGCAGCGACCACTGTTTCTAAATGCGCCAGATCAGCGGGTGAGGAAAATCGAGCGGCGGTGCGATCGCGATCGGTGATTTTGCCGTCGGCGCTCATCGCCAGCACAACAGTCGTATAAGCCCGATTCATCGTGCTCGCCATGGCACCCTGGTGGTTGATGCGGTTGATTGTGATGGACGGTCCATCGTTTATTCTTCAAACCAAGTGGCTCGCCAAGCATGCTCGGCTTCTGCCCGTGCCTTTTCCTGCTGCAGTTTTTGATAGCCTTCGCCTAAACGTTTGAGTTTGTGCAGCGTCTCTTGCAGTCGGCTACGCCATAAGGCGGTGTGGGGGTCGGAAAATTCAATATCAGCCAGTCTGAGATTAATCGCAATCAGGTGGGTCATTTCCCGACCCGAGTCTTTCGTGTCAAACTCCTCATCGTCGTCTGGTAAGGCATCACCATCATCATCATTATCATCGTCGTCGTCGGGTAAGTCAGGCGGTTGATCATCGTCAGGGCGATCTTCCCCCAGTTCCACCAGCACATTGAGCAAGTTAGGTGTGCTTGGCCCGGGTTCGCCTGCTTCCGCTTCAGCCGCTGCGGCAATTACCATTTCCGGCAGATCGGGCAAAATATTCACTTGCTTCAGCAGTAGATTTGCCAAGCTCGACAGCGTTTTGAGTACTGCCCGGAGATGACGCTCTAGTAAGACATGTCGCTTTGCCAAACTAATGGGCGAGGGGGATTCTGAACCAAAGACAGCAAACAGGGATAGGGAGGTGCTCAAACGTTGAATCATTTCCGATGCTTCTTGAGACACGATCTCCATGGTGGCACCGTCAGCGGCGGGTGTCTCGTCAGCATGAGTTGGCGTTTCAAGCGTTTCATCGGTTAAAGTTGCGTCTTCCTGTGCTTGACTCTCATCAAGATCGACAGGATTCTCAGCACCTATGTTTGTGACGGTGGCATTGTCAGCGCTCTCATCTACTGCTGCCGGAGTCTCACCCTCGGTCTCCTCTTCTGGCGTTGTTTCGTACTTGGCCGCGACTGCCGCTTCTAGCTTGTCAGCCAGCGTCGATAAATCGAATACTTGTCCCAACTGTTTGATTTGAGTTTGACCTTGAGCCGCAATTTTGCGCACTCCAGTTTGCACTTGCTCGCGCTGACTTACCGACAGCACCAAAAATTCATTGGGGTATGCCTGAGTACACAGATGATAGACGGCTAGCACTAGCTGTCGTTTGACGGCTTTGCCCAGCACGGTCAAATACTCTTGGTACAGGGCTTTGAGATCGTCATCAATACGACTCGTCGACGTTGCCAGAGTGGTTAAGTCGGTTGAAATTTGGTCAAGGCTTCTAGCCATTGCTTCTGCACAATTACCGCTAAATTCGGAGCGAACAGTCCAGCGCGATTACCCCTTCTCGACAATTCTAAAGAGTTCGTCAGTCAGGTGACAGGCGCTGCCAGTAAAGTTAACGGCTCACCTCCAGCGATCTGGCTGACTCGAAGGCCCCAGTGATCGCGTTATCCATAAATAAAAGAGGTGATCACCCAGTGTGGTCACCTCTCTCACAAACCGTTATTTAAGCAGTCTCAAGTCCCAGTTGCATGCCTCTTTAACAGGCACCACAAAAACTAGCAGCCATACTTTCAGTATGGTTTTGAGCCTTACATCGATTGAATAAAGGCTACTTCGAACCAGTTTGAGCGGCCACTTCAGCGGCAAAATCAACTTCTTCTTTTTCGATTCCCTCGCCCAAAACAAATCGGGTAAAGCGACGCACCTGGATGTTTTCACCCAGTTGGGCGACTAACTGCTTCACAACCTCGGCTACGGTGATGTTTTGATCTTTGATGAACGGCTGATCGACCAGAGATAATTCCTTCAGGCGCTTGTCAATTCTGCCTTGCACGATTTTCTCGCGAATATTCTCCGGCTTGCTCGCCAAGTCATCACGACCCATTTCAACCGCTTTTTCGCTTTGAATCATGTCTTGAGGAATGTCCTCAACTTTGACGTATTCAACGTTAGGGCAGGCCGCAATTTGCATCGCGATATCTTGAGCGAGTCCTTTGAACTCCTCACGACGAGCTACGAAATCAGTTTCACAGTTGATTTCTACGAGCACACCGACTCGGCCGCCCGTGTGAATATAGCTGTGAACGAGCCCTTCGGCAGCGACTCGGCCCTCTTTTTTAGCTGCCGATGCAATGCCTTTTTGGCGCAACCATTCAATAGCTTTCTCTAGATCGCCTCCTGATTCGGTGAGCGCTTTTTTGCAGTTCATCATGCCTGCGCCGGTTTTTTCGCGCAGTTCCTTAACCAGTTTTGCTGAAATATCGGCCATAGTGCCCTCGTTGCTTCTCAAATCGCTTCAATGTCTAGCGCGCGATCGCAGAACTACTCTTCAGAGTCGCCCTGACCATCAGCCGATGGAACGTCGTCAGACGAAATATCAGCGGATGGGACGTCAGCAGATGGAACATCAGCGGACGGAATATCGTCTTCGGCGTAAGCCTCTTCACTGCCGTCGTAATCTTCGTAAATGTCGCCCGAATCAACTCTGCCGTTAGACCCTTCATAGATGGCGTCTGCCAATCGACCCACAATTAGCTTAATGGAGCGAATCGCGTCATCGTTAGCCGGAATCGGAATATCTACGTCGTCTGGATCACAATTCGTGTCTAAAAGCGACACGATGGGGATGTCGAGCTTCTTACATTCCTGTACTGCGTTATATTCGCGGCGAGTATCGATGATGAGCGCGACATCCGGGGGACGGCGCATCGTTTTCAATCCACCGAGATACTTCTGCAGCTTCTCTAGCTCGCGCCGTAAAACTGCCGCCTCTTTCTTGGGTCGGAGCGCAAGCGCGCCGGTTTCCTGCATCTTTTCCAGATCTTTGAGGCGATCGCAGCGCGTTTTGATCGTTTCCCAGTTGGTCAGCATGCCCCCCAACCACCGCTGGTTGACGTAGTTAGCCCCACAGCGGGTGGCTTCCTGAGCAATAATGCCTGCTGACTGCCGCTTCGTACCAATAAACAAAAACTTTTGTCCCTGGGCGGCTGAGTCACGCACGTAAGCAAACGCTTCGTCCATGAGCTGAGCAGTTTGCACCAAGTCAATGATATGTACCCCATTACGTGACGTAAAGATGTACTGAGACATCTTGGGATTCCATCGGCGGGTCTGGTGACCAAAGTGAACCCCAGACTCCAAGAGCTGAGGCAATGAAACTACGGGCATCGATTTTTCTCCTTATTTGGGTTCAACCTCCACCTGGCAGCCTTCGAAAAGACACCCAAAAGGCCAAGTGTGCGTTTTTTGACAACTTTATTAAAATAGCATAATTAGCTGTATGAGGATTGTGACCGCTGGTGAAAATATTTCATCAGCTGGCTACGAACCGATTCCATCTAGAATAGGGACGAAAATTAAGTTGTCCAATTGGGAAGTCTATGCACGATAAGGGGCATCCGCCAAAGCGTTTGCACTGCCCTGCTCGAACTTTGTAAACCTATGGGAAGCGTCCTATGTCTGCCGAATCTTCACGACCTCCTGCTGTTCCGTCTCGTATGCCGCCGCCGCCGCCGCCGCGTCGGGCGGCAGCGGCGGCTCGGCCCGCTTCCCCCGCTTCCCCGCCTCCTGGCCGGAGTGTGCCACCGCCGCCAACGGTGAGTGCTAAACCCGCACTGACCCTAGAAAAAATTGTGCGGGAAGCATTCGATAAGGGTTTTTCTGACTTGCACCTTGGGGTCGGAGAAGTGCCCCGATTTCGCGATCGCGGACAAATCTCGACTACTGACTACCCTGTTATTGATGAAGCTACCTTTTATCGCTGGCTCAATGAGGTTTTAAGGCCCGAAGAGATTCAGCAATTTAAGCAAACTTTAGATTTTGATGGTGCGGCTAAGTTTGAGTTTTCTCGTATCCGGATCAACATTTTTGATTCGTTAACGGGGCCTGCTTTGGTCATTCGCTTGATTCCCAACACCATCTTGACGCTGGAGCAGTTGAACCTGCCGACGGTGTTGCGGGATATTTGCCATTATCACAAGGGCTTGATTTTAGTGACTGGCCCCACGGGGTCAGGTAAATCGACCACGATGGCGGCGATGTTGGATTACATCAATAAAGAGATGCCTAAAAACATCATCACGATTGAGGATCCCATTGAATTTGTGCACCAGAGCCGCAAATCGCTGATCAAGCACCGTGAGGTTGGGCGCCACACGCTGGAATTTAGAAACGCTCTCAAGGCCTCTTTGCGCGAAGATCCCGACATCATTCTCGTGGGTGAGATGCGCGATCAAGAAACGGTCAATACGGCCTTAAAGGCCGCTCAAACGGGTCACCTGGTGCTGGGAACGCTGCACACGAACAGTGCCGTTAAAACAGTAGAGCGGGTGCTCAACCTGTATGAGCCGGAACAACAGGCCCCGGTGCGTGTTTCTTTGGCTGAATCGCTTGTGGCGGTTGTCGCTCAAGGCCTCTGTCGTACGACCGATGGCAAGCGAGCGGCCTTTCACGACATTATGATCAACACTGATGCCATTAAGGATTACATCCTGCGGGGTGATCTTGATGAAATTGAAGCGCTGATGCCTAAGTGTGGCTTTGATGGCATGTGCACGATGAATCAGTCTCTCTACTCGCTGTATGAGGAAGGACGCATCACTGAGGAAACGGCGCTTGAAATGTCGCCGCGCCAAAATGAAATGGCGCAGATGCTGCGCGGCCGCATCTAATCTGTGCTGAGTGCTCGCTTGACTAGCCCGCTTTCTCACACGGTGTTTAAGGGCATCGCTGTGTATACACCGGGGGGTGATCTCGATTACTGTCGCGATCTTCATAAAAAATCACAATGGCATCTTACGCTTTGCGGGGCTCTGCAGGAACAGTTGGGCCTGCAGGAATCCCCCCACTTTCTGGTGCCGGGATTTACGGCGACTGTGGATTGCTGGCAAGACCCCGCGACACGAGCATTCACTGTCGCTGCTGAGGCCTATCCCTTTGTCTACCGCTATCAAAGTCTATTAAATGCCCTGTTTGACTTAGGCAACCTCGAATGGCGACGTATCATTCCCAGCCCCGAATATTTGAATCTGTCTGTCTTCGAAACCTATCGATCGCAATTCCCTCAGCTTTGGGAAAATCATGATCTGATTCTCGATCTCTCAGAACCCACGGTTGATCTGGGCGAGCAGTCTTTGCCGCAGACGTCTGAGCTGTCTCCTGAAGGTTCCGTTCTCAGGCTTTTTGTGTCGGGGCATTCAGCCTTGACTGAGCAGATTTTAAAAACTTTGCAGGGTGTATTAGAAAGTTCGCGATACAGTCCGTACACGCTGCAGATGATTGATGTGTCTAAAAATCCCGAACAAGCTGAAGCTGATCAAATTGCGGCGACTCCCACCCTGGTGAGGATTTCGCCCCAACCCATCAAGCGATTAGTGGGTGAATTGGACAACCCCAGAGCCATTTTGAGCCTGCTCAGCGATCCTTGAGACGGTGGCCCCGCGTCAAGTGATGGAGACTTGCAGGATAAATTTGCCCCCCTGGCATTGTAGGTATGGAACTGATTCGAGCTGCATGTGAGCACCACGGCCTCACGCGCCCGAATACGAACCTTGATAAAAGTTGATTGGCTATGGTGGCTATCCTGCTGGGCCATTACAACGTTAGGGGAAAATTTGTGGCTGTGCTGTTGGCAAGCTGGTTCAGACGTTCAGCGATCGCCATGTTGTGGCAATCACCATACGCAGCAATTGTCTAGGAATCATCGCTCAAAGTTTGAGGTTGAGATGCGGCTGCTTGCGTTGAATTTTGAGGTTTGTATGATGATGGCCAGTTACGTTGAGGAAATGCGTTACAAATAAAGAACGGACGTGCATCCTAATCAAGAATTCCTAAGGCAAACGCTCGATTTTCGCGCCGGACTACTATGCAGCTGTGGACTCGTCAATCGTCACCCTTAGAGTCGTCACGTTCTCCAAGGCAATCACAAAAATTGTACGGTTCGTCCGTTTTTGCCCGGCTGCGTCCTCGCCGCATTGGCTGGCAGATTGGCTCCGGATACTTAGTTGCGATCGCGATTGGGTGGGCTGGGTCGCTCACTGGCATGGTCATTGCCGATTACTTTCAAGGGCAGGGAATTCTCCAGCTAATTGAAGCGCAAAAGCAGGCTCAATTGCTGACAGAATTTGAGCAAACAGTTGGACAGGCTCAACTGCATGGCACCCGCGCGATCGCGCTAAGCAACAATCGTGACAAGCTAGCCGAAGAACTATCCGCGTTACGGACGAATTTGTCTGAGGTTGCCGTCCTGCGCCAAACCTTCGATGCCATTCTCAGCGATCGCCCGGCTTGGACTGCTGCTGACCCCGCTGTGCTGAGTTTTCTCTTAGCTGACTATGAGCAATTGCTCAACCAACAGGCTGATAGCATTGTCACGACCTTAGAGACGGAGCAGCCTCAAGACGCCTTGCCTGCGATTTTGTCCGCCGAAGTGACCGAACAACTAGATCAACGATACAGTGACCTAACTGCTCTCATCAGTGTGGCCCAAAGCCAAGCAGCTCAAGCCTCGGTCGTGATGGAAACCGCCCAGGGCTTCGAGAAATTTATGATCGTCGAAAGAAAGAGATTGGCGGGTGGTCTGGCGGGTGTCCTGGCTTGGCGCACCACTCGGGCGATCGCGGTTCCCCTCGAAAAGATTACTCACGGGGCGCAGCAAGTCACCCAAAAAGCTGATTATGACGTCAGGATTGCGGTCAGTCGCAATGACCAAATTGGCGTATTGGCCACCGCCCTCAACAACTTGATTGCGCGTGTCGCTGAGCGCACACAATCCTTAGAGCAGGCTGCTCAAGTTTCAGCGGTGCAGAATCAAGAGTTAGAAGAAACCCTAGCAACGCTCCGGCGAACTCAGCTGAGTCTCGTGCAATCTGAGAAGATGTCATCGTTGGGACAGTTAGTCGCAGGCATCGCCCACGAAATTAACAACCCCCTGGGTTTCATTCACGGCAATCTCAACTATGCCGATCAATACAGTAGTAGCCTGCTGGCAGTGATCGATCAGCTGCGATCAGCTCTGAACGAGTCTGTCAACATTCCAGGCGAAGAGTCTGAAGATATCGATATTGATTTTATTCGTGAGGATTTTCCGAAGGTTTTGCACTCGATTAAAAACGGGGCTGAACGCATCAATAATCTAGTCTTGTCGCTCAAGATATTTTCTCGCTTGCAAGAGTCACATCTCAAGCTATCGAATCTCAACGATGGGCTAGACAGTGCGCTACTACTGTTAGGTCACCGTCTGAAGCGGCAATCCCAACGTCCAGAAATTCAAATTCAGCGTTGTTATGGTGAGCTGCCTTTGGTGGAATGTTATGGCAGTCAAATCAACCAGGCTTGCATGAATATACTCTGCAATGCTGTAGATGCGATTGATGAACGGTGGGAGCAGGCTGAGGCAGATTGGCAACCGCTGATTACGCTCAGAACTTTACAAGTCGGCGATCACGTACGGCTCGAGATTGAAAATAACGGTCTTACGATTCCTCAATCAGCTCGGGACAAAGTTTTCGATCCCTTCTTTACGACCAAACCCCCTGGTCAGGGTGTCGGACTCGGTATGTCAACGAGCTACGAAATTATTCACCGCCAGCATCGGGGGAAGCTGTCATTTACCTCGCCAGCAGCAAGCGGTTGTGGGGCTCGATTTACGGTGGAGATTCCTCAGCGACTAACCGCGATCGCTGCCTGATTCAACGTTGCAGTTGTTCTACGTGCGTGCGACTTTATCAGTGTTGGGCCATCAAGTAATCGGTTACAGCCTTGGTGGTGGGCAGCCGGTATAGAGAGCGTCAACAGCCATTTACCTAGTTCCCGCTACCCGGATTAGCGACCTCTGGCCTGGATAGTGGTAACTGAGGGATTGAGGCCATATCTTGTAGACTGAGCCGCCATTGAGCAACCACCTGACGTGGGGCAGGGGCTAGCCAGTGGTCATAGCGGGGATATATGGGTAAGCGGGGTCGCATTATCAATCCCGCATTTTGTAATTGGTGTTTTAACCCAAGCAGCTTGGGATGGTGATAGTCGGGGTTAACTTCGTCAAATGGGCCGATGCCACACAGATCTTGTGCCCCGTTGGCGATCGCAGCCAACAGATCAGACTGATTAGTCACTAAGTTAGGCGGAATTTGCAGAGTTATATCAGCTGGAAGATATTGTCGTGCTGTGCTCACGAAATTTGCTAAATCGTTTGCTGTAAATGCAGGCAGCGTTTGTAACTGATATGTGCCGGGCTGATGGGGCTGCAGGATAACTTCTTGAATGTGTCCCCAGCGCTGATGACAGGTGGCGATCGCCTTTAATGTGGCAATGCGATCACGCTGTGACTCCCCAATGCCGAGTAAAAGGCCAGTGGTAAACGGAATTTTCAGTTGCCCCGCTTGTTCTAATTGTTGTAGACGCAGCTCCGGCGATTTACTCGGTGCATGACGATGCACTCCCTGCAATAGGGTTGGGGTGACTTGCTCAAGCATTAACCCCATTGATACATTGACCCGTTGCAAGAATGCCATCTCTGATTGGGAGAGAGGTCCTACATTCGTATGGGGCAAAAAGCCCATCTTCAGGGCCAATTCACCGATATCGTAAATTCGATGCAACCAGGCCGCTCGGCGGGGGCTCTGAGGATGCACTTCACCGCTGAGAATCAGGATTTCAATAACCGACTGTGATTTTGCGACTTGCAGTCGTTCCTCCGCCTCTTGCAACGACATCCAGCGATCGACTAAAGGATCAACCCGAAAGTTGCAGTACTGGCAACGATTAAAACATTCGTAAGTCGGCACTAATGTAAGAGCTGGGCTGTAGGTGACAACCCTGGAGCTCGTGAGAGAGGTCGTCATATCTTCTCTTAAACCATCGACTCGCCGCACGGCCTTGTTCTAAGGACCGTCTCTGTCGTAACAAGGGGGTCAGACAGTGGAACCGGCACATTGAGGATTTCGCCAAATTTTGATCGCTAGTCCCCTTGATGCAAATACCTGTATTTACGCAATAACGCCTTACTAAACCATGACAGTGATCCTCCCGGAGCCTACTGCCATGCCCCTGAACTAACGCAGCTTCAGCCGTACTTAAAACATAACAATGCGACACAGAAAACATTACAGAACATCAATCTTTTAGCTGCCAGAGGATTAAAACCGTCAATCTGTCTCATCTCCAGAGAGCTTCGTCTGCTAGTCAATGTCTTGCCATTGGCCTGATTCAGCGACATCCACCGGCAGATGTCAAAAAAGAATTGATCAAGAAGTCGCTTTACAAAACTCAGTGATCTCGTTAGTATGTGTTACACAGGGATTTACATAAATTTTGATCCCTGCTGTTTATAACTACCTTGAAAAAGGAATTATCCCAATCATGACAACTACACTACAGCAGCGCGAAAGCGCTTCGTTGTGGGAACAGTTTTGTCAGTGGGTCACCAGCACCGAAAACCGCCTTTACATTGGCTGGTTCGGGGTGTTGATGATTCCCACTCTCTTAGCTGCAACCGCTTGCTTCACCATCGCCTTCATCGCCGCTCCTCCCGTCGACATCGACGGCATCCGTGAGCCCGTTGCTGGCTCCTTGATGTACGGCAACAACATCATCTCCGGTGCGGTTGTGCCTTCCTCCAACGCCATTGGCCTGCACTTCTACCCGATCTGGGAAGCCGCTTCCCTCGATGAGTGGTTGTACAACGGTGGTCCTTACCAGTTCGTGATCTTCC
>ERZ1740072.476-NODE-476-length-16234-cov-8.695531_pt1 | contig 16234 bp, 14 predicted proteins | sample MGYA00581733_ERZ1740072 | MGnify/ENA primary metagenome ERZ1740072 (study PRJEB43018, sample SAMN04849741) | marine metagenome | isolation source: floating plastic debris | place: Pacific Ocean | collected 2008-08-30 | study: EMG produced TPA metagenomics assembly...
AATTTTCTCACTGATTACTAAGAACATTCCTAATACTCCACTATAAAGTTTCAATGAAATAAGATGGAGAACGTTGAAATGGTAGCTTTATAAAAGTCGGTGTGTTTTCTTTAATCACCCGATATATATACATACATGTATGAATATAAATCATATCTATAAACCATTGGTATAAAATATTGAATAATTAGTGAGTTCGTTCTTTTACAAATACAAATACTGTGTACACATGCCTAATTGGTCTCTGAATTTATTTTGACGGGTTTCTATATTTTTCACTGTGGGGGGGGGGTGTTTATCAGTTTTTATCCAACCATTAATCACTATTTTGCTGTACAGGCTTTATTTATGAGCTGTTTGATTTTTACTTGAAGGTCATTGCTTACAAAAATCATGGCAGATCAGAACATAATCAATCTCAAAGATGTGAAAGGAGTAGCCAAGTCCAAGAAGGAGAATCAAGATTCAAGCACATCGGATAACCAATCAGCCACTCAGAAAATTTCACAGAAAGATTCAGTGGGTAGTAGGAAGAGGAAAGATAGTGGCAGCCCTAGTACCTCTCAGCAATCAGCTAAAAAACAAAACGTTATGGGCAAGGACTCTGCGGGCATGCAAGGTTTGTGAGACTAAATATGCCATCTGTGAGTTGTCTGCTCTTTGACTTTAGATGTCAATGAGGAAATAACTCCATTTTCATATATTAGCTTGATTAATCAGGTAAATAAACTTATTCATCTCATTGGCTGAAGCAATGAACAAAATATAACCATAATACATTGGCTAGACACTTGCAAGTGGTCATACTCAACTAATTTCTTTGTTCACGTATCATAAACCAACAACAAAAATCTCTTTTTTTTTCTTGATGAAATTCTTAACCTTGAAGCATAATAGTGGCATATGCTGAATGGTCTCTGCCAGACAACGGTTTTTGATTTTTTTGCAGTTAAATTTGGTTTGGTTTTTTATCATATATGTGGATTAATAATAATATGGACCTGCACATAATTGGTTCAGGAGCGTGAAGATTTATAATTGGAAATATCATTGCATAGGAATACTATCCTCCAGATTTTTAATGCATCGCCCATGATATGATATGATATTGCATATAAAATCTCCCAAACATGTGATTTGGTTGCAAAGAAGAGCTGAGAATATTGATCATTCCTGGTAGTTATGGTTTGGGGAAAATCGCTGTTCGCCCAGTTTACAGTTAATAAGTGCTCGTGCATCATTCAAATTTTGTTCACGCAGAAGAAAATAGAAGTTCTGAGTCTGACGGATCGGATGTGGTAAAGATTCAGTCGATAGAGTTGGATGAATCAGGATGTCCATTGTTACCTGTAGAGTTGCCTGGTGGTCTCACTGTATACAGCACTGGTGAGGTATGCACTATGACTTCAATGCAACTCATGATGGGGTGCTTAGAGATTTAAAGAAAAAACATAATACAGGTTTAGTTTCAACTGCTCTGTGCGCCACTGATCCAGTAATGAATAGATGGTTATATTTATGTGTTGTTATGTGATGTATTGTACTGGTACCATCATGTAGTGTAGTGGTGCTGAATAACGTGAACCTGGATTTTTATGCTATCAGATCATGAAGCAGTTATTTATGATTATTTACAGCATGTCGTTTTTGTTAATAGTTATTGTGTGATGACGGGTATCATATTAAGGACTGCTTGTATCCAGTGGGGTATTGTGTCACCAGGGAATATGTTAGCCTCAGTGAATCAACACAAAGATCTACTTACACATGTAAAATATCAGAAGGCCCCAGCGGACCAGAGGTAATGTTGCATATCACATTTGTTTGATGACTGTACACTAACACATCCCTTGTAGACTGAACGTATATTACGGGCACTCATACGTGTATGTATCTCATAGATGATTGTAAATGGGCAGATATCACATAAAGTCAAATCAATGCATACCATAAGGATTAGCAATTGACTGAAGCGACAGCTTAGCCCAGTTGGAGGGTGGCCTCAACTCTAAAGCATATGTCCCAGGTTCAAATCCTACTGATCACAGTGATTTTTTTCCAAGTTTTGGCCTGTTTTCGGTGAGTAGACACCCCTTGTCACATAATTGTTATAATATTCGATGGGAATAAATAGGTGAAAATCAAGTATTGTAAGACGCTGTAAGAGGTTGAGCCCATTGTAAGAAGTTTTGAAAATTTAGAGGAAAAGTATTTTGGTCCAATGCCTGTATGTATTAATTGTAGTTTGAGATATCTGCAGATAATGCTCAAGGTCATGTGTACAAAGCTGACAATCCTGATGATTGCCATAGACAGCTTCTCAAAGATATTGCTGAAAGATTGTAAGTATTTAAGTTTTGTTTTAATAATTTACAACAGCATTGCCACCTTGTATACGAAATACAGCATGACATCATGTCATAAATTCATACATATTCATGTTGGATCAGCTGCCAGTTTCCAGGTTATTGCCAAGCGATTATGTAAGATATAGCACCCTGCAATTCTGTCTGATCAGTCATTCATCCGTTCTATATATCTGAATTTAATTTATTTTTCACCAACATTCATTGGTATGTAGGATTTCGTCTGTTAGCGTCCATATACAATGCACTATTCAGTTGCTTCAAATGCTTTAACTACTAGCATCTCCGATAATGTGTACTATTTCAGGAGTTACCCAAAACTGGAGCTGACAGTAAATTCTGATTTCTTTGGTCTGAAACATCCTATGGTTAAAAACATGCTACAAGATAGTCAAGGTGCAGATCTGTGTACAGGATATGCAAGGTGCAAATATGAGACAGTGAAAGACAACTCCACAACGAGTGAAGTGCTTTCAGAAAGCGACCCCACCAACAATCTCACAGAACTTCTTAAAATCCTTAGCAGAATTGAAGATCAGTGAATGTCGTCATGTGTCGGTTTTTTATCATTTCTAGCCTCTATACGGTGCTTGCATCATTAAAGACAGATACTTCTTGCCTCATCGACAACAAAATGCGCAGCAAATAAGAAGCCGGGATAATGTGCCCAGCAGTTGACATGCAGTGACGTAAATTGTTTATTGTATTGTGTTATTGAACTAATTATATTTTGAAAATGCTTATAATTCTTTAATTCTGTAATAACTATGCTACTTTTCAAGACACACAAAGGTCTTTGAATTACTTATAGAGTGCAATAATGGCAATGCTGCTTGTTACAACCAATCTGAATCTATGTGTGACACAAGGTTTGTGAACTAATGATTGCGCCGGCTGCCAATTCCCATTACGCTATCTCACATTCATAAAGTGACTGGCTTCAGCTCTAATTATTCTGTGAAATCAACGTATGCATTGCATGGGAAGGAAAAATTTATTTTTAAATATTGTCCTCAGAATATCCTCGCAATGTACAATTGGAACATTTGCGGTCAGCTATTATTTTTCTGTAACAGCTAACAAATCACCATAACATCACGCTCTAGGACATCACTGGCCGGCAAGAGTTTGTTTAGGCAGTATTCATGAATATTTAACTATTTTGTGCACCCTGACCAACTTTTTAACTTTTTAGCTATAATTATTATTACTTTCACTGTTATACGAATGAGCAACTGATAGCTCTCTTAGTTTTTGCATTTTAAAAATTGTAATCACTGTCTCATTTACTTGTTTCAAGTACTGACAGGAAATTAAAGTCTATACAAACAAACAAAAATCACCTGCTTGTCTGCAGCATCAGTCACCTAAAGGATACCATCATTTATCCAAAACCAAGCCAATATTTAACCTTTTTACCGCCGAATCCTATTGCTCCTAAGTAATGAGCCCATAAATCTTTGTCCTCATGCTGTCGATCATAGTTCATTGGTATGATTTTACAATTAGTTTTATTTTGTGAAATCTAAATTGAAAGCAACATTCTAATATAAGCAGGGGTGCATAGTCACACGAAACTGATCTAAGCTACTCGCGCATTCTGCTTATGCTTGCACTGTTATATTGAGTAGGAGTTATTTCCATACTGGATATTATGGCTTTACGTAAATCTCCTCAGGTCTTCTTGCTGAATTTGAGGTGTTACTATAGAAGTGATACTAGTATACTGTTTTCATGAGCAAGCAGGCACATACCTGGGTACGAAAAACGACTGGAATGTCGTATTGCTCTCAATGCACTAATAACATTTTACGACAAGAATATTACAGCATATATAAGCCTGATCTTAGATATTCTATAAAAGAGCCAATAATCATTCTTGTAAGCAAGCTAAAAGACATGACCATCTGATTCAAAAAAATACAAACTAGGTACATTCATTTTATAATCTGTGACACGAGGATAAAAATATGTATTACACAATATCTACAGCAATCGCACTCATTCATAATGGAGTGGTAAATCCACCTGGTTCTATTCCTGTCAGAGCAGAGTCCTGAGCAATTATAAAACCAGGGGCTGTCTCCTGTGCGCAGAGAACTGTACACAGCTTTTGATGATCGACTTTGCAGTCCATCATATAATGATGTACAATTCATTGGACAGGGGGCCAGCCCGCCCATATTTATGAAATCTGTAAAAACCTATGACAAATGCAGGGAACAGACAAAAAATCATGGAAAAATAAAATAGTCATTGTGTAGATAGATACAACTGAAACATCATACAATGAATCACTCTACTCTAATAACAATTGGGGGTTTTGGTTATAGTGATGGGAGGGGTAAAAGTATCCTTAGGTACAGTATGGATATATTATTGTGTAAGATATGAAGTTAAAACTCATGGGTGGAATATGGAGTAGACATACACTGTATCAATATAGTAAATAATTTTTTCTGTATAAGCAGTTCATGTCTAACAGGCATGCAGCGTATATTTTTGGCAGCTTGACTTGATTTGAGAGAGGCATCGGATAGGGTATGGTGTGAAGAAGGGTATGACCGATTGCCTGTCTCATATCTCATATGTCTGTCATATTAGTAGATGGATTGGGTCACATATGGCGGCACATGGTTAAACATGTCACTTTGACTCGTTTATGACCCATGGCAGTAAGTAGCAAACAAAATTGTGTGGTGTTTATTGGGTGCTAGTAGTAGGTTTCCTTTTCCACCCAACCTCCTGGGTATTTCCTAAGGATGAATCTTCTGATTTCATCATAGACGAATATAAGAAGACTGAAAGGCATAGCTGGGAACCACCAGGTAACTCTACAAAATTAGAAAATAACCATAAATATTGAATTTATAATTATACAAATCTTGATAATTGCTACTACAACTGTGAAACATCTGCTCAGTTTTCTCAAGGGACATAATAAGCTAACAAACAAATTATCGCACAATTAATAGCTCTACTCAATAATTCCAGTTTGAGATTGATCCTTTGAGACATGTGCTTTGCTGCAGTATAGCAACACCAAGTAGTTATAATTGTGGATAAATTAAGTCAATTCTCACCTCAGTGGGTACATACGTAGACCATTGTCTAGTCCTGGACAATATGCCAAGAAACAGGCCAGAGCTGTCTCAAACCACAGACCAAAGTTTAGCTGCCAGTTGCTGAAAAAGTAGCAATAAAAAGGATTAGTGTCAGGTAGTTGCCCATCACATGTAAAATGCTGTGAATTAGAGTCCAGTGATGACCATGTATAACGAGAAATGATGTTTTATGTACAGCAATCTAAAAATGTAGTTATAAGAAGGTTTTGACCAATGACCGAACAAGATACGTTGTATGAGCTGGCACACTTACATCATCCCTTGATGGAGTAGAGAATTCTTTCTTGTTTTACAGATTATCAAATCAGCCCATTGTACGACGACAATAGTAGCGAAGAAAGCAGTGTGACAGGTGTACTCGAGGGTTTTTCTCTGATAATATGTCTGTAATAAGCATATATAACAAGACATCGGTTAGCAGTCACTTCAGTGATCACAACCTAACAAGTCTTCTCGGTGAGAAGCATCATCACGCAGTACCAGCAAACACTGAGGTAGTTTTATAAAGATCAATGCTGGCCTACAGTGCACTCAGAAAATCACAAGGAAATGCTAGTATTGGTTTTCTAATGGCAAAATATTATTCCAATCGGGTGAAGTGCGTACTTCATGTGGCCATGTGACATATCACTGTGGCAATGTCACAATATCACTAACAAACAAACCTGATTACAACAATATTTTGACAAACAACAACTTGTGGATCATTTCCTCACCCATTCTTGTCCATAACTGTCTTCCAGGTCATTAACAGCCTTTGAGTCCCACTCCTTGCGTAATCCGAGCAGGCGAATAGGCAGGAATCCATTCTCACCCATGATCACAAAGTAGCAGAAGAAACCAGCAGAGGCCTGCATCATACCGATCTGACCATATGCCATACTGATGAGACGTTCATTCACAAGTCGGTCATGCTGAGGGTCTCGAGGCACACGCTTCATGATATCAGATTCAGCTCGCTCATAAGCCAGTGAGATAGCAGGTACCTGTAATAATCATTACACTTTCACACATGTATACCCACCCGCTACCTTCAGTTTGTCTAAGCGTCAACTCGCTTGGAACGGACAGCATAAAAATCAATGTAAAGTTGAAAACTCCCTAGCATTGCCAATGCCGGTATCTGCAATCATTACATTGTACATCAATCACTTTCTTAATCAAAGACCTTTTTCATTGCATGGGTTAGTAAGGTAAGAAATCACTATTAATGCAAGTCTTCTCAGAACTGCAACCACCCTTTAAATTTATTGGCTGAATTGAGAAATGATCAAACAAACAGGATCCATGTCTGATTACAAGGGTGTAATGTAGATGTGCAGCTTTATAAACAAGAGCCTGATGATATACTGACCATGTCTGTTCCCAGATCGATACAGAGAATAGTGATTGTTCCCAGAGGTAGTGGTACATCAAACAGAATAAAGAAGAGGAAGGGTGAGATCTCAGGGATGTTGGAGGTCAGTGTGTAGGCAATAGACTTCTTCAAGTTGTCAAAAATAAGACGGCCTTCTTCCACACCAGTAACAATGGAGGCAAAGTTGTCATCCAGCAGGATCATGTCAGCTGCTTGTTTGGATACATCCGAGCCGGCGATACCCATAGCCACACCTGATCAACATCAACAGTCATTGAATGGTCATAAAACCTCACAAGAATTCACATACCCATCATTATTACAACATGCTATTTTCAAATAGGGTTAAACCAAAATAAACTTGTAAAAAAATTAGAATGATTTGGCTGGAGGACGCTGTTTTGGTGCACACAATCATAATACACAAGCATATTATCACAAACACACACAAAGAGTATGGGAAAACATTCCATGTGCCTCTGACACCTTCTCAGGCAGGCAGGCAGGCAGACAGGCAGGCAGGCAGACAGGCAGGCTAACATACCGATATCTGCCTTCTTGAGCGCAGGAGAGTCATTGACACCATCTCCAGTTACAGCGACAATCTGACCAGCTCTCTGACATCCCTCTACGATAATGAGCTTCTGCTGTGGAGAGGTTCGGGCAAACACAATCTCAGAGTGATTCCTGAGGATACTATCTATATCCTCAGCTGTCATGTCCCTCAGATCACCTGTTAAACAAAAGCACTATTTTATTGAGAGTCCCATTTGATTACAATAGAACATACACACAATTATACAAGTATTCACTCTCATGATGGCTTTACGCAGTCGTTATGTTTGCAGAGACTTCTTGCCGGCTGTAATCTTGCAACAATTAATTGCTTGACTTGACATCAACTGGCACTATTCCAACAGATTTCACGCACGCTAGTATTAAAGTACAAAAGAGAGGTTACTTTTGAATATATGTCCCTTCATTACCTCACCGTTACTAATAGTTATGTAACCAGTGTCAATGATGAGATGGGAAGCTGAAACACTTGATAAATAAAATTTATGCAGGGTTTGTGCATTTTATTGTTATCTTCAATAACGTGCACACTGACTTGAGCTTATTTGGAGAGCTTATCTTTTGTTGAAGAAATGAAGATGTTAGTACAACTAAGGACAAGCCTATATGACACTGATAAGAAACTCGGCAACCTTTCTTTACACTGCGCATGCATGGACATGAAAGTAGCATATTAACATAACCGGCAGTAGCAATGAACTTCATTGGCTGCAGCATCTGCCCTTCTTATTTATAATGACATTTCTTAATGGGCCCGCTGCCACGATTGAACTTATTTGTAACATTGTTGTCGTTTTCAAGCCTAAAAAAGCCATCAAAAATGTCATCAGTTCATGCAGCCGTGTCATTGGCAGTGGCATCAGAGAGTATGTTGCCCACAACGGGGTGCTGGTCTTGTTATTTGAGGTTTTGCAAAACCGACCAACAACAGTGATGATAATAGTTATCTACTTAGATCCAGGGTATTAACAATTTTATGGATCCATCATTGTTAATCCATCCAGGATGTCATTCGATTTTTGACTGCTTCTTTGTGGTCCCGGCGCATAAAAGTCAATGAATGATGAAAAATTTAAACCCATTGAAGCATGCACTATGACGATTTTGGGAGTTGCGAAATATTATCGGCCTTGGCCAGCACATCATCATAGCTACCAGCATTGCCGTAACAATCTACATTTTGACCCAAACGTATAGCCGGCACAAAAACTGTTTAGCTGATAAGGCCTGGGAGCATGTCATTTGATCATAACAACCACAGTGTCTATGTGAACATACCTCCGTGTACGACTGCAGCCTTAGCATCACGAGGGTTAACCTCAGCCACTGGTACTCCTCTCTCTTCTGCTAGATCTTCTACAGTCCTGTTCTTAGATGAGATAATTCCTACACCTTTAGCAATTGCTTTAGCTGTGATTGGATGATCACCAGTGACCATGATAACCTGCAATAAATACAAAACTTTGATGTGAGGGGTTACATAGCCGCTACAATATCCCCAAGCAACTAAAGTAGGTGACCTGACCAATGATATCAATTTATTTTAGGGGCACCAATGGTTCTTGGGACTTTTCACATTGCAGAAATACAAGGGCAAGAGTTCATTAAGGTGATGCACTCCAACAATGTACCTTGATTCCAGCTGATCTGCACTTAGACACGGCATCAGGTACAGCAGCACGAGGCGGATCAATCATAGACATGAGTCCGAGGAATCTCAGTCCAGTCAGTGGGAAGTTCTCCTCGTCAGCATCAAATGGGTAGCCAGGTGGGAACTGATCACCGGGTAAAACATAGTCACAGAATCCCAATACTCTCTCTCCCAGACCTCCCAGATCTAGATAAGCCTTCTCGAAAGCCTCCTTGTAGTTCTCATCCATAGGCAGCTCCTCACCCTTCATAAAGATGGTGGAGCACCTGTCGAGGATTCTCTCAGGAGCTCCTTTCATCACCAGAACATATCGCTGATCATTAGGATCATCAGTCTCGTGGATGGAAACCTGTCAACATGTAATAAACCACAAACCATTAGCTCATTTTATCAAAATTACTAGTTCTCAGCGGCTGTTTCATTTCAGAGGCTTGAAGCAAACAGAATCAAGGTCTGTTCAGCCAGCGTGCAGACGAAACAGCGTGCAGACGAAAAGATTTGAATTCATAATCTCTTGGAACAAAAATAAGTGGCCTCTACTAATAGGGTGTGCATAACAATTGGCACTATAATTAGCTCATTTTCCACATTGTACACATCTTATATAGCTGCTTTTAGTTTGTGGTACCCAGAGTTCGCAAAAGCATTCCTATGTCAATGCACAATATTATAACAATGACGTGTGTACACGCTATAAATATCGATCTGTTCAATAGTGAGACTGGTCAAAGCCTTATACAATCCAGGAGAAACTAACAGCATAAAACTGGAGTACAAAAGCCTTGGTGCATTCACAGAGAAATCAATGCATCAAATATGATACCCTCAAAGGACCCCAAAGTTAGACTACTACCTTGTCCGGTCTGCATTGAGTATCACAATTGAAACAGTGTTCACGCAACAATACAACCACAGTAGTAAAGATTTTGAGGCAGCGCATTAAATGGATTAGCGTCTATGTCGAATCTTATTATAGTTGATAGCAACAGTTATTGCGTGGGCTGCAGAGATCTCAACAGTAAGAGATTGGCTAATAAGATCTTGGTTACCACTAATATTGATTTCATATTACTACCAAGTGTCTTATCCAAACTACATAATTCATGAGATTGGGCAGCATGTGTGATGCATAGTTTTTCACCTAGTGCAATAGGGTGCCACTATGCCGGATTTTCATGGAAGATATTGAATGTCAAGCCCATAAAACAGTTTATCCCCAAGAGAGCTTTTTACAGTCAATGCGTTATCATTGCTAGCAGGGTGGTGTTTATATTTTGAGGATACCGGCATGAGTGACCTTTAGACCTTCAGGTCATGACATGAGCATAAAAGCTGATAAAACCAGGTCATTACCCAAAAGTGATGGTCCGAGGGAGCAGTGTTTCCACTAGGTTTTGATGCACAATTTTTCTAATAAGAAAGCAGCATTCAGGCCTGATTTGATCTTCTTGTTTGAAAGGATGATAAAATTGTTGGACAACTAGGTCCAGGTAAAATCCGGCAACTTCTTCAGGACTACTCACAAAGATCACAAATTATAGAATGGCAATAGAAAATGACCACAATCAAAACCACAATCTGCATATTCCATGAAACTAAATAATTAGGGGTCATGGATAGTTCACTGAAAGGAAGGGCGACTGACCTGATATTTGTTGGTTGAGTTAAATGGGATTTCAGAGATCTTCTTGTTTCTGTTTCGGTAGTCAGTGACGTTACCCATGGAGAGTTCGACACATTTGAGCAGGGCAGACTCTGATGCATCACCGTTACATTCTCTCTTTAGTACAGGTACGTCCTCCTGGTTGACCTTGAACTCCGCTCTGTTACACAGCATAGCACATCGAGCCAGGTTCAGCCATGACGGATTGTCTTTACCATACTTTGCATCTAAAATGGTAAAACTGCGTAATTATTGATGACCAGGGCACTGATAATCGTGTACTGTACTGCTTACAGTATTGCTTTCAATGTAGTCTGAAGCCATGATGTTATGTAGAGGATTAAAAATAACCAGCAAATCCAGGGTTGTAGGTTTGTTGTTGACTGGGATACATTAAAATTCTAGTAAGAGATAGTTCGCCTATATTGGTAGGTAGGTAGGTCAAGTAAGCTTATGGCAAATCCGCTTAAGCAACAAACACACACAGAAGGTGTGAATAATAGATGGCTTTTGAGTCATACTTTCACACAATGTAGAATGATAAGGTGTATGTACATGTATTATCATTGCAGTTCAAGAGCTTATCTGGTGGATGTTAGATTTTTCCAAAAGAAGTTAGATATAAAACACACGCCATGAGATACCATTGATGGAGATTTTGATGGTACCCATGAGTTACTGAAAGCATGATATGTTTGCTGCTACATAACATTACCTTGCAACTCTACAGTAGTACATAACATATTCATAAGCGGACAAGTATGCAAACAATAATAAGCGCATTCTATAGATCCACTTTCATCAGCAGTTTTACTGGCATGAATGCTACGCCACTAGCCTATTACTCAATTATAATTAACTTAGATCAATAACACTGCAACAATATTGATCGGAAAAACCCCTTTTAGAATAAACTTCGTGAGCCGGCAAATATTCCAGTCATACTGAATGTCTTACATCGACTTGGTCTGAATTTCTATGTCCAAGGCCCAAAGAGGTGTGAAAATTAAGCCACAGAAAAATGATTGTTTTAGTACTAACTTGTTTGTTCATCACTTGTGTCGGCCTCGTAGATGACATTATCAAACCACATGTGAGCCACAGTCATCCTGTTCTGTGTCAGGGTACCAGTCTTATCTGAACAAATAGTTGACGTAGATCCCAAGGTTTCCACAGACTCCAAATTCTTGACCAAACAATTCTTGCTGGCCATTCTTTTGGCGGTCAAAGTCAAGCACACCTGAAAAGATTAGTACATGTATGTATGTCAATAAAAAAAGAAAGGATGTACTTGCAATATTACTTAGACAGAGCGATGGCTTCACATAGCATCAGGACGCTGACGAAATTCCATGTTTCTATTTATAAATGACCAGAGGGGTATGCCTGTCATTTTTGCACAAGTAGTGACATTCATGGGAGCTGGTAAAAATAGTCAGGTGATTCTACATAAAAACATTGTACTCCTAGCAATCACTGTTACAAGTATAAATTATGGTTCCACATTGATTGATCGCCTGGAGATTAAAATCCGGTAAGAAGAATCTGCAGCATTGTTTACTGTAACCTGTCATTGTAAAATTTTGATTGCTTTTTATTGTCACTAAATGGAAAGACAGGTAATTGTAAAAAGCACGCTACAAAATCATTGGCTGGATCGCACCGAGCACTAATATTTCCTAAGTAGGTCATGAATGCTACAATGGAACTTTCCATTGTTTACAATGACAGGATAGTGGAATGACAGTGGTAATAGATTTTGTCAAAATATTTAATCACCACTGTGTAAACCAATCACTTAACGAAATGTATTACACAAGCTGAGGATGTGACTGATCCAATTTAACAAATTCACAGAGAAATTACTGGGTTGGCCTGCCAAACAGAGAAGTAACATTCTGTAGAGGCAATACTTACAGTCACAGTAGCCAGAAGTCCCTCAGGCACATTAGCTACAATAATACCAATCAAGAAGATGACAGCATCCAACCAGTGGTACTCCAGGATGAAGGCGATAATGAAGAACGACACTCCGAGGAATACAGCCACAGCAGTGATAATGTGGATAAAGTGAGCAATCTCACGAGCAATGGGTGTCTCTCCAACCTCCAGTCCAGAAGCGAGGTTAGCAATACGTCCCATCACAGTCCTGTCTCCAGTCGAGATTACACATCCCCGGCATGTACCCTCCACAGCATTAGTAGAGAAGAAGGCGATGTTCCTCGTCTCGAGTGGGTTCTCATGAGTACATTCTGGTAATCTAACCTGAGGTTCTGATTCTCCAGTCAGCGAGGAGTTGTCAACCTGTTAAAAATACAATGAGGCTAATGTAACAGATTTTACCCTCACCATGACATGACAATATCTTTATACATCAATCACTATGACACATTCTGATTAGATGTATGGTAGATCCAGGATCATTACTCTATCAATACATGCAGACAGTACTAAATTCCTGTCAGTTAAGAATTGACCAGCTACTGGTGACATATTGGTGGTTGATGACCTACTTTAAATCCATGACATGAAATGACACGGATATCTGCCGGCACTCGATCTCCAAACTTGACCTCTATCACATCACCGACGACCAGTTCCTCGGCTTTGATATTCAGTTTTTCTCCACCTCTCACAACAACAGCAAACTGCAAACAAAGCAAATGTCATGGCATTCTCGTAAAACAAAATGTCACTGAGGGATGAGATGTCTCCTTTGACTATTAGGAGTAAAGTATGTGTAGCAAAGTCAGCCCTATTGGAAGGCATTGTTAATGCAAACCACATTATGAAGCAAAAACTTGGATTTATCGAGTATGGTACAGTAGAGAATGAGTAAATAACACACCTGAGGTACCAATGACTTGAAGGACTCCATAATTTTAGAGCTCTTAGCTTCTTGATAATATGAGAAACAACCAGTGACCACTACTACACCAGTCAATACAATGCCTAAGTAAAGCTACAAAGATAAAAATGAACAATATCATACAATAATTCACATGTTCAGTCATCAAAGAACTGGTAAAACATAATTGGAAATTGAGAAAGGCCTACTGTGCCAAGTACAATGACCCTGGTTAACACATGACAGCAAAGCTGTTCATCAATAGTTAATTTCCTCGACCACATTTGACTGAAAATTGATTTCACTGATGCTGTGGCGGGCTAGCATGTGTCATGAGGTATAAGACTGCAACAACACCCAAAGCTGCTATCAGGTATGGTATGGCTTTATGGCTATCTAACCGGCAGCTCTCCAATATGAACAGTGATACAAGAGACTTATTGTAAATCGCATCCCAACATACCGCAATGATGACCAATTACAATATCATTAACAAAGTGATACCTTGGTTGATAGTATCGACAGCCAGGCAACTTAAAAAAATATATTAGAGCAGACGATAAACCTGTTATTATATCTCCAGGTTATATTCAATGTCGAGAGAATATTAAAATGTCCCCCATGTACCAACTGCAGTTGTCAGTAAACAGATCTTACATTATCTCCAGCCGGATCTTCTTCAGTTCCAGCTTCGATAGAGTACGCTATATAACATAAAATAGCTCCAATCCACAGCAGCAATGAAAAACCTCCAAACAACTGTTTACAGAACTTCACCCATTCTGGCGTTGTTTTAGGAGGAGATAATTCATTTGGTCCGTCTCGCTCCAAGACCTCTCGAGCTTTGTCTATAGTTAAACCCTATAATATAACATAAACTTCAGTGCACTTGCTTCTATCAACCAAGAAGGGTATGGCGCAGTTAAAACCCCATTCAGATCAGCCTGTTTTTTTCTTTTGCGCCAGAAAAATAAATCTCATTTAATACACTAGTATACTTATAAAGGGATAATAGACAAAATCTATATCTTATAAATACATAAATGTTAAACAGTTAAATACTTACGGTGTCAGGATTTGTACCCAATCTATGGTATAATTCTTCTATTGGAATAGTATGCTCATCCTAAAAAAGAAATGGAGTAATTTAACAGTAATTCTTGGAAGATGTCCAGTACAGATGGTAGTTACAGCATTAACTTGCTTACACAATTTTCACAATACGGTAGGCATGATAGCGACCATGCAGTAAATAAGAGAACCTTACCATCGTCAACTCCTGTTTTAACTCATTCATATCTGCCTTTCCCTTCTTCCCTTTTTTCTTCTTCTTGTCCGCATTGTGTGAATTAGCAGGCGCACTCTCGTTTGCATGTTTGTAACTGTCGGCCCTAGGCCCCTGCAACATTGCAAGAAATGACATCAAAACTAACGCCTAAATAAATTACTGAACGTTTGATCTTAAATCGAAGAGGCGGACAGTTGTTTTGACTAACTACACCAACACAAATCTTCAATAACTAGGGGCACACCAAAAAAAAATAAAATGCTAATGCTGTACAGTAGCTATAAATGATTAAAATTATATTTTCAACATTTTGCCGATTAATTTTATCTGTGAATTGCATGATGTTGCTTAGCACACTGCGACATGGTCTTCCAAGCAAAGTCTAAAGAGGAACTACCATAAACCAAGACTAGCTGGCAAAAGAGGCAGGTCTGGTTGAGGTTGGTTAGGGTAGGCCCTATCGCTCAACCTCAAATGGAATTTCAGTCTAGCTTCAAATACAAGATACCCACTCCTATCAAAAGTTCATTGCCCCTATTCACATCACTCACTGGATGTATGCATTCTTTCAAGCAACAACTAAGAAGTAATACACCTTTTTGCGTATTTGTTGCAACCATATATCTAATCAACTTCCCATCTCCACCTATTACCTTTGCTACTTGTCACCCACTCAGAGGACAATGTTAGTCTTATACAACAATTGTGACAATGCATGTACACTGGGCCGACACTACTACATAATCATTACCATGTTGCACGTTTAACCAAGGAGAAATATTGGTTTAATTTTAACTTTCAACAAATAAATAACAAAAGCCACAAAATTTCTGTGCAGTTTTTCAGGACCCGACAAAACATCAATTTTCAAACTAAGGACATGAGGCTCCCATACACGTCATATGTATGAGCATAATAATAATAATTATAATAATAGATAGGTAGATAGATAGATAAATAGATAGGCCTAGGGGGATACTCCTTGCTTTATTAATTTTTGGATGCACCCCTCTATGAGGACAATATATATAAGTAGGTTAATAATGTCACACAAAAAAGATTGTGCAGCAACTTGGTCTTGACCAACAACTAGTAAGCAAGGATAAACAGCTGAGTTTGTTGTTTGATTTGTTTACTACTTCTTGAGCTTGACATGAAAATTATCAATTTAATTTGTATTTATTATTTTATTATTGAATTGAAAACAACTCACTACTCAGTCAATCAATGACCATGGCATGACCACACAATTTTAGCAGGTGCAAAACATCAAAAAAAATTGATAATACGCCCATATTCTTGGTTACAAACATTCTGGAAGCCTTGAATATGCAAATAGTCATACTCCTAACCAAATCTG